>FSZH01000381.1_pt1 | contig 10688 bp, 7 predicted proteins | sample 1638741 | NCBI WGS metagenome assembly FSZH01 (sample SAMEA3914813, study PRJEB12502) | metagenome | biome: forest; material: soil | place: Canada | collected 2011-07-07 | depth 0.3 m | reverse complement strand
CCTCTCAAACGGTCCTTACATCGTCAAGAGCATGAACCAGGACCAGTCCCTCACCATGGTCCGGAACAAGGACTACAACTGGGGACCGACTCCAAACCTTGACGAAATCACCGTCCGGTACATCGGTTCCGCGCCGGCCCAGGTCCAGGCCCTCAAGAACGGCGAGGCGGACATCATTGCCCCGCAGGCTTCCGCGGACACTCTCGACCAGTTGAAGGCACTCTCCAGCCAGGGCGTCACCGTCGATCAAGGCAACCAGCTGGCCTTCGACCACTTGGACCTGAACTTCTCGGGTCCGCTGGCCGACCAGAACGTGCGTACCGCCTTCATGAAGACGGTGCCCCGCAAGGACATCGTCAACAAGATCATCGGCAAGCTTGATCCGAACGCGAAGCCGCTGGACTCCCAGATCTTCGTTCCCCAGCAGGCTGCCTACGCTGATTCCGCCAAGAACAATGGCTCCTCGGCCTTCCAGGACGTGGACATTGATGGTGCCAAGAAGCTCCTGAACGGTGCTACTCCGGAAATCCGCATCATGTACAACAAGGACAACCCGAACCGTGTTGACGCTTTCTCGCTGATCCGCGAATCCGCCACCAAGGCTGGCTTCAAGATCGTCGACGGCGGCTTGGGCGCCTCTGACTGGGGCAAGGCCTTGGGCAAGGGCGGCTATGACGCAACCATCTTCGGCTGGATCAACCCGGGTGTCGGAGTCTCCGGCGTTCCGCAGATCTTCAAGACCGCTGGTGGCAACAACTTCAACCAGTTCAGCAACACCGATGCGGACAAGCTGATGGAGCAGCTCGTGGTCACCACCGACCGCAGCAAGCAGGACGATCTCCAGAAGCAGATCGATAAGAAGATCTGGGACAGCTCTTACGGTGTTCCGCTCTTCCAGTCAGTGAACGTGGACGCCTACAGCGACCGCATCACCGGCGTGAAGCTCATGCCGAACCAGACTGGTGTTTGGTGGAACTTCTGGGAGTGGGCTCAGAAGTAAACCTTGCTCGCTGAGCTAAATTACCTGCCAAGGCGCCGGGACCGACGTATCATGGTCCCGGCGCTTTGGTTGGTGCACCGGCATATTGTCTGCTTCCCACAACCTCATCCAGGGAACGGGCACGATTCTGCGATGGGCGCCGGCGAACCCGGGCCTGGATTTCGAGGTTCCTCACCATGTTGACCTATATAGTCCGGCGGTTGGTTACCGCCGCATTCATTCTTCTCGGAGCATCGTTCCTGGTGTATCTCCTGACAGCGTCGTCCGGAGATCCCCTGGCAGAATACAGAGCCAGCAGCGCGCCGAACCGGCAAGCGCTGATGGATGCCCGCATCAATCTGCTTGATCTCAGCACTCCGCCGCCATTGCGCTACTTCAAGTGGCTTGGTGGTGCGGCCCAATGTGTTGTGCCGTTTGGAAACGCCTGCAACCTTGGCAAGAACATCGCCGGACAGCCAATTACGGAGGCTCTCGGCTTTGCCTTGGTTCAAACCCTCACGCTCGTCACTGGCGCTACAGTCCTGGCCATCCTCATCGGCATTTCCCTCGGCATCGTTACTGCCCTCCGCCAGTACAGCGCCTTGGACTATGGCGTGACCTTCATGGCGTTCCTGTTCTTCTCGCTACCGATCTTCTGGGTGGCCGTCCTCCTCAAGGAATTCGGCGCCATCGGCTTCAACGACTTCCTTCGAAATCCGGAAATACCGCCTGCCGTGGCCTTGGGGATCGGTGCCGTTCTTGGCGTCATCGCCACCGTGGTCGTCGGCGGAGCGGCCAAACGGCGACTGATCGTCGGTGGCTCGGTCTTTGCGGCTGTCTCCCTTGTCCTTTTCTACTTCTCCCTGACGCAGTGGTTCCGCAATCCCGGTTTGGGTCCCGTCATCATCGCCATTCTTGGAGTGGGAATTGCCTTCGGAGTCACGGTATTGGTTTCAGGGCTCAAGAACCGCAAGGCTCTGCAATCGAGCTTGATCGTGGTGGGCATCGGCGTGATCGCCTACTTCGCTGTCCAACCGTTGCTCAATGACGCGACCGGGCTCATGATTTTCCTCCTTGCCATCGCCACTATCCTTGTTGGCGTGGCCGTCGGGTACTTCATGGGCGGTTACGACCGTGGACAGTCAATGCGTGCCGCCGCCATCACCGCGTTCCTGGTCGGAGCACTCGTGGTCCTGGACCGCTTCATGCAGGCGTGGCCGTCGTACTTCAACAACAGCCGGGTTCGTGGGCGTCCCATCGCCACCATCGGGGCGGGAACCCCGAACATCCAGGGTGACTTCTGGATCATGTCCACCGACACGCTCACTCACCTCGTATTGCCCACGATCGCCCTGATCCTGGTCTCCCTGGCCAGCTATACGCGATTCACGCGCTCGTCGATGCTGGAAATCATGAACATGGACTACATCCGGACAGCACGGGCAAAGGGCTTGAGTGAACGGTCCGTGATCATGGGCCACGCGTTCCGAAACGCCCTGATACCCATCGCGACGATCGTCGCGTTCGACATCGGCGCATTGATCGGTGGTGCGGTCATCACGGAATCGGTGTTTTCCGTCCGTGGCATGGGCTTCCTGTTCATTGACGGATTGCAACGCTCTGACGTGAACCCGGTTATGGGGGTCTTCTTGTGCGTCGCCATCACCGCAATGGTCTTCAACCTCGTAGCGGACCTCGCTTACTCCGCCCTCGACCCACGCGTAAGGATCAAAGCATGAGCCAGCCAACCCAAGAGGAAGAAATTCTGGCACAACAGGCGCTTGCCGAAGCAGCACGCGCCGAGGCCGGCATCGAGGTTACCGGTGGCCTCAGCCAAGGCCAGATTGTCCGCAAACGGTTCTTTGGCCACACAGGTGCCTTGATCGGGCTCGCAGTGTTCGCTGCGATCTTCCTGCTCGCTTTCACTTCCGTTGGCGCTTTTGGCATACCTGGGTGGTGGAAGTACAACCACGTGGATGTTTCGCCCCTCGTCAATGATGGTGTCCCGACGTCGTCGTTGTGGCCCCTTGCCTGGGGAGAGCACCCGTTCGGCCAGGACCGGATTGGACGCGATCTGTTTGCCATGACCATGCGCGGCGCCCAACAGTCCATCACAGTCATGGTCCTGATCGGCGCCATCGCGGGTGCGGTCGGCGCAATCGTCGGCGGCCTTGCCGGCTATTTCCGCGGCTGGGTGGAAGCCGTCCTCATGCGCCTCACCGACGTCATCATCATCATCCCCGTGCTGCTCCTTGCGGCCGTGGTTGGCCAGATTGCCAACCGCAGGGATGAAGGCAGTTGGATTGCAGGCTTCGCTTCCAACAACGGCGTCGTCATTCTTGGCGTCTTCCTTGGCTTCGTCCTCTGGGTGGGCCTCGCCCGCCTGGTCCGCGGTGAGTTCCTGACCCTGCGCGAGCGGGAGTTCGTAGACGCAGCCAGGATCTCCGGAGCGTCCAACGCAAGGATCATCTTCAAACACATCCTCCCCAACGCCGTCGGCGTGCTGATCGTCAACGTGACGCTGACCATGTCCGCAGCGATCCTGTTGGAGACCGCCCTCAGCTACCTGGGCCTCGGCGTGAAGGCTCCCGATACCTCGCTCGGCCTGTTGGTTGCGCAAAACCAGGAAGCCTTCGCTACAAGGCCGTGGCTGTTCTGGTTCCCCGGCCTGTTCATCATCCTCATCTGCTTGAGCATCAACTTCATCGGCGACGGCCTGCGGGACGCCTTCGATCCGCGGCAGAAGAAGTTCAGGGCCAAGACCGCCGTCGAAACCGCGCGCCACTCCAGCACGACGGCGCCGGTTGCCGACGCCTCGAAAGGCAGCTGAGTGCTACCCGTGCGGGGAAACCTCCTAAAGGAAGACCGCCCAGTAACTGGCCGCGGCCAGGGCCACCGTGGCCGCTATCCGGAACCATCCGACGGCGACCGTCACCGAAGCGTCCTCAGCCCGGCCGGGTTCTACGCGTCCGGCTTCTACGAGGTCCTGCCAGCGGGTGCGGACGAGGACTGCTGCGGCACCGGAATCGGTGTTCTTGAGGTCTCCGGGGCGAACCGAGTTGCCGGGGCCGTAGGTGGTGCCCGGGAGTCCTTTGAGGTGCTCGGGGCGGGCATTGCGCCCGCCCCAGATTCCCGGCGCGGGAGCAGCCCACGCCGGGTACTTCTTGCCAGGCGTCACGAGGGTGAGGGCGTAGCGGGTATCAACCTGCACCAGGGCGTCCCACGGAACATCGATGGTCCGGTAGGGATTCTCCAGCGCGACGCCGGAATCCCGGACCACCACTACCGGACGCCAGAAAAGCAACCAGCCAAGGAACGCTATGAAGAGCAGGGGAGTGGTGCCCGGAAGGGCGCGCGGCCCGGCCGCCATGAGCGTAACGACCACTCCGAAAACGGCAACTGCCCAGCAGATCCAAGCAAACATCTTGCTGGTGCGGGCCTTGAAGATTTCGACATTTCCGGCGTACGGCTTTCTGCTCATGCCCCTAATAATTCAGGATTCCGGGCTACTTCACTAATCACCCCTTGGAGGGTGGCCCGGTCGGAAGGGAAGACCCAACATGACTGACAACGCCAGCCCCGAACCGGAGGCTACCCACCTCGAGACCGAGTCGGACAAGAGCGCGCGGGGGGCCATGGTCCTGGAAGTACGCGACCTCAGCGTCGACTTCGGTGTCGACAAAAAATGGGTTCCTGCCGCCATCGGACTGAACTACGAGGTCCGGGCCGGTGAGGTCCTCGCCATCGTCGGCGAGTCTGGTTCCGGCAAGAGCGCCAGTTCCATGGCCCTGCTCGGCTTGCTCCCCAGCAACAGCCGCGTTCGGGGGAGTGTCAAGCTCTCGGGCAAGGAGTTGCTGGGTGACAAGTCTGGCAACATCCGGGAGGTCCGTGGGAAGGACGTCGCCGTGATCTTCCAGGAGCCCATGACAGCACTCAACCCGGTGTACACCGTGGGTGCGCAGATAGTGGAGACGATCCGGCTGCACAACTCGATCTCCCCTGATGAAGCCAGGCAGCGCGCCGTGCGCATGCTCGAGCTCGTGGAGCTGCCAGACCCGGAGAAGGCCTTCAAGTCCTATCCTCACCAGCTCTCCGGCGGCCAGCGGCAGCGAGCCATGATCGCGCAGTCATTGTCCTGTGATCCCAAACTCCTGATCGCAGACGAACCCACCACTGCCTTGGACGTGACTGTCCAGGCCGAAATCCTGGACCTGATGCGCAACCTGCGTAACAAGCTGGACAGCGCCATCGTCCTGATCACCCACGACATGGGCGTGGTGGCCGACCTCGCCGATCGTATTGCCGTGATGCGCAAGGGCGTCATCGTGGAGAGCGGCACTGCGCAACAGATCTTCAGTAACCCGAAGCACGAATACACACAAGCTCTCCTAGCCGCTGTTCCCCACTTGGGACAAGGGGCGGACACAGCCGACGTCGACGTGACCGCAGCATTGGCTGCGGCAACCAATACGGAGCTGGAGTCCGTTGAACATGACGAGCTGCTGCGCCGGGAACGCGAGAACCAGGCTGCTTTGAAGGCAGCGGCTGACGAAGCTGCAAAGCCCAAGGGTGAGCCTGTGCTTGAGCTGATCGACGTGGCTATCGAGTACCCCAAACAGGGCCGGGTTCCCGCGTTCCGCGCCGTCGAGGGCGCCAACTTGGTGATCTATCCCGGTCAAGTGGTAGGCCTTGTTGGGGAGTCCGGCTCGGGCAAAACGACCATTGGACGCGCCGCCGTCGGGCTCTTGCCCGTAGCCGCGGGCAGCATGCATGTGGTGGGGCAGGACATTTCCGCCGCAAAGCGGAATGGAAAGCAACTGCACGAAGTGCGGCGGGACATCGGCATGGTGTTCCAGGATCCGTCGTCGTCGCTGAACCCGCGGCTGCCCATCGGCGAAAGCATCGGCGAACCGATGTTCCTCGCCCGGGTCGCGAAAGGCGTCGATCTGCAGAAACGGATTGAGACCCTCCTGGACCAGGTGGAACTGCCGCGCGGCTACCGCAACCGGTATCCGCATGAATTGTCAGGCGGCCAGAAGCAGCGCGTCGGCATTGCCCGGGCGCTGTCCCTGCAGCCCAAGCTCATGGTCGCGGATGAGCCGACGTCGGCGCTGGACGTTTCGGTACAGGCAAAGGTCCTGGAACTCTTCCAGAACCTGCAGAGGGAGCTGGGATTCGCGTGCCTGTTCGTCACGCACGACCTCGCCGTGGTGGATGTGCTCGCAGACCGGATCTGCGTGATGCAGCGGGGCCGGATCGTGGAGCAGGGCACCCGGGAGCAGATCCTTCGCAATCCGCAGGAGCCCTACACGCAGAGGCTGCTGGCCGCGGTGCCGCTTCCGGACCCTGAGAAGCAGCGCGAGCGTCGGGAACTGCGCGCCCAGCTCATGGCCGCAGGGATCGAGTAGCAACCCGGAGGCATTCCCGGCGGCACGTACCGGCGGTCGCAACCGCTAAAGAGTCCCTGTCGGCCATTGGCCGGCGGGGCTCTTTTTCGTGGTTTTTTGAGGCACTGAGTGCGTCCGTTGCACCCCTTTGGGGTGCCCGAAAAAGCCCTATATTCCGGGAGAAACCAGGGATCATGCATGTCGAGTGTAGCAAGGAAGCGCCTATTACGTGAAATGACTGCTTCATTTACTTGAAATGACTGCTTCATTACTGAAACTGTCAAGAGCACACTTCGTTGTTCATGCCAATGGGATTCCATATTTCGGACAAGGTGTGGTTAGGATTACACATCCATGTAGGCCGCGTCACAGGATAATTCTGTGTCTGGCCCCGGGGGCAGCTATGAGTTGCCCCGACCCATCCCCCTGAATCCATAGGAGGCGGAATGCGTTTTTCGCGCACTTCCAAAGCTCTTGGCTTGCTGGCAGTCGCCGCACTTGCCCTCACCGGATGCGGCAGCTCTGGCTCCGGAAGCAGTGGCCCGACCGCTGCCGGCGATCCGAACAAAATCATCACCGCATACAGCAATGAACCCCAGCACCCCCTGATCCCTTCCAACACCAACGAGGTGTACGGTGGCCGCGTTGTCGACCTCCTGTTCGAAGGCCTGACCAGCTACGACGCCAATGGCAAGTCCGTGAACGCACTCGCGGAATCCATTGACACGAGCGACGGCCAGAACTACACCATCAAGGTCAAGAAGGGCGCCAAGTTCACCAACGGCGAGGCAGTCACCGCCAAGAGCTTCGTTGATGCTTGGAACTTCGCCGCACTGAGCACCAACGCCCAGTCCAGCAGCAGCTTCTTCGAATCCATCGAAGGCTACGACGCAGTCAGCGCCGTCACGAAGACCAAGGGCGCGGACGGCAAGTCAACGTCGACTCCCGCACCGACCGCCCAGACGATGTCCGGCCTGGTGCTGAAGGACGATTCGACCATCACGGTCAAGCTGGCACAGCCGGAGGCCGACTGGCCGCAGCGCCTCGGCTACTCCGCCTTCATGCCGCTTCCGGCCGACGCCCTCAAGGACCCGAAGGCCTTCGGCGAAAACCCCATCGGCAACGGCCCGTACAAGATGGCCGCCAAGGGTGCCTGGCAGCACGACAGCCAGATCGCCCTCGTCAAGAACCCGGACTACCAGGGCACGCGTATGGCCAAGAACGGCGGCGTGACCTTCAAGTTCTACACTGACCCGGCTCCGGCTTACACGGACGTCCAGGCCAACAACCTTGACGTTACCGACGTCCTGCCGACGAACGCCCTGAAGACCTACACCACGGACTTCCCGGACCACAGCCTGAACAAGGCTTTCGCAGGCAACGCAACCCTGAACATCCCGAACTACCTGCCTGAGTTCCAGGGACCCGCCGGCCAGCTGCGTCGCCAGGCCATCTCCATGGCGATCAACCGCGATGAGATCACCAAGGTCGTCTTCAACGGCACCCGTATCCCGGCGAAGGACTTCACGTCTCCGTCCATCGATGGCTACAACGCCAACGTGACCGGCTCCGACGTTCTGAAGTTCGACGCCGCGAAGGCCAAGGACCTCTGGGCAAAGGCAGACGCCATGAGCCCGTGGCCCGCCGCCAAGGTTCTCCAGCTCGCGTACAACACCGATGGTGGCAACAAGGAATGGATTGACGCCGTTGCCAACAACCTGAAGAACAACCTCGGCATCAAGGCAGAAGGCCAGCCGTTCGCCAAGTTCGCCGAGATCCTGAACCTGCGCACGGCCAAGACCCTCCCGGGCTTCACCCGCGCCGGTTGGCAGGCAGACTATCCGTCGCTGTTCAACTTCCTCGGCCCGCTGCTGAAGACCGGTGCCAGCGCGAACTACGAGGGTTACAGCAACCCTGAGTTCGACAAGCTGCTGACCGAGGGCCTGGCATCCAAGTCCACGGACGACGCCAACAAGAAGTTCACCCAGGCACAGGAAATCCTCTTCAAGGACCTCCCGAACCTGCCCCTGTGGTACCAGGCACGCCAGGCTGTATGGAGCCAGAACGTTAGCAACGTTGACTCCGGCTGGAACGGCGTCCTGCTGTACTACAACATCACCGCAAAGTAGTCCTACCGGACTTGTTCCAAGCTCGTTAGCGTATGGGGGTCCGGCCACAAACCGGGCCCCCATGCCTTGATTCGGCACGAAAGCTGTCCCTAATGAATCCCCACATTTTCAAGAGCGCCCAGGAACCGTTGCTGTGACCCAGTACATCCTCCGGCGTTTGCTGCAGGTCATTCCCGTGTTCCTGGGAACCACCCTGCTCGTGTACTTCATGGTCTTTGCCCTCCCGGGCGACCCCATCCGCGCCCTGTTCGGCGACCGACCGCCCAGCGAGTCCGTCATCGCCGCGTTGCGCCAGCAATACAACCTCGACCAGCCGTTCTGGGTCCAGTACGGCCTGTTCCTCAAGAACCTCTTCACGTTCAACCTCGGAGTGGACTTCACCGGCCAGCCAATCGCCGCCACCCTTGGCCGCGTTTTCCCGGTCACCGCCATGCTCGCCGTCGAGGCTCTTGCCATCCAGGCTGTCTTCGGTGTGGCCTTCGGCCTGATTGCCGGCCTGCGCAAGGGGAAGATCTTCGACTCCACCGTGCTGGTCGCCTCACTCGTGGTCATTGCCGTCCCGACGTTCGTCCTGGGCTTCGTGCTTCAGCTCGTCGTCGGCGTGCAGCTCGGCTGGGCCAAGCCGACCGTTGGATCCAACGCGGACTGGGGCACCCTGATCCTTCCGGCCACGGTCCTCGGCCTCGTGTCCTTTGCCTACGTGCTGCGCCTCACCCGCGCCTCGGTCATTGAAAACATGAACGCCGACTACGTCCGCACCGCAACCGCAAAGGGCCTCTCCCGCCCCCGCGTGGTCCTGGCCCACATCCTGCGGAACTCCATGATTCCCGTGGTCACCTACCTGGGCGCGAACCTGGGTGGCTTGATGGGCGGCGCGATCGTCACCGAAGGCATTTTCAACGTGCCCGGCGTCGGCCAGAAGCTCTACCAAGCCGTGATCCGCAGCGAAGGCCCCACCGTCGTCGCCATTGTGAGCGTCCTGGTACTGGTTTTCGTTGCCGCCAACCTGTTGGTGGACCTCCTGTACGCCTGGCTTGACCCCAGGATTCGCTATGAAAAGTAGATCCGTTATGAAAAGTAACCGTGAGATCGAGCACTATGTTGCCCCTATCGACGAGACACCGCTGCTGGCGACCGATACCCTCAAGGTCGACGCAGCACCCCTGAGCCTGTGGGCGGATGCCTGGCGGAAGCTCCGCCGTCGGCCGCTCTTCATCATCTCGGCGCTCATGATTCTGCTGCTCCTCGTCGTCGCGTTCTTCCCGGGCCTGTTCACGCAGACAGCCCCGAACGACAACTGCCAGCTGGGCGACTCCCTCGCGGGCCCCTCGGCCGGCCACCCCCTGGGATTCACCTTCCAGGGCTGCGACATCTACTCCCGCGTCATCCACGGCACGCAGGCATCCTTGACTGTCGGCGTCGTCTCCGTCATCTTCGTCCTGATCATCGGAGTCACCCTCGGCGCGCTTGCAGGCTTCTTCGGCGGCTGGGTTGACACCATCATTGCCCGCATTGGCGACATCTTCTTCGCCTTGCCGTTGGTCCTTGGCGCACTGGTAGTTACCCAGCTCCCCTTCTTCCGCGAGAACAAGAGCGTCTTCACCGTGGTCATGGTCATTGTGATGCTCGGCTGGCCGCAAATGGCCCGTATCACCCGCGGTGCCGTGATCGAGGTCCGCAACGCGGATTTCGTCACTGCCGCACGCTCGCTCGGTGTCTCCAAGATCGGCACGCTGGTCCGGCACGTCGTTCCGAACGCTCTCGCGCCGATCATCGTCCTGGCCACCATGGAGCTTGGCGTCTTCATCGTGACGGAAGCAACGCTGTCCTTCCTTGGCATCGGGCTGCCCGGCAGCATCATGTCCTGGGGTAACGACATTTCCGCAGCGAAGGACACGTTGCGCACCAACCCCGAGGTGCTGATGTTCCCCGCAACCGCACTGTCCATCACGGTCCTGAGCTTCATCATGCTTGGCGACGCGCTGCGTGACGCCCTTGATCCCAAGAGCCGCAAGCGATGAAGGAGGCAATCATGACAACGTCCAACATCACCATCGACGAAGCCGGAACCGAAGAGCGTCCGCTCCTGGAAATCCGGGACCTCGCCATCTCCTTCCAGACGGCGGGCGGCGAATTCCAGGCCGTCAAGAACGCGCACCTGACCATCATGCCCGGCGAGACTGTCGCCATTGT
>FSZH01000544.1_pt1 | contig 10788 bp, 10 predicted proteins | sample 1638741 | NCBI WGS metagenome assembly FSZH01 (sample SAMEA3914813, study PRJEB12502) | metagenome | biome: forest; material: soil | place: Canada | collected 2011-07-07 | depth 0.3 m | reverse complement strand
GGCCCAGTACTCCTATAGCTGTCCTGAGCCGCCAAGTTCGTGCGGTTCTAGGACTGACTGTGCGATTGTGGTGGAATGACTGGGCTTATTGAGGAATGGACTTTGGTTGGGCGCGATTTTGAGCTGCTCGGCCAGAAGCCCGGCTCCACGCGCCTGGGGTTCGCGTTGTTGCTGAAGTTCTTAGAGAATGAGGCAAGATTTCCCAACGGGGCTGATGAGTTCGACCGTGTGGCGGTGGATTATGTTTCCGAGCAGGTTGGAGTTCATGCTCAAGACTTTGTGTCTTATGCCTGGACGGGACGGACAGTCGAGCGTCGCCGCTGTGGTCTCTTTCTCGGCGGGACGTGCCGGGGAGCCGGAAAGCGGTGAAACGTGGCAGCCGTAACATCCGGGGATCGGCCTGACGATTGCGGGGAACGGTCCCGTCCCATCCGCCGGCTGGCAGGCAGAGCTGTGCCAAATTTCCAGTCATTTCCCGTCCGATTTTTCAACAATGTACCTGTCGAATTGGGAGACGCGCCCAATGCTTCGGTTGCGCCTTCTCAGTCCTCGCTTCGGTCGCTCAATAGGCCTGCCAAGCGGGTTTATTTGCGTGGGCGTACCGGTAATAGTCCGTTTGCTCGAGCTGTGAGGCCGCAGGTGTGTCGATGAGGACGGTCGCGTGGGGGTGGAGCTGGAGCGCCGATGCTGGGCACGCGGCCGTGACGGGGCCCTCGGCGGCTGCGGCGACGGCGCGGGCCTTCGCTTGGCCGAGACCAATGAGCAGTAGATGACGGGCCTCGCGGATTGTCCCGAGCCCCTGGGTTAGGACGTGGTAGGGGACGTCGTCGAGGCTTGGGAAAAAGCGCGCGTTGTCGAGGCGCGTCTGCTTGGTCAGGGTCTTGATCCGGGTTCGCGAGGCGAGCGATGACATTGGCTCGTTGAATCCGATGTGGCCGTCCGTTCCGATGCCCAGGATTTGGATGTCGACGCCGCCCGCAGCCTGGATCGCCGTGTCGAAGCGGGTGGCTTCGGCTTCGGGGTCTTTCGCTTGGCCGTCGATGCTGTGGACAGCCGTGTCGCGGAGGTCCACGTTGTCTGTGAACTCGCGCCGGATCACCGAACGGTATGACTCCGGGTGGTCGGGCGGGAGGCCCAGGTACTCGTCGAGGGTAAACGCTTCCGCATCCGCGAACGAGAGGCCGGCGTCGCAATGGCGCCGGATCAGTTCTTCGTAAGTGCCGAGGGGTGTCGATCCTGTGGCGAGCCCGAGAACGGTGCGGCCCTTTTCGAGGCGGGCTTGGATGATGTCGGCGGCTGTGCGGGCAACCGCATTGGGGTCGGGCAGGATGATGATCTCCATCGTGGGCCAGCTCCTAGAGTGAGGTCAGTTCGGGACGTGGGTGGCTTGGGCCGCACGCACGAAGTCGCCGGCGAGGGCGTAGGTGTCAGTGGCAGCCCTGCCGACGACGATTGCGCCAGCCCCCGCGCGCATGCCCGCGGCGATGTCAGCGGGGGTCGCGTAGCGTCCTTCGCCGATGACGAGGCGGTACGGATGGGCTTTTGCGAGAATTTCCACGGCTGTCAGGTTGGGGCCGTGAGGCCGGACGTCTTGGGAGGTCTCCGGGACGAGTGTGGTGCCGAGAAGGTCGGCGCCGGAGGCGACGGCGGCAGGCCCTTGAGCCGGGTCGCTGAGGTCTGCCATGACGATGAGGCCACGTTGCTTTGCGTGCGCGATGACTTCAGCGAGGGTCTGGCCGCCGGGTCGGGGTCGGTCGGTACCGTCGAGCGCCACAATCTGCGCCCCGGCGTCGGCGACGATGTCCACATCGTGGGTGGTTGCGGTGATGTAGACGTCGCTGTCGGGGTAGTGGTGTTTGCGGATGCCGATGATGGGCAGGGTGCAGGCGGCCTTGATCGCGGCGATGTCGAGTGCGCCTTCGGCGCGTATGCCCACGGCGCCTGCTTTCTGGGCGGCCTGCGCCATGCGGGCCATGACATGGGGGTCGCGGAGAGGGCTGTCTTCGGGGGCTTGGCAGGAGATGATGACTCCTCCGCGGAGTCCGTGCGTGTTGTCCAAGTGGTTTCCTTTCATGGTGTCCTTGCCTCGGTGGCGAGGGGGAACAAGGAGTCGAGGGAGTCGAGTTCGGCGAGCTGTTCGGCGCCGTCCAGGGATGTGCCTGCGGGGGTGGTGCGGCGGCATTCGGGGAAGTCTTCTTGCAACCGCCGCGTAAGCGTTGGCTCGAGCAGGTCGATTGCGGCGGTAATACCTCCGAGCAGCGTGTAGTCGCAGTTTGGCCCGAGGCCTGCGCGTGTCGCGGCCGCTGAGATGGCTGTTGCGATGTGCTGCGCCGCTTGGTCCCAGATTCCCTGGGCGACGGGGTCGCCTGAACGCGCGGCCTCTGCCACTGAAGAGGCGAAACCGGCGACGAGGGCAATCGGGGACACAGCGGCTGCGACGATGCCTGGAAGATTCTCGATCGGACCGAACTTCCCGATCGCGGCGTCGAGCAGGGCTTGTGAGCCTGGGCGCCGCCCGTCTGCCGCGCTGAGGGCAGCGATGAGGCCTTGGCGGCCGATCCACCAGCCAGCGCCGTCATCTCCGATCATTGCCCCGACGCCGTCGACCCGGGCGGCTCGGCGCTTGGGGCCGAAGCCGAGGGCCACGAGTCCGGTTCCGACGGCGGCGATGACCCCTTCCTTGTCGCCTCGGGCGCCGAGGTAGGAGGTGAGGGCGTCATCGGCCAGGATCAGCCGTTGCGTGCCAAACTGTTCCTCCAGAAGCCGCATTGACGGGGAGGGATCGGGAGAACGCCCGTGCAGGCCGGTCAGCCCGCCGACGATTATGTCGAAGCGGGAGTTGCCGGATGCCTGGGCTGCTTGGTTGGCGAGGTTGAGCAGGAACTGATGCAGGGGCTGGCCGGGACGATACCCGGGGGCGGTGAGTTCGCATTCCAGTGCTGAACCTGAGCGCACCCGCGCGCGGACCGCTCCTTGCCCGAGGTCGAAAGCCATCGTTCTCCGGTTTGGCCGTTTGCACTGCCCTGGATGATCTGTATCGGGTGGTGTCACTGCCATCTCTTCTATTTGATGGCCCCGGCCGAGAGACCTCGCACGAGGTAGCGCTGGGCAAAGAAGGCGAAGCTCAGCGGGATGATCACGGACACGACCGTCACCGCGGCGAGGTTTCCCCAGGCGATCCCGGCGCTGGTGACGAAAAAGGCGGCCCCTACTGTGACCGGCACCGCGTTCGAGGCCGAGAGGATGACGGCGAAGAGGTAGTCGGACCAGGAGAAGACGAATACCAGGATGCCTACGGCGACCAGCCCGGGAGCGAGCAGGGGCAGCACGATCGAGAACAGGCTTCGGAAGGGACCCGCACCGTCGATCGTGGATGCCTCTTCGATCTCCACGGGGAGTTCCCTGAGCGTGCCGCAGATGATGAGCAAGGCCAGAGGGAGGTTGATGAAGGCGTTCGCAAGGACCAGGCCGACGATTGTGTCGTAGGCCCCAAGAGACGAGAAGATCAGGAAGAACGGGATGGCGAAGAACATCGCCGGGACCAGGCGCAGGCTGGTGATGATCTGCAGAAGCCAGGACCCTCCGAACCCGAGCCGCACGATGGCGTAGCTCGCGGGCACCGCAATCACCATGATCAAGGCGACCGATCCGAGGGAGATCTGGGCCGAGTTGGCCAGGAACCCAAGGAAGTTGTAGCCGGAGCCGCCGAGGATTGCCGTGAAGTGCTCCAGGGTGAGGCCGCCGTCGAAGGAGAACGGCGACAGACCGATGGCAGCGTCGGTCTTCAATGACGTGATCAGGGCGTTGACCAGGGGCAGATTGATCACGAGAGCGATCAGTCCGATGACTACGCTGCGCCACCATACATTCGGGTTCCGGCGCTTCAGCGTGGCAGGTGGATGGCTCATGAGACGGCTCCTCGGGTAATGCGCCGGACCACGACAGGCACCAGCGGAAGCATGATCAGCGCGACAATGAGGGCGGCGGCGGAAGCGGTTCCGAAGTTTCCTGCGGAGAGGATCTTGTAGATGTAGATGCTCAGCGTCGTGGTGTTGTCGCCGGGGCCGCCGGAGGTGAGGACGTTGATGGTGTCAAAGGTCCTGAAGGCGTCGATCGCGCGGAGAAACCCGGCGATGAAGATGGTAGGGACCATGAGGGGAATCAGGATGGAGACCACGAACCTGGGGTAGTTTGCCCTGTCCAGTTGCGCAGCCTCGTGTAGCTCCCCCGGGACTGACTGGAGCGCGGCGTGGAACAGAAGGAAGGTGAATGGGGTCCACTGCAGGACGTCCAAGCCCATGAGCATTGGTACGACCGTACCGGCCCCAAGGAGCGGCACGTCGACCCCGATCGAATGCAGGAAGCCGGGCAAAAGGCCGATGTTGGAGTTTAGTAGAAGCCGGAACATGATGCCCATCAAGGCGGGGGCGATCATGATCGGGAGGATGACCGCGCTGAGCAGGAACTTCTTGCCCGGGAAATCCTTGTCGAACAGGAGTGCAAGGCCGAATCCGAAGGCCAGCTCGAAACCGGTCACGACCACTGTGTAGAGAAGGGTGAACAGCGCAGAGTGCCAGAATCCGGCATCGGTGAGGACTGCGCCGAAGTTGCCTAGCCCGACCCATGTCGGCGTCGGGTCCAAGAGCGTCTTGGATGTCAGGGCGGACTGGACGCCGTAGACAATCGGGAAGGCGACGAACAGTGCGAGAAAGACCAGCAGCGGCGCGCTCAGGATCCACCGCGCCGGGCCCCGGTTTGCGGGGCGCCGACGACGGCTCCCCTTCCTCCCCTCGATGGTCGGGCGGGTGGTCAAGGAAGAAGGAGCCGTCATCGTTGAATCTACTTCCCTGCCAGCTTGGCGACGTCCGCGTTGGCTTTCGCCAACGCCGAGGAGACATCTCCCTGGCCGACCCACGCGGCAGAGAGGTCGTTGGCGAGGGCGGTGTAGACGTCGAATGCCTTGGGCAGCGCAGGCTCCGAGAAGCTACCGCCCGAGAGCGCCTTGTTCAGTGCGGCGGTGTTCGGGTCGGTCTTGGTCGAGAGCGCCTTGGGCATGGAGGCGATGCCGCCGTCCCCGACGTAGCTGCCCATGGTTGCCGGGTCGTCGAGGTACTTGATGAACTCTTGCGCCTGGGACGTGTGCTTTCCGTACTTATTGACGCCCAGGGACAGCGCGTGAACATGGGTCTTGCCGCCCGGAACCGGGGCGATGCCGATCTTTCCGGCGGTCTTTGGCGACTTGGAAGCATCGTTGAGCTGGGCATAGCCGGCATTCCACTGGACGGCGAACGCGGCGTTCCCGCTGCCGAGCGCCGCCTCGGTCTCGGGGAATTCAGCCTGGTCGGAATCAGCCGCGGTAAGTCCCTTCGTATACACGGTCCGGTAGACGTTCACCGCATTCTGGGCCGCAGTACTGGTCAGGTCCGGCTGGCCGGCGGAGTTCAGCCAGTTTCCGCCCAAGCCCCAGAGGACGTCGTCCCACACCATGGCGTTGTATAGCAGGTTCTTGGCCTGCAGCTGCGTTCCATAGGGCGTGGGCGAGTTCGGGTTGTATTTCTTGGTGAAGTAGGCCGCGGAGGCGATGTAGTCATCCCAGGTCCACTGGTCCGGGCTCTTGGGTTCGAGTTTCTTGCCGAGCACGTCTTGGCTGATCTTCTCGTAAGTCGGCGCGTCTTTGAGCATCTGGTCGATCAGGTCGGTCCGGTAGTAAAGAAGGTGCACGCTCGGATCCAGCGGGATTCCGTATTGCTTCCCGTCAACCTGCAGCGACTCAACGGGGGCCTTGAAGTAGTTGTCCCCGTTCAGTGTCAGCGGCTCCAGATAGGGCGCGTGCTGAGCAACCAGGTAGCTCGTGGTGCGGTAGATGTCGTAGTCCGAGGACTGGGTGGACATCAGGGCCGCTTCCTTCGCGAAGGTGTCTGTGCGGCTGAGCTGGTCGATCTCTACGTGGATCTTGTCCTTGGCGCCCTGCCCGGAGTTGAAAGCATCGACCAGCTTTGACATCGAGTCTGCCTCGGGTCCCGGCTCCATGATCATCTTCAGATTCGTTACGCCATTGGCGTTGGTGGACGAAGAGCCTGAGGCTCCGCATCCGGACAATGCGATGCCCACAGCAACTATGGCAATGGATGCGACAGTGGCGTGGCGGGGGAGTGATTTGCGAGTCATTAACTTCTCCTCATCAGCGGCACGATTGGTACGTACCAAATAGTCCTAGGTCTGGACCTGCGTGCTATCGTAACAGTAGGTTTTTCCGTCGGTCAATGGATTCTGAGAAGATGAATCCGCTCGAAGCTTGGGACTGCCGGTCGTTGCCGGTGCCAGGCGTCAGCAGGAAGGGGTATACGACCGTGACGATGCAGGTCAAGCACGAGTGGGTGCGGGAGGAGATCCTCCAGAACATGTCAGGGCTCGAGCCTGATGCTCCGCTGCCCCAGGAGCGCGAGCTGGCCGAGCGCTATCAGGTCAGCCGTTCCACCGTGCGTCAGGCGCTCAAGAACCTGGCGACCGAAGGGCGCATCTACGCGGTCCGGGGCCGGGGGACCTTCGTCGCCTCCCAACGCATCTCCAAGGACAGTCGGCTGACCTCGTTCACGGAGGACATGATCGCAAGGGGTCAGCGGCCCGGAACCCGACTGCTGCAGGTGGAGCAGGTACCGGCCGCGCCCGAAATCGCCGCCAAACTCGAATTGGAATCCGGAAGCGCCATCCTCCACCTCGAGCGCCTGAGACTCGCTGACGGGTTCCCCATGTGCTTTGAGGAAATCTGGCTCCCCGCACACATGTACCCGGGCCTCCAGCACCAGGATCTCGAGCGCCCCCTGTATGGCGTCTTCGCCGCCAGCTACAACTTGCGCATCGACCGCGCTGAGCAACAGATCAGTGCTCAGATTCTCAAGGGCCGGATAGCCGATCTGTTGAATGTACCGCCGGGGTCAGCCGCACTTGTTGTCGTCCGGAGGAGCTCCGACGAGAAAGGACGGATCGCAGAGTACGCCAAGAGCATCTATCGCGCCGACAGATACGACTTTCAACTCACCGTCAGCCGATCCGGCTGACGGACCGGCGCCTCCTAATTCCCGACCGGGCCACGAAGCCTCAGCATGGTCCTGGAGTGAAAACCCATCATCTTGCGAATGACAGGCGTTACTTAAGCGCGCCCTTCCCTCACACCATCGGGGTGTCCGTCGGGCCGGTGTATGCCGGTTCGGCGTCGTGAGCCATGGAGCCTTCGCTGAGCGCAAGGCCTCGGGACTTGACGGTGTCCAGTGAAGGAAGCCGTCCCACTTCGTCTGGTAAACCGAGCCGACGGGCAGCACATTTTCGCGCGGGATCGAAGCATAGCCATGGACGGCGGGAACCCGGGACAGGGGGAGCGGGGGCAGAACGTCACCAAAGGGTGCGGGCCGGCGCTTACCGAAGAAGCGGCCTGAATCGTCGTCCCCAGACCATGCTCACAGGGAGGACGGCCAGTTGTAACGTACTCGGGGAAATCCTTGGGAAATCCTGTGGAGAGGCAGGAAGTACGGGTGAACTTCCTTGGCGAGGAGAACATGCCGTGGTCGGCCGCCATCCCGACGGGACCCTTTGCGGCGGAACGGATGTTCGAAGGCCCGGGCCTTAGCATTGGGCGTATGAAGGTTGGTAAGGTCCAGGGACGCTCAGGGCGGAAACTGCAATGACCGGTGACAGGGATCGAGATGCTTCAAGGCGCCCGCGGCAGGCCCGGCCACGTGATGCTCTTGGGCGGCCGCTGCCGTACGGAAGCGCTGGCGTCGAGCCTGTCTCGGAGGAGCCGCTGCCGCCGGCGCAGACGTTGGTCTCGGCCCGGAGCCTGGTGGAAGCTGGCCGGCCCTTCGCCGCCCATGAGGTACTCGAGGCCCGTTGGAAAGCTGGGCCGGCCGAAGAGAGCAACCTTTGGCAAGGTCTCGCCCAGATCTGCGTCGGTCTCACCCACGCCGCGCGAGGGAACAGCGTTGGCGCGCTCCGGCTCCTTGAGCGCGGTGCGGCCCGACTCGAGGAGTACGGTTCCGGGGAAGGTCCGAGGTACGGGCTCGACTTGTCCGCCGTCGTGAGTTGCGCCCGTGATCGGATGCGCACCGGCCGCTGAGCTGGCGACAACATCCTCACCGCAGGCGGCGGAGGCAATATTGTGACTGTTGACTTTGTTTGCCGCTTAAATCGCAGCTTGAAATGGCGGTTCGGAGGTCCGTTTGCGGAACCATCAACGGAGCATCGGAGGCGTGCGCATAGAGATCTGTCAGCGAGCTTACCGCAGGTATTCGTTGAGCGTTCGGAACACGGTGTCTGAGCCGCCATCCCATGTTGGTCGCGGGTCAGATTGTCCGGGTGCGGGCGCGTAGAGCCACCAGAGGTTCTGCCATGGGTCCTCAGCTTCATCATCACTTTGAGGCGCTCGCGCTCCAGGGCAGTTGCTATGTCCGTCAAGCCGCTTCCCGAGGGCTGCAGCACGGTGACACCCCGGATCACCTCCCGACACGGCGCGGCTCATCAACCACACGAGAAGGGCCTTCGGCGCAGAGGAACCCGCGCGCCTGCTCGGCAAAGACGGACGCATCGCGCATGCCGGGCTACGGATCGGTGACTCGGTGGTGATGATGTTCGACGCTCGACCGGAGTGGCCGCGACCCCCCCGGCTTCCTCCGCCTCCAGGTGGAGGATGCCGACGTGGTGCAACGTCAGGCCGTTGCGGCGGGCGGTACCTCGGTTACCGAGCCCACCCACCTGTTCTTCGGCGACCGGGTCGGGGGGTGCGCGACCCGCTGGGCAACCTGTACTGGATCCAGACCCGTGTTGAGGACCTCAGTCCGCAGGAGAGGTAACGCCGCCTCGGTGACCCCGAGTTCACCGCAGCAATGGACCATGTCCAAAGTGCTGACTTCTTCCCGGGACGAGGGATCTCCAGCTGACGACGTCCAGTTCGGGGAGTCTCAAGACCACAGGCGGCGGAGGTCGTTTGGGAACCTCCTTCGGGATGGCGGGTGTTTCGTGGCAGGTGGGAAAAATTTTCGAGAAACGATCCCCGGCGCGTGACTTTTCCGGGTGGTGCGTCGATTACCGGTGTGTGGGCCGCGGGGGCGGCCATGTTGTCCGGAACGTCGACAGACCGAACCCATGGAGGGTCTCATGTCCTTTTTCACCGCTCTCACGGGCAGCAAAATGGCTGCCGGAGTTTTGGACATGCAATCATGAACGCGGTCAGGATCGGGCCCGTCACCACCAAGGACACGAGCGAGGTAGTCCCCGCCGCCGTAGTCCTTGGCGATTATCCCGTGAACGACGGATATGGCTGGATGGATCTGATCAGGGAACACGGATGGGCCGCCATCCCCAACTGGGGGGCCGATGGGTGGAACCTGGGACAGTGGCCATTTGTCATCGTTGCAGCCACCCGCACTGCAGACGGTGCCGGCAAACTGTTCGGGGTCGCCAGCTACCGCGACGGCGACGTGACCTGCACGTACTACAGGACGGAAGCCAGACAATGGGATGAGATTACCAAGCACGCTCACTACTGGTGGAAGCACGGCCAGGCACACGCCCCGGCTGACCTTCCCGAGGACGCCGCCCAGCTCCTGAGCCGGTACCGCCAGCCCTGCACCGGCCTTTTCAGCTAACCCACCCCAATGCCTTGCACTCCGGACCCACCAATATGTGACTGGTACGACGTCCCTCGCGCCAGTCGATCGCAATCCGAGCGATTTGGCAGGGCCATCTCAGTGTTGCCAGCATCCCGATAGAGGCCGTCGTGTCCATCCTTGGCACGGCTGTCAAGGGTGGGCCGCTGGCCCATCACGCAGTGACGCGAACGGGCCCTTGACCGAGCGTCGGGGATGGCGAACATATGAGGCCGGGATGCGATCCCAGCCTCACGAAGGCCGCGTACACAGCGATGCCTTCGGTGATGTGTCCGGACAAGGCATGTCCTCTATGCTTCCATGCGCGAAGACAACCACGCGTTGAAGTCGCTCCGGCACCTTCCGCGGTGCTGAGGCTCGCTTCTGGCGTTGTTCTCATCAGTCTCTCCGTCGTCTCCGCGGTTTAATCGCCGGCGGAAGCGCCAGCTGCATTCCTCTTCATAGGATCGGAGGAGGTAGGCGGCATGACCGTTGAAACTCCCTTGCGGAAGATTCGGACCGGTCTAAAAGTGCTAGCCGGAATCCTGCGACATGCCCCGCCAGGCGGGGCGATTCGCCCACCGTTTACCCACCGGAAACTATGGCGAGTAACGAAAAATGATGAGCACGCGCGGTGCCCATTTGGGCCGTTCTGCCCCGGAAGTAGCCCTACCGAAAAGAACCCCTGAGCTGCAGAAACGCAGATCAGGGGCTCTTTCATTTTCGCGTTCTGGAGCCGCGCCGACCATCGCACGCCCCAAGCCCGCCTGAGAGGAATTCCCCAGGCCTGGGCCTCAGCCTCCGAGAAGCCAGCTGGCCGCCGCATCCCGGTAACGGGAGATTCCTTTGTAGTCCGCCATGTCCTCCGGCAGCTCGGCCAGCACGCGGCCAAGGCGTTGTCGCCATGCCGGAACGGCGGAAATTTCGGCCAACGAGATCATGTGGGTCCGGACAAGAAACAGGATGGCGCCGGACTGCGGCAGTCGGATGAGGTGCTGGACTTCGACGCGCAGGTGGAGCCGCTTGGGCAGTTCCGGGTCGTCAACCACTTCCAGCCGGTCCGGTCCCCATTCGGGATAGGTCTCCGTGGAGGTGTCGAGACGCCGGTCCACCGTCATGGTCCAATTCGTCCGCCGGTACTGCTCTCCGG
>FSZH01000614.1_pt1 | contig 11198 bp, 9 predicted proteins | sample 1638741 | NCBI WGS metagenome assembly FSZH01 (sample SAMEA3914813, study PRJEB12502) | metagenome | biome: forest; material: soil | place: Canada | collected 2011-07-07 | depth 0.3 m | reverse complement strand
GTGTATGGGTTCAGGCCCTGCTCCATGAGCCGGCCCTGGCCGATGTAGGCATAAGCGTCCCTGCTGAACAACGGCAAGCTGAACATCATCGGGACTGCCCACATCCACAATGCTCGCCGAAGCACAGGACGCGAGGACGGGTTCCATCCGCCGATCCGCTGGGCAATGCGCAGCCAAGAACGCAGGAGCAGGAGTGCGCCGAGGCAGAGCATCACGGTGCAGACGATCACGCCAACCGGGGATGTCCTGGCCATGATGAAGAGGGGCGTGCGGATAAGGGAACCGCTGGTTGTCGCCATCCAGCCGACCCCGACCGAGCCTGCCACCATGAGCAACGACCCGACGAACCCTTGGAGGATCGCCGTCCTTGCCGCTTTGGCTATCACAGTGCCGTGTACCGGGGCGTTGGAATCGCCAAGCGCCTCTGGATGAGCCAACGAACTCCCCACCTCACGCTCACGAAACTTCGACGTCACCATCAAACAAAATCCTGTCCGGTTCCCTGCCGCATCCGGGCCAAAGTGGCACTGCCGGCTGCCATGGATTATTGCAACTGTAGCATCGCCACCCCTGGCTTCCCGGGGCCTACCGGACCATGGGTCTGCCCGCGAAAGTGGCCTGAGATAGGATGGATGGGGCTCTTACGGCACCTGTGACGATAACTACCTGACAAGGATCCTCCCATTTCCACGGACTCATTCTTCAGCGCGCTCACACGGTTCCGCCATCGTGTTCTTCCCTCTTCGGTGGAGGTAAGGCTCAATTCTCCCAAGGGCCTGCTTGTAGGCTTCTGCGTCGTGCACTTGGTCTTCCTCGTGTTCGCGCTGATCCTTTCCCTGCGCGGCGAGGCCTTCAGCGACACTTTCATCTATCGGGACTGGACCTCGGCAGGGTTCCGGGATGAGAACCTCAGCAGCGGCCCAAGTCCTTGGGTCTACCCCGTTCTCGCCTTGGTGCCGATGGCGATCGCGGGCCTGGCCGGACCCGGTCCGTTCTTCTTTCTGTGGGTACTCATGATCACCGTGCTCAACGGTGTCGCTCTCGCCAAGCTCACGGGACGGGGCCGCCGTCGCGAGGCTATCCCGGCGGGATGGTGGTGGCTGGTCTTCGTCTTCATCATGGGTTGGCTGGGATTCGCCCGGGTGGACGGACTGACTGCCCCCATCGTGCTGATCGCCTTGGCGTACGGGGTGTCACACCCCTTCATTGCCTCGACCCTCCTGAGTGTTGCCACCTGGATGAAGGTTTGGCCGGCCGCCGTCATGCTTTCGTTGTTCACCGTGGTCAAGCAGAGAACCAAAGTGGTGGCTGCCGGAATTCTGACCAGCGTTCTGGTCATCGCCCTCACGGCGGCCGTAGGTCAACTGCCGAAGCTCCTTAACTTCCTGACCCAGCAAGGCGATCGTGGCATGCAGTTGGAAGCCACCTTCACCACTCCATGGTTGTGGCTCTCGGTCCTCCATGTGGGTGACTCGAGAATGTACATGAACACCGACATCAACTCGATGCAGGTGGATGGCCCCGGAACGGCCTCCATGTCATTCCTTATGCAGCCCCTTCTTGTCCTGGCCGCTATCCTGGTGGCCGCCCTGACCTTCTGGGCACTGCACAACGGCAAGCGAACCGGCGGGGCGGACCGCACCGAACTGTTGTTGGCTGGATCCCTGACCATGGCCACGGCTTTCGTCGTGTTCAACAAGGTCGGGTCACCCCAGTTCATGGTGTGGCTGGCGCCTGCTGTCGCCGTCGGGCTTGCCCACAGCTGGAAGGAATGGCGGGTTCCCGCGGCGATGCTCATCGCCATTGGGGTGGCCACATACTTCATCTACCCCCTCTTCTATGACGCACTCAGCCACAACAACCCTTGGATGGCGCTGGTGTTGACGGTGCGCAATGTCCTGCTGGTGGTCCTGTTCTGCTGGTCCGTACGCCGCCTATACCTTTTGGGCAAGAAGATCCCGGCCAACGAACCGGCCGCCGCTGCCAAGGAGTCCTGAGATTTCCGTTCGATTCTTTGCTGCGCTGGCCCGCGTGCGCGACGCCGCCCTGCCGCCTGCCGCCGTCGCCTGGTTCGGCCGTCCCTCCAGCGTTTGGTGGGGTTTCGCCGCCATCCATCTGTATTTCCTCGGCTGGATGGCAAGTTTCTTCCTGTCCGGAAACACGTTCAGCGACACTGAGCAGTACCGCCAGTGGGCGATGACCGGCTACAACCCTGCGGATCTCCACGGAGCCATCAGCCCTTGGGTGTACCCGGTACTCGCCCAGATTCCGATCTTCCTCGCCAACATCGCGGGCCCGGGTCCATACCTGCTGGTGTGGACGTTGATCATCACTGCGCTCAATGCCGCCGGCTTGTTCATCTTGACCCGCGGTCCGCGCAGGACAACGGGGATTGCCCCTGCCTGGTGGTGGCTGTTCTTTACCGCTTTCATGGGCTACCTCAGCTTCGCGCGCGTAGAAGGCATCACGGCACCCATCGTGTTGGTCGCACTGCTGTATGCCGCCACGCGGCCCGTAGCGGCGGGCATCCTCCTCAGCATCGCCACGTGGATCAAAGTCTGGCCGGCCGCCGTCCTGGTACCCATCATCATCGCGAGCCACCGCAGGCTGCGGATCATCGCGTGCGGCGCCGCCGTAACTGCCGCCGTCGCACTGGGCACCTACCTTTCGGGCGGCCTCCCGCATATCCTCGACTTCTTGACCAACCAGGGTGAGCGCGGCATGCAACTTGAAGCCACGTTCTCAACCCCTTGGGTCTGGTTGAGCGTGCTCAACATCGGCGGTTCCAAAATCGCCGACAACGTCGCCATCAATTCCACCGAGGTGTACGGACCGGGCGCCAATGTGGCGGCCTTCATGATGCAGCCGCTCTTGGTGCTTGCCGCCGTCGCCGGCTCTGCCCTTTTGCTTTGGGCGCTTCGGCGGGGTGCCGAACCGGAAGAGCTGTTTCTGGAGGGCGCCCTCATGATGACCACCGCGTTCATCGTGTTCAACAAGGTGGGTTCGCCGCAATTCATCATCTGGCTTGCGCCGGTGGTAATCGCCGGGCTGACCCACGACTGGAATCGCTGGCGCGTTCCTGCCGCCCTCCTGATGGGGATCGCCATGACGACCTTTGTGATCTACCCGTTGTTCTACACGCCGCTGATCCATGCCAACCCCGTGATGGCAACAGTGCTCACCACGCGGAACGTGCTTCTGGTTGTCCTGCTCTGGTGGTCCGTACAGCGGACCTTGGAACTAGGCCGCAAGTCCAGCGCAAGAACCGCTATTCGGAGCGCCTGAGCCGCTGCTCAAGCCTGCGGAGCAGTTGCGCAGGGGTGGAACGGATCAGCAGTCTGCGCGTGTGCACGTCCAACACCATCAGGTAAACGGTGAATCCCAGGGCCACCAGGAAGGACAGGGAGGACACTTTGACGTTCAGTTCCACGAAGGACAGCACCGAAATCTGGTCCTGGGCGCCGAAGGCCACGAAAAATGTGACGGCGACATAGAGGGACTTGATCTGCCAGTCGTCCCTGATGCCCGTGACCGCGAGCAGCGGGATGAACCACAGGATGTACCACGGCTGGATAATCGGAGAAAGCATGACGACGGCGGCAAACGCCAGGGCCGCGCGTCGCACCAGCCGTGAATAGTCGCCGCGGAACATCAGTACCACCACCAGCCCGATTCCGGCCCACTTCATGAGGGTCCGGAGCCCAGTGGCCGCGGTGGATCCGGGCAGGCCCAGGAGATTGGCGATCACCTCGACCTGTTGGCCCAGGAAGCCCGAAGGCGAGTATCCCGTGTAGCCGGGCGTCGGATCGAGGATGGCCCAGACCCATCCAAAGCCAAGGTTGTAAGGAATTCCGCTCACTGCCAGGACTGCAAAGCTGATACCCGCCGTCGCGCCCCAGAACAGGAACTTGCGGGCCCAACCCGCAGCGGGCCCCGCCCACATGAGGCCTATGAAAGGCAAGAGAAGCACTGTGATCGGCTTGATGCCGATGGAAGCCGTGACCAGCAGAAGCCCGGTGATATGGCGCCCGGTGGCTGCAAAGTACATTCCGGCCACCGCCAGGCCCACCATGAGGGCATCGTTGTGGGCGCTGGCGACGAAGCTGATGAGAAAGAGCGGGTTGGCCACGGCGATCCACAGAGCGCGGCCGGGATTGATCCCGTGCAGTTCGGCGAGCCTGGGAACATACACCACGCAGAGCAGCACTCCCACAGTCGCAAGAACGCGAAAGAGCAAAACGGAAAAATCGGGCTGGGCGTCGGTGATGCCCACCACCCACCTGGCAAGCCACAGGAAGTAGGGTCCGTACGGCGTCTTGGCTTCAGCCCAGGCAGGATCAGCGCCCAGCGAAAACCAGTTGCTGAGCGAGGAAATCCCCGCGGTGTAGGGGTTCTGGCCTTCCAGCACCAGCCTGCCCTGGCCGGTGTAGGCGTACACGTCGCGCGAATAGATGGGCACCGCAAACATCAGGGGCGCCGCCCACGCCGCAACAGCGACAACCACCGATCTGAGCGAGCCTGGCCCCCAGTCCTTGAGCCTTTGCCCGAGCCTCAACCATGACCTGACCAAAAGCATGGCCCCGGCCGTCAGCAGGATGGTGGAGGTCGTTACGCCCCAGCCCTCCGTGCGCAGGGCGATGACAAGGGGGTGCCTGAACATGGGCGAGCCGTTGGCGATCCAGCCGGCACCGATCGAGCCGACGAAGATCATCAGGGATCCAAAAAATCCTTGCCAGATTGCCACGTAGGCCTTGATCTGGCCGGAGGTGCCGGTGTTGATGTGCGCGGCATTTGGGTAATAGAGACTCGCGGCAGCCTTCTCTGACGGCGCCGCGGGTTCCTTTGCCTCATCCCGGCTATTTGAGGTGCCCACGCCCGTTCCGCCTGCCGTCATGATATTCCAGTCCCTACGTACATTGGTCCAGCTCATCGATGCAGGCAACAACCGCTCGACAACGGCCCAGTTTACCAGCCGCGGTAAGCCGCAGGCGCGGAACGGAGCGCCCCGCCACCCTTCTCATGCGCCCGAACGGTAGGCTGGGCGGGTGCCTATTACTAATGAACGCATCGTCTGGATCGACTGTGAGATGACCGGTCTCGACCTTGTAAACGACGCCCTGATCGAGGTCGCGGCCTTGGTCACCGATTCGGAGCTGAACATCCTGGGTGATGGCGTCGACGTCGTCATCAAACCCGAAGATGCCGCGCTTGAACAGATGAACGACTTCGTCCGCGACATGCACACCCGTTCGAAACTCCTGGACGAGCTCCCGCACGGCAAGACCATGGCCGAAGCCGAAGCGATCGTTCTGGAGTACATCGAGAAGTGGGTACCCGATCCGAAGAAGGCACCGCTGGGTGGCAACTCAGTCGGAACCGACCGGATGTTCCTCGCGCGGGACATGCCCAACATCGTCGAACACCTCCACTACCGGGTCATCGACGTCAGCACCATCAAGGAACTCTCGCGCCGATGGTTCCCCCGCGCATATTTCCAGTCGCCCGCCAAACATGGCGGCCACCGCGCGCTGGGTGACATCAGGGACTCCATCGACGAACTGCGCTACTACCGCGAGGCCGTGTTCGTCCCGGCTCCTGGTCCTGATACGGCAACGGCACAGAAGATTTCCAAGCAGATTGCAGCCGGCCCGGCAAGCACGTGATCTGCGGCACCTTTTCGGGAAATTTCAGCCAAACGGTCAAAAGTGGCAAAACCATCCCCTAAGACGGGGTATAGTTTTTGTCGTTGCCTTCGCAGCTAACGGGTCATTCCGAAAGCATAAAAGGCTCATGGTGGGCGTAGCTCAGTTGGCAGAGCGCCTGGTTGTGGTCCAGGAGGTCGCGGGTTCAACCCCCGTCGCTCACCCTCATGAGATCGGTAGCAGTTTATCGATCGCAGCCAAAGGCCGTACTGGTTATCCAGTGCGGCCTTTGCTTTGTCCCGGCCGATTTCGGCATCCGCTCCAGACCCGAGAACCAGAGGAACACCTGACATGACCGTCCTGCCAGTCACCATCTGGGGCGAGCCCGTGCTTCACCGCCGGGCGAGCGAGGTGGAAGAGTTCGACGACGAGCTGCGGACCTTGATTGCCGACATGTTCGAAACGAACGAAGCCGCCAACGGCGTCGGGCTGGCCGCACCCCAGGTAGGGGTTGGCAAGCGGATCTTCATCTTCAAATACGCGAACGACGACGACGCGCCGGACGAAGGCGTTCTGGTGAACCCGGTCCTCACCCTCTCCAAGATCCCCGGCGCCCTTCCCGATCCCGAGGAAGACGTCGAAGGCTGCCTGTCATTCCCCGGGGAGCACTACCCCCTGCAGAGGGCCGAATGGGCCCGCGTCCAGGGCTTCGACGGCGACGGCAAACCGGTGGATTTCGTGGCGACAGGCTGGTTCGCGAGGGTCATGCAGCACGAATTCGACCACCTTGACGGCAAGCTCTATGTGGACCGTCTGGCTGACCGCTACGCCAGGAAGGCCATGAAGCAGGCCAAAAAGAACGGCTGGGGAGTGCCCGGGCTGAGTTGGATGCCGGGTGTTGACCCGGACCCTTTCGGACACTGAGCGATGACCGGCACCGAGCAGGACGAATTGTTCAAGCTTCTCGACATCCACGGCGAGGACGCTTTTGCGTGTGCCTCGCTGCTGGCGTCACCTCCCGGAGACGGGACGCGACAGGCCCTTGCCAGCCTTCACGCCCGCCTGGGCGCCTTTCCAAGCAAGTCTGCCGCCGCGGATGGCTGCACGGAAACGGACTGGATCGAGGCGCTCCTGCGCTTCGCGCCTGTAGCCCACCGCCATCATCTTTCCCTTGGCATCCCGCCGGAATCCTCCGCCGCGATCCTGGCCGACGCGGGACTGAACCTTCGAATCAACCGAAGGGTTCATGGACGCTTCGGCTTGGACACGTGGGCATGGCTGACCCTCCACATGGCCGGAAACATCTTCCGGATCGGCCGCTTGCAATTCCACCTTGTCCGCGGCGACGCGGGAGGCTCCGCCGCCGCAAGCGACTCCTGGGTACTGGGTGTCCACATCCCCGAGGATGGCGGCCTTTCCCCTGCCGTCGTGGACACGAGCTTCAGCCAGGCCAGGGAGTTCTTTGACCGATACTTCCCGGACAAGGCGGTCTCCGTGGCGAGCTGCGACTCCTGGATGCTGGATCCCTATCTGGCCCGGAAACTGCCGGACAGCAATATCGCAGCTTTTGCCCGCCGATTCACCCTGGACCGCTGCTCAGACGCTCCGAGCGACGCTGTCTACTTCACCTTCCGGCAGCGGGGCATGGAAAACCTTGATCGACTCCCCCGCGAGACCTCGCTTCAGCGCGTGGTGCTGGAAAGGATCGACGACGGCGGGGTCTGGCAACTCGGACACGGCCACTTGGTGTTCCCCCCGGCGCGGAGCAACCACGCCTGACGGGGCCGCCCGCGCCCTCAGGCGGCTACGTCGCCCTGATGGTCCGCTGACCGGGGCACGAGTCCAGGACGCGCCTCATGGCGTCTTTCTCCGCTTGGGTGACCCAGAGCCGGTACGCGGCTTTGACGGAAACCTGCCGGGCTACGTAATGGCAGCGAAAGCCCTTGTTGGCAGGGAGCCAGCTCGCGGCGTCGCTCGCGCCTTTCTTCACGTTGGCAGGACCGTCAACGGCAATGAGGTTGAGGGGGTCATTGGCGAGGCTTTGGCGCTGTTTGGCGGTGAGCTGCTGGGCACCCTTCTGCCAGGCATCCCCGAGAGCCACCACATGATCGATTTGTACGGCCGAGCTGCTTTCGGAGCCCCTGCGGAAATGGATGTCCTGGCCGATGTAGGGCTCACGTAGCTCCCCGGAAGCGATCCTGCATTTGGAACCCGCCGTGAACTCCGCTGCCGTAAGATCCCGCCTCAGGATGTCGTTCCTGGTATCGCAGCCGTTTCGGTCGACGTCGAGCCAAGCCTGGCCGAATTCGTTGCGGTCGTAGTTGTCCTTCGCTGCACGCCCCTTCACGGGAAGCGCCTCCAAGGCATCAACGGCCGAACCGACGGGTACCGGCTGAACAGCTTCCACCGGCTTCATCCATTTCGGGTCGAAGACAGGAGCTTCCGTTGGTCCATTGACTGGATCCTGGCCAACTGCGAACTGGCCGTTGGTGAAAAACCACCCAATGCCGGCAAGTCCACCCGCGATGATGAGAATCACCAGCACCCAGGCCTGCCGGGACTGGCGGCGGGCGCGCCGATAAGCGGCCCAGGTGGTGCTCAAGGGATTGCGTCCTTTCGGGGAGGAATACGTCCCTTGAGACTAGATGAGGCACTGATAGCCGACGACGATATCCACAGTGTGGAGGACAAGTCGGGCCGGGCTTACTGCTCCTTGGTGACGCGTTTCAGGTCTTCGGCCGCCAGCTCCAAAAGGGACCCCAACTGAATGACGCGGTCCTCGGAGATATCACCCGCCGCATGTGCGGCCTTGGCCTGGTCGAACAGGCGCTGGGCTTCTTTGAGGTTGGCGCGCGCCACGTCCAGGGCGTGTTCCAGGGTTGTTTCGTGGTCCAGAATCTTTTCGCTTTCCATGCGTCCATTCTGGTCAGGTTTCCCGGCTGATACCAGCGCATCAGCCGGGAAACCCCTGTGTCTTTCCTGGCCCTTTCCAGAGCCGGCTAGACGCCGGCGGGCTCCAACGTTGCCTTGGGCTCAATGCCCACAGCGACACTGCGTGCCGGGAACGACGGCGGGTTCACGCCGGCCATTTCCTCCATGACGCGCACTACCTGGCAGGAGTAACCGAATTCGTTGTCGTACCAGACATAGACCACGAGGTTCTTGTCATTGGCGATGGTGGCCAGGCCGTCCACGATGCCTGCTCGGCGGGAGCCGACGAAGTCCGTGGAGACGACCTCGGGCGAGTCGATGAAGTCGATCTGCTTGCGCAGTTCCGAGTGCAGGGACATCTCGCGAAGGTAGTTGTTGACCTCGTCCTTGGTGGTGCCGTTTTCAAGGTTCAGGTTCAGGATGGCCAGGGACACGTCCGGGGTGGGGACCCGGATGGAGCTGCCGGTCAGCTTGCCCAGCAGTTCGGGCAGTGCCTTGGCAACGGCCTTGGCGGCACCGGTTTCGGTGATGACCATGTTCAGCGCTGCGGAGCGGCCGCGCCGGTCACCCTTGTGGAAGTTGTCGATCAGGTTCTGGTCGTTCGTGAACGAGTGCACGGTTTCCACGTGGCCGTGGATGACGCCGAACTTGTCGTTGAGTGCCTTGAGCACCGGGGTGATGGCATTCGTGGTGCAGGAGGCTGCAGTGACAATCTTGTCCGAGTCCTCGATGGAGGAGTGGTTGATGCCGTGGACGATGTTCTTCAGATCGCCCTTGCCCGGAGCCGTGAGCAGGACGCGCGCGACACCCTTGCTCTGCAGGTGCTGGGACAGGCCCTCGGCGTCGCGCCAGCGGCCCGTGTTGTCGACCACCAGGGCGTTGTTGATGCCATAAGCCGTGTAGTCGATGGTGGCGGGATTGTCCGAGTAGATGACCTGGATCTGGACACCGTTGGCCGTGATCGTATTGGCGGCCTCGTCCACGCGGATGGTGCCTTCGAAGGAACCGTGCACCGAGTCGCGCCGCAGCAGGCTGGCGCGCTTGACGAGATCATTCTCGGCGCCCTTACGGACCACGATCGCGCGCAGGCGCAGGCCGTGCCCGCCGCCCGCCTTTTCGATCAGGAGGCGGGCAAGGAGCCTGCCGATGCGGCCGAAACCGTAGAGCACGACGTCGGTGCTGGTCCGGTCGTCCGCGCCGCGGCGCCCGACAACCTCGGCAAGTTCGGCGCGGAGGAAGGCTTCCAGGGTTGTTCCCGGGGCCTGGGCCTTGTACTTCTCGTTGAGGCGGGCGATGTCGATCGCAGCGGCCCCGAGTTCAAGCTCGGCCAGGGTGTTCAGTAGCGGCGCGGTTTCTTCGAGCAGGAGTTCGTCCTTGCTCATCCGGCGCGCAAAACGGTGGGCTTTCAGGATGTTCATCGACGACTTGTTGATGAGGCTGCGCCCGTGGATGCTCGTCACCACGTTGTTCTCACGGTACAGCCGGCCGATCACCGGAATCATGGCCTCGGCCAGCGCTTCGCGGCCCATCCACGTATCAAGACAAGAATCTGATGACTGGCTCACAGAACTACCTTCCTAGGGTCAGCTACATACGTCCTCGTACGTAGATGGCGGCCGCCCGGAGTAATCCTGCGGCACTGGCATCGGCGGGACTTCGGTCTGCCCGGACACCTCGAACGTTGCAAAGAAAAACCGCCGGCTGCGAACGCAGAACCGGCGGTGGAACTTCTACGTTCACTGTCCATTCTAAGGTCTGGCACCGGAAGCCTTGGCCGCCGGAATACGTGAAATCACTCACACAAGACTGTGGGATGGGTTGACCGATACGCCGGGTTCTGTCCTCCCGCGCCGTTGCCGGCGAAGGAGTGGCGACCATCCATCTACGAACGCCGTTGCCGACGCCCTCCAGCGGCCTACCCGGACACTCGGGCGAGCAGCCCTCGATCGTGCCCTGTCTGGCCTTGCTCCGGGTGGGGTTTACCTAGCCTCCCTGGTCACCCAAGGAGCTGGTGGTCTCTTACACCACCGTTTCACCCTTACCTGCTGCCTGCCTGTGCTGGCACAAGCAGGCGCAGGCGGTCTGTTCTCTGTGGCACTGGCCTGCGGGTTACCCCGAGTGGGCGTTACCCACCACCCTGCCCTGTGGAGCCCGGACGTTCCTCGAGCCACTCACGTGGCGCGCGGCCGCCTAGTCAACCCATCCGCCCTACAGTCTACCGGCGTCGGGCCCCCCGTATTTTCAGACGGCACCGCCGATCCGTTCTGCCCGGACAACCAGCGTCAGCAATACAGCTAATATCGACTGGTGCTGATTCTGCTGCCCCCTTCCGAAGGCAAGACCCCCGCTGCGAAGGGCTCCGCCGTCGATTGGGAGTCCCTGAGCTTTCCCGAACTCAACAGCTACCGGACCAAAGTGCTCGACGCGCTCGGCCTGGTCAGCGCGCATGAGGACGCCCTCGCCCTGTTGGGGGTGGGCGCGTCCTTGAAGGACGACGTCGAGCGCAATACCCGGCTCCACGCCGAACCCGCGGCCCCTGCCCATCAGGTGTATTCCGGTGTTCTCTACGACGCGCTGGGCTACAAGTCCCTGACCGCGGCGCAGCGCCGCAAGGCGGTGGAGTCG
>FSZH01000408.1_pt1 | contig 11283 bp, 9 predicted proteins | sample 1638741 | NCBI WGS metagenome assembly FSZH01 (sample SAMEA3914813, study PRJEB12502) | metagenome | biome: forest; material: soil | place: Canada | collected 2011-07-07 | depth 0.3 m | reverse complement strand
GGGTGGCCGCGGCCAGCGTGGTGATGTCTGCGTGGTCGTAGGCCGGAGCGACCTCGACGACGTCTGCTCCGACGATGTTGATGCCGTTCAGGCCGCGGAGCAGGGCCAGAAGTTCGCGCGAGTGGAGCCCGCCCATCTCGGGAGTACCGGTGCCCGGCGCATAGGCCGGGTCCAGGACGTCGATGTCGATGGAGACGTAGACCGGGGTGTCGCCGAGCCGCTCCTTGACCCGTTGGATGGCTGCCGGAACGCCGATGACGTCCAGGTCCGAGCAGCGGATGATCTGGAATCCGAATTCGTGGTCGCGGAGGAAATCGTTGCGATCGTAGACCGGCCCGCGGATGCCGACGTGCATGGACCTGTCTTCCACGAGGAGGCCTTCCTCGAAAGCCCGCCGGAAGATGGTTCCGTGGGTGACCGGCTGGTCGAAGTAGGTGTCCCAGGTGTCCAGGTGGGCGTCGAAGTGCAGCAACGCGACCGGTCCGTGGACCTTGTTCAGGGCCCTGAGCATCGGGAGGGCGATGGTGTGGTCGCCACCGATCGAGATGAGCTTCTTGTCCTCACCGATAAGGGGCAGTGCCTGCTCCTCGATTTCGCGGACGGCCCGGGCGATGTCGTAAGGCGTGCAGGCGATGTCACCGGCGTCCACAACCTGGACTTCGTACACAGGCTCGACGTCCAGTTCGGGATGGTACCCGGGACGCAGCAGCCGGGAGGCTTCGCGGACCGCGGCAGGACCGAACCGGGCGCCTGGCCGGAAGGACGTTCCGCCGTCGAACGGTACGCCGACGATCGCAATGTCGTAGTCCGGAACGCGGTCGATTTGGGGGAGCCGGGCGAAAGTGCCGAGGCCTGCATACCGGGGGACTTTTGTAGCGTCGACGGGGCCGATGGGCTTGTGCGTTGTCATTCCGGTGTCCTTTGTCAGTGCTGCCGGGCGGCGATGCCCGCAGCGTTCGGTGTTGGGATGGGGGTGCTCGCCTTTGAGCGGGAAGTAGGTAATCCAATTCTTAGTGGCGTGCATCACGGCGTATAGCGGTCGATTGACTACAAATGGACGAGGCTCTTATACATTTGTCTAAGGGCCCTGAGTTGGCCCGAAACCAACGCGCTGGGAGCATATTTCATGGCGATTACTGTGGCTGAGCTCGTGGCGGAACCTCAGCTCGGACTCACGCTTTTGGCCGGATCCGCGGGCAGGGACAACCGAATCACGTGGGCACACACTTCCGACCTGCCGAGGCTGTGGGAATGGGTCACCGGCGGCGAACTGATGATGACCAACGGCCTGTCCATCCCGGCCGACGCCAAAGGCCAAGTAGCGCTCGCCGAGGCGCTCGTCGATGCAGGTGCCAGTGCCCTTGCCATCGGGGAAAAGATGCATGCCCCTGAGCTGTTGCCGGAGTTCCTCGCGGCCTGCGAACAGTTGCCGCTGCCGCTGATCAGCATTCCGTATCCATTGCCGTTCATCGCTATCGCGCGAGCGGTCGCTGAGGCCTCCTTGCTGGAGGAATCGCGGCGCTTGCGTCAGACCGCCCGGGTCTATGACCTGCTCCGTACGGCGGGAACATCCGAGGACCATTGGCAGGGCCTTCTCCAAGGCCTTGAGGCCGAGCTCGATGCGGATCTGTTCGTTGTGGACCGGCGCTGCCTTCATCCCTGGCATCCGGATGGTGAGCCGCTGCCGGACTTCCTGCAGGCGGAATTGGCCCCCCTGACAGGGCATATACCCATGACCGGGAAGAAGTTCCAATGGCATCGGCTGCGGGACCGGCACGTGTTGATGATGGACATCCCCACCCACGCCAATGCGGTGCTGGTGGTGCTGCCGAAAAGCGATCCGCACCCTGACGCCGTCGTGCTTCTGCATGCGGCGACGGTGCTGGGGTTGGAACTCTCGCGAACGGCCCTGTCCCTGGAAGGCCGGCACCGCCTGGCGGGCGAATTCCTCCTGCAGGCGTTCGATGGACGCCTGGGGATCGCGGAACTGGAGATCAGGCTCACCGCTTTTGAGATTTCGGCGCAGAATTTCGTGGTGGTTTCGATAGGGGCCGACGACGGCGAGCGGCTGGCGAACATGCACGTCGAACTGTGGCGCCACGGACTTCAGGCCGCTTGCCTGCGGCGTCTAAATACACTTCATGTGGCGGTATCCGCGGCAGTGACCGATGACGTTTTGATCCATTGCGCGGGGCCCGAGGTCCGGATTGGCATCAGCTCGCCTACGTCTGCCGGGGGAGTCCAACGTGCACTGCAGGAATCGCTGTGGGCGCTCGGTTCAGCGAAAGGCAATGCCGTAAACCTGTCCCGTTACGCCGAGGGTCCCTCGTGGCTGGGGCTCACGAGTTTCGAGGAGGGGACGGCGTTGGTTCAGCGGCTGCTCGGCCCGATCTTCACGTATGAACAGAGCGAGGAAGGCGATCTCATCGTGACTTTGAAGACCTACTTGGACACCCAGAGGTCGTGGCAAAAGACCGCCGCGGCGCTCTTCGCCCATCGCCAAACCATCATCTACCGCATCCGGAAAATCAGCGAGTTGACGGGGCTCGACATGACCGAAACGTCTACGTTGGCCCAGCTCTGGTTTGCGCTCCAGATTCATGAGGCGATGCATCAGTAGACCCCGGCCCCGGGGAGGTGGCTGTCATTGTCCGCCCCGGGCATCCGCGCGGATGGACACGTCTGCGGCATCCTGGTCCGCCTGGAGCTCTTCCTGGAACCTCGCGTAGCGGGCCAGGCGGGCTGGACGGCGGCGCAGGAAACCGCCATGGGCGGGCTCGCCGTCAACGTCGTCGAATGCTGACGCCCGGGGTTTACCATTCAACGGAAGGCGGTCGGGCAGCCTGGAGCCGCCCGACGTAAGCTCATAACGGATGCCAGTGCCGCCGTCGGGCAGTATTAGTTGAGCAGTACGCCGCTCAAGAGAAGCAAGCAGAGGCAGGCAATCCATTGAACGCCCTGGCAGAGATGTTCAGGATCGGTCCCGGCAACAAGGACCATCACCCGGCTGTGCGCTGCGCTGTGGGCGTCTTCCTGCCGTTGATCACCCTCGTTTTGTTCGGACGCCTGGACCTCGTGGTTTTCGCCAGCTTTGCTGCGTTCACCAACATCTTTGGCCGCAACGAGCCCCACAGCCACCGTTTTCGAAGCCAACTCCGGGCCGGTTCGCTGCTGCTTGGCATCATCCTGCTCGCCACCCTGACGGCCAGGGTTGGACAGGGCTCGGACGTGTACGTGTGGATCCTCACGCTCGGCACCACCTTGGTTGCTGCATTTTGCTCCGTGGTGACTGCGCTGTGGCGGCTTCGCCCGGCAGGTTCCCTCTTCCATATTTTCGCTTTCGCCGCGATCGCGTCCGTGCCTCAGCAGCCGCCGCTCTGGGAAGGGATGTTGGCCGCCGTTTTGACTGCGGTGCTGGCGTTGCTGATCGGAATGTCGGCACGGGTGGTCCCGAGCCACCGGACGCCCTGGAAGCGACCGCCGTCGGACCGGTTATTGCCGCAGGAAGTCCGGGCAGCGTGGCTGGAAGGCTTGGGCTACTTCGTGGCTGCCGGGCTGGCCGGAACGCTGGCTACCTTGGCCGGGCAATGGCTCGGGTTCGGACACAGCTATTGGGCCATGGTGGCGGCAGTGGTTCCCTTGGTGGGCCGCAGTACCCGGCATCGGGTGCAACGGGGAATCCAGAGGATCGTTGGGACCCTGCTCGGTTTGCTGGTGTTGGCCGGAATCCTGTGGCTCGGCCCGGCGCCCTGGCAGATGGTGTTGGTAATTGCCGTATGCCAGTTCGGGGCCGAGCTCTTCATTGCGCGCCAATATCTTGTGGCACAGATATTTGTCACGCCACTGGCTCTCATTTCCACTCTGCTGGTCGCCAACGTCCCGCCCGGGCTGTTGCTGCGGGACCGCATCGTCGAGACCGTGATCGGGGCCGCCGTCGGCGTCGCGGTGGTATTGGCGCCCGCGGCATGGTCCCGGTTCCGGGAACTCGCGCCCGGCTAGGCGTTTCCCAATTGCCAACCGTGTGGGACCTTATGTAAGGGGACTTATTATTTCCACATGCCCCAATCAGCATATTCACCGGGAGAACGTGCCATGCTTCCTACAGATTCCACTTGGACCACCATCGACCGAATCCAGAACCTGATCCTGGAGAGTGCCGACTTCGAGGACTTCCTCAACGAGCTCGCGCGGTTTTCTGCCCACCAGGTGGCGGGCAACGGCGATGATGCCCTCTGCGGGATCACGCTGCTGCGCGAGCGGAAGGCACTCACGATTGGTTGGAGCAGTGACGCGGCCCGCGAAGTGGACGAGATTCAGTATTCCTTGGCCCAGGGGCCATGTTTGACGGCCGCCGAAGAAGATCGGGAAGTCCACGTCCCGGATCTTCTTGAGGAGAACCGTTGGGGCCCCGACTATGCGGCTGCCGTTGCGTCGCACGGCCTGAGGTCGGTGTTGTCGTTGCCTTTCAACCTTGAGGGAGAGGCCAAAGCAGCGCTCAACCTGTACTCCGAGGCTGCGTACAAGTTCGACGAAAGGGCCGCAGACAGGGCCCGCGGATACACCCGTGAGGTATCCCAGGCCCTGCGTCTTGCCATCAGGATCGCCCTCCATGCGGACAGCGCAAAGAATCTCCGGGCGGCGATGGAGTCCCGCACGGCCATTGACATCGCCGTTGGAATTGTCATGGCACAGAGCCGCTGCAGCCAGGAGGACGCGGTCCGGATCCTGACGGAGACCTCGAGCAATCGCAACGTGAAATTGCGCGATATCGCCAAGTCCTTGGTGGATTCCGTTGACTCAGCGGGCACCCTGACCCACTTCGAAGAGCCGGTCCAGGAGCCGGGCCGCAGCCGGGCGGGGTGAGTCCGGCCCCCGGATGGGTCAGCGCACGGGGTGTAATGCCTTCGAGGGCCCATGCTGTGCCATTTCGCGCAGCAGACCAGAGCCGTCAGTGTGCTTCGGATTCTTCCGTATAGACGCGTGCCGCGTAGTCTTCCAAGGCCTGTGCGCATTTGGCCAGGGCGTTGTCTACTTCGTTCGAGCCGGGTGCCTGGAAGGTGTCGCGAGCCCGTATTTTGGCGAGCCAGTTGATGAGCTTGGTGTGGTCGACCTCGTTTTCTTCGAGTTCGGCGTACGTGAAGTGCTGGGCGTTGTGTTCCTTCTCGATTCCTGCAAGGAAATCGGTGCAGCGGTCGATGATCTCCTCGTATTCGTCGGTGCGGGCCTTTTGGTAGAGGTTGAGTACGTGAGATTCTCCGGCAAGGACCGTGGAGGACATGAGGACGGCTGTTCCAGACATTTGCAGGATTTCATGGCGGAGCTTCTGAAGGGCACGTTCGGCTGCGGGCGCTTTGGGGAGGGCTGCGATCGAGTTTTGCAGGTAGACGGCGCCCAGTCCTTTCAGACGACGCCACACTGTCGCGCGTAGCCGGGTGGGTTCGGAGGGGACACGGTAGACCAAGATCAGCCATTCGGCCGCCCCGGCCGCATCCGGACCGTCTGTCGATTCGGGAGGGCACATCTTCGGATTGTATCCGGAGCATGACTGGCTACCCTCCGGACGGGCTCCCGGGTGCCTGTCAGCTGGCGAAGCGTTTAGCAGTCTTAACCCCTCGTTCACCAAAGCACGACGCAGTGTTAGCCCTCTGAAGTCACGATCATTACGGCATCAAGCTAACGGCCGTTAGCTTTGTCTTCCAACGGCGCATATTCCGAAGAGAGCACCCTGTGATGAAACTGAAGAACAAATCCGCGATGATTGCGGTTACTGCCATGGCAGCTGGCGCGGCCCTGACTTTGTCCGCGTGCGGGGGCCAGGCGGCTGGAACCGCGGTTGGCCAAGCTTCCTCAACGGCGACTGGTGCCGCAGGCTCCGACCAGGCGCCTTTCGTCCTCTATTCGGCGATGGGGTACGACGCCCCCGTGGTGAAGGCCTTCACCGCTGCGACCGGTATTCAGGTCAAGCTGGTGGATGACAGCACGGGACCGCTTTTGACGAAGATCGCCGCTGAGAAGAACAACCCTCAGTGGACCGCTTTCTGGGCCGACGGCGACACGGCCTTCGCTTCCCTGGACCAGCAGGGCCAGTTGCTTCCCTACACTCCTGCCGCCCCGTACACCCCGGCCGGACAGTCTGTAGTGCCCGGGGACCACAGCTACATCCCCACCGGCGTGACGACGGTCCCGGCGGTGATTTACAACGCTGCGAAAACCAGTGCGGTGCCCACCAGCTTGGCCGACCTCTCCGGGTCCGAGTACACGGGCAAGGTGGGAATGAACGATCCCTCCCAGTCAGGTCCGACTTATCCGCTGATCGCCGGGGTAATGAACCAACTCGGCGGAGTTGACCAGGGAAAGAAAATGTTCTCGGACCTGAAGTCCAACGGCATGAAGGTTTACCCCACCAACGGAGACACCCTGCATGCCCTGGAAACCGGGCAGATCCAGTACGGCATGATCCAAAGCTCGGCGGCCCTGGCTGAAGTTCTCAAGGTCAAGCCGACTGCAGACTTTCAGCCCAAGGTTGCCAGTCTCTCAGCCTCGACCCTGCTTCCCGGCGTCTTCGGCATAGACAAGAACGCGCCGGCCACGGCCCAGGAGCAGGCGAAAAAGTTCGCGGATTTCGTTCTTTCTCCGGCCGGTCAGGAGGCCATGAAGAACGGCAACCCCGACGGTGACTCGTTGTTCTGGCCCATCATTTCCGGAATCACTCCGGCTGCCGGGGTTCCGTCGTTCCCCGCCGGGTACCAGCACATCGACCCCTTCGCATGGGGCCCGCGGCAGGCCGACATTGTCAGCTGGTTTGACTCGAACATCAAATAGATGACCGAGCAGCTAAGGCAACCGGTTCCGCCCTTCAAGGCGGGACCGGGTGCCGTTCCCGTAGCCGGGACTGGGGTTCCCGGTCTCGCGTCTGCCGGGTCCTCGCGTCGGTGGCGTTCGCCGGAGGGCCGCAAGACGTGGTCCGTCAGGTTCTCGCCCGTTCTGGCGTTCTGGCTCGCTATTGTCATGGTCCTGATTCTGCCTATCGGCGCTTTCCTGCTCGCTGCTTTCAGCCCCCGTCTGCTCGGTCAGGGCGATGAATGGTTTACCCTCTCAGCCTTCAGTGCCGCATTCAAAGGCACACTGCTTCAGGCGCTGGCTGATTCGACCGCCTTGGGACTGGTTGCGGCGGCCGTTGCCGTGGGAGTCAGCCTTGCTCTGGCGTGGCTCGTTGTCCGCACTGACGCCCCGGGACGGAAAATCTGGACGGGTGCTGTCTTTGCCCTGCTGTTGACACCCTCCTACCTGCTGTCCATGGGCTGGCAGCGCCTGCTCGAACCCTCCGGAGTCCTGGCCGTGGCCGGCATCGATTGCTCCTGGGCGCGCGACATCTACTACGGCCCCGTCGGTATCGCCCTTATCCTCAGCATCAAGGGGATCCCGTTCGGTTTCCTGGCTATCTCCGCCGCCATGCGCGGGTTGGGCAGCGAGTTCGACGATGCCGTCCGGGTCCACGGCGGCACCTTCATCGATTCGCTGCGCGTGACAGTCTCGCTTCTGGGGCCGGCCGTCTGGGCCGCTCTTGCCATCGTTTTCGCCGAGTCGGTCAGTGACTACGGAGTGGCCTCCACGCTGTCCAGCACTTCGCACTTCCCTGTGGCGACGTACGCGATCTTCGACGCCGTGGAAGCGTTCCCGGTGCGATTTCCGGTTGCTGCGGCTGTCAGCTGGATGCTGTTGGGCCTGATCGCGGTAGCCCTGCTGCTCCAGTCCATGGCGTTGAAGGGACGCAGCTACCGCGTGCTGGGCGGCCGGAGCCGGTCCGGGCGTACGTTGAGCCTTACGCGCCCGTGGAAAGCGGCGGCCGGAGGGTTCCTGACTGTTCTGATCCTCATCGCACTGGGTGTTCCGGCCTTCGGCGCCGTGTCGGCGTCGATGATTGATGGTCTGGGATCGCTGCAAAGCGACCACCCCCTTTCCCTGACCAACTACGACCACGCCCTCCACAGCCCGAACCTTCTCGGACCGCTGGTCTTTTCCACCCAGATGGCTCTGATCACGGCCACCGCGGCCGCGGTGCTTGCGTTGCTGTGCGCCAGAATGTTGGCGGCTCGCTCACTCACCGCCAGTGCCAAGGTGCTGGACTTCATCCTGCTGGCAGCCATCGCCCTTCCCGGCATCGTCTTCGCCGCCGGGTATATCTTCACCTACAACCTTCCCGTGACGGCCGCACTGAATATTCATCTTTACGGCACGGCGTCGCTGCTCGTACTCGCCTACGTTGCCTCGGCGCTTCCTTCCACCACCCGCCTTCTGGCAGGAAGCATGAGCCAGCTGCAGGAATCGATGCGTGAGGCCTCCCGTGCACACGGCAGCGGACCGGTATGGACCTGGCTGTCCGTCGTTCTTCCGGTGTTGGCCCGGCCAATCCTCTCGGCCTGGCTGCTGACCTTCTCGGGAACGATCCTTGAGCTGCCCATTTCCCAGCTCCTGTATCCGCCGGGTTCTCCGCCGGTGGCGGTGGGGATCAATCAGGCCTTGGGCACGTACGACTTCGGCGGCGGAACCGCCGTGGAGGTTCTCGCCGTCGCGTTTTCGCTGGCCGTCATAGGACTGGCTTCGCTCATATTCCGATTGGCCACCCCTGCCGGGTGGCGAAAGACAGGACCACAATCATGATCACCACGGTCTTCGGACGCAACAGCCCCCGTACTGCCGTGCCCCCGGCGAACCCGGACGGCCCCGCAGAACACCCGGGGATGTCAGGGGGTCTCATTGAGGTCAAAGGAGCCGCCAAGTCCTACGGCAGCACGCCCGCTCTGACCGGGGTTGATCTCAGGATCGAGCCGGGCCGGTTCGCGGTTCTGCTCGGACCGTCGGGATCGGGCAAATCAACGCTCCTGCGGTCTATCGCGGGCATTGAGCGGCTCGACAGCGGAAGCATTTCCCTGAACGGAACAACCGTCAGCAGCGCGAGCATGAACGTGCCCCCGGAACGGAGGGATCTGGGCATGGTCTTCCAGGACTACGCCCTCTGGCCGCATATGACGGTGGCACAGAATGTTGGCTACGCGCTGCGGCGCCGCAAACTGCGCTCGGCCGCGGCAACCAGGCTGATCACGGAAATGCTCGAACGGGTCGGGCTCACGGGTAAAGCCTCCAGCTATCCGCCCGAACTCTCCGGAGGCCAGCAGCAGCGCGTTTCCTTGGCGAGGGCCCTTGTTGGACGTCCGTCGCTGATCCTCTTTGACGAACCACTGTCGAATCTTGACGCCGATCTGCGTGAGCGGCTGCGGCTGGAAATATCCACGCTCACCCGCGAGACGGGAGCGTCCGCCCTCTACATCACCCACGACCAAAGTGAGGCATTCGCGCTGGCCGACGAGATCGGGGTGTTGCGAGAAGGCACCCTGGAACAATACGGGCGGCCCGAGGAGATTTATAACAACCCGGCGACCCCGTTCGTCGCCCGGTTCACCGGCGTGGGAGGGACCCTCGCAGGGATCGTCACCCAGGGCCACGGCGACAGGGTCACCGTCCGGCTCGGAGACTCCGAAGTGTACTGCCGCCCCGCCGGGAACCTGAAGCCCGGAGACGAAGCCATCGTCCAAGTCCGGCCTGCGGCGACCCGACTCAGCCTTCCCGAACATTCCCGCCCCGGCCAGGCACCGAACCACGCGTCCCTTCCGGGATCCGCCGGCACACTGGCCGGGCGCGTCCTTGACGTCGCTTACCGGGGGCGGACCTATGACCACGTGGTGGAAGGTCCCTGGGGGCGGCTCACCTCAGTGTCTGCCCCGGCGGGACTTCCGCGCGGCGCCGACTGCCTCGTCACGGTGGACCCGGAAGCCGCGATCGCGTTCGGGACCACGCCGGGCGCGCACTAGCCAAGCTCAGCGAATTTTTGTCACGACAGTCCACCACTGAAAGAGAACACCCTTGAATACCACCGCGTTGCTCCTATCCGTCTTCCTGGCCTGTCTGGTCGAAGCCGTGGAAGCCACCACCATCGTCCTGGCGGCGGGAACGGCCCGCGACTGGCGCTCGGCCCTTACCGGAGTCGGCGCAGGCCTAGTAGTGCTGGCCGCCGTCATCATCGTCTTCGGCCCCGCGATTGCCCTGATTCCCATGGATGTCCTTCGCCTGGTCGTCGGCGGATTGCTCCTCATTTTCGGGCTGCAGTGGATGCGCAAGGCCATCCTCCGCGCCAGCGGCCACAAAGCCCTCCATGACGAGGACGAGATCTATCAGCGTGAAGTCGCAGCGGCACAATCCGCGTCCGAGGAGTCGCGCCTCGGAGTCAGCGACTGGTACGCCTTCACCCTTTCCTTCAAAGGCGTCCTGCTCGAAGGACTAGAAGTCGCGTTTATCGTGGTCACCTTCGGCAATATCCAGGGCCAACTCAGCCTCGCCGCCTGGACTGCGGTCGCGGCCGTCGTTCTCGTGGCCATCGCCGGCATCGTTGTGCGCGGGCCTCTCTCACGGGTACCCGAGAACACCATGAAGTTCATCGTCGGCATCATGCTGACAGGCTTCGGCATCTTCTGGGGTGCCGAGGGTGCCGGCGCCGTTTGGCCTGCCGCCGACCTCTCCCTGCTTGTCATCATCCCCGCCCTGGCCGTCATCGCACTTGCAATAGTCGCTGTCCTTCGACGCCATCCGTCGGTGGCCTCGACCGCTGCCACCTCTGAACCAAGCGAATTCGCGATGGGATTCGCCGGCAATCTTCCCGATTCGCAAACGATTGAGCCTTCCGCGCAAGAAACCGATCCCGGTGTGCACGCCCGCTCGGTGGCCGTCGACACGGCCCCCGATGCGCCCCGCGAACCGTCGGCTGGCAACTCCCTGAAAAAGTTTGGCCTGTTCTGGTACGACTTCATTGTCGGTGACGACTGGAGGGTAGCCGTGGCGATCGTCGCATCCTTCGCCCTCACCGCCGCACTGAACACCGCGGGGGGCAACGGAACCTGGTGGATAGTCCCGGCCGTCGCAGTCCTGACCCTGCCCATGGCGCTCTCCCGAATCGTCCGCAGGCCCTGACCTGGTGACCAAGGATCTGTCCTGGCCTGGACAACCCGCCGATCAGGACAGATCCCTCCACCGGCACCTACGCCGAACGCCGGAAGGCTGAACTCTGAAGTCGTCGCGGGGTGTACAAGTCACGGTTCCAGAGGATAGGCTTTTCAAGGTTGAGCCGCCGGCCATAGACACCTCTTTTGGAGTACCTATGGACCGTAGATTGCACGCCCTCGTAAAATTCGATGTTTCCACCGACGCAGTCGAAATCGACGTGCGGGGGAG
>FSZH01000497.1_pt1 | contig 11628 bp, 10 predicted proteins | sample 1638741 | NCBI WGS metagenome assembly FSZH01 (sample SAMEA3914813, study PRJEB12502) | metagenome | biome: forest; material: soil | place: Canada | collected 2011-07-07 | depth 0.3 m | reverse complement strand
GTGCGGCGGGAGACTGCTTCGCGCTCCTCCTCGGACAGGCTAAGCATCTCCTTACTCATCGACGGTGGCGTGTGTGAAAGGCCGCCGGAGCCGACGAACAGGATGCGTTTGCCGGAGGTGGCTAGCGAGGAGCCGACGGCGCGCGCAAAGTCCACGACCCGCTCGACCGGCGGCTGCGGTGCGCGGGCGCAGTTGATTACGATCGGCAGCGTCGGAATGGCGCCGAGGGAGCCAAACAGCTGAACGAAAGTCTGGCTGAAGCCGTGATCGAGGTGGATGTTGCTGCCGAGCGCGACGTCGAAGCCTTGGCCGAGAAGTGCCGTAGCAAGCGCGGTCGCCTCCTCGGCCGGCACATCATAGGCGTCTTTCGGTGTGCCCCAGTCGCCGTAGCCATCTGCCGAGGTGACGACCGTGAAGGCCGGCACGAGGTTGTCCAGGGCCCTGGCATGATCCGGGCCGAAGAACACGACGAGTTCCGGATCGAACTCCTGGATCGCAGACTTCGCTGTCTCGAGTGCAGCGAGAAAGCGCTCGCCCTCAGCCCCTCCGTCCACAGTGTCGATAAGGGGGCTGTGCGAGGCGCAGAACGCCATTGTGTCCGTCATGATTGGTTTCCTCTCAGGGTTTCGAATGGTCGTCTTTACCAGACATAGTCGCCACGAAGCAGGGTCTCGGTGCCGAGGTCGGCGAAGACCGTCTGGCCGAGGATCATCGAGTTCTCGGCTGACGCGAGCCAGACGAGCACCGCGGCGATCTCGCTCGCTTCGCCGATGCGGTTCTGCGGATTCGGCAGGTTAGCCAGCCAGCTTGCCGTGGCTTCGGGGGAAGCCGTGACATCAGTCGTCATCGCCGTCTTCACAGTGCCGGGCGCGACCGCATTCAGCAGGATGCCCGCTCCACCCCATTCCGTCTTGATCGCGTTCTGGCGCACCCATCGTGACACTGCGGTCTTCGACGATGAGTAGACCCTCGGCCGGCCTGTGTGGTCAGGTATGGATGCTTCAACGGCGGCCCGGGCCAGCGGCTCGTTTCGGGCGAGGGCGGCGTCGACGATTGCAGGGTCCTGCGGCGACACTGACGAAAGCGAGCTGACCACCGCGACGCGCGGCGCCGGAGACTTCGCGAGCAGCAGACGGAGGCCCTCGAGGAGTTCGACCGTGCCGAAGTAGTTCACCGAGATTGTGTCCGGAGCTGCGGCGCGCAGCCCTGCGCAGGTGATGACGCCGTCGAGCGAGTCGCCGGCAGCATTCTTGATGCTCTCGATGATCGCGGCGCGCCCTGGCGGCGAGGCGAGGTCACCGGTGACGTCGGCATTGTGAAGGTCGACGCCGATCACACAGTGACCCTGCTCTTCGAGCAGCGCCTTCGTTGCCGCTCCGATCCCGGAGGCGGCTCCGGTCACTACGTATGTGCGGGTCATGCCCACTCTTCCCCTTCAGCCCGGGACAGGTACTCGAGGACGGATTGGTTGAACTCGGTTGCGGTCTCCCACTGCGGCCAGTGGCCCGCGCCCGAGATTACTTGCAGTTCGCCGTCGGGAGTGAGATCAGCGGCACGCGCAGCGTTCTCGACCGAGCCGCCAGGGTTGAACTCGCCCCATAGGTACAGCACAGGCGAACGCAGGGCTTGCAGACGGTCCACGGTGAGGCTGTACTTCACCCGATCGGGGGAATCGTAGGCGAGCATGTGGTGCAGCAGAGGGATCGTCTGGGCGGCCCCGGGCTGGGTGTAGAGGGCGAGGCGTACAGCAACGAGTTCCTCCGGGCATTTCGAGGGGTCATGAAACAGCAGGTGCAGCCGCTGGCGCACGGTGTCGCGGGTCGGGTCGGAGAGGCCGGAGCTGGTGCCGACAAACTTTTTCCGGCCGGCCGCTTCGTCCTCGTCCTGGCCCTCCGGCCAGCGGAAGACACCGCCCGTGCAGTTGACGATCCGCAGCACCCGTTCCGGGGTCTCGAGGGCGAGCCATGATGCAACCCACGCGCCCAGTGAGAGCCCGACGAAATGTGCCCGGGCGATGCCGAGGGCATCCATCACGGCCCGCACATGCGTCGTGTAGTCCGGCAGCACGTACTCGAGATCGGGCTTGGCCGTCAGCCCGTGCCCGACCATGTCGATCGCGATCACGCGGAAGTGCTTGGCCAGTTCGCGCAGGTTGTTTGCCCACGCCTCGACGTGTCCGCCGGTGCCGTGAAGCAGGATGACGGGTTCGCCGCATCCCGCCTCCAGCACGCGGGTTTGCACCCCACCGGCATCCAGCATGCGAATCTCGCTGCCGAGCAGCGATTCCCAGAGCGTGCCCGCGTCGTCTGCGGCCTCGCTGCGGAGGACTGCTCCATCTGCTTCGAGCAGCGCCTTTGTCGCCGCTCCGGCGCCGGAGGCGGCTCCGGCCACTGCATACGTGTGCGTCATGCCGACACGCTCCTTTCATCCCGAGACGGATTCTCGAGTACGGATTGGTTGAATCGGGTTTGCTTGAGGAAGCTCGCGTTTGCAGACGCTGCACCGGGCCGTCTGCCTCGATCACGAAACCGGAGTCGAAAGTTGCTCGATCTCGAACTCCAGCCGTGCCTTCTCCCTCGAGGCCAGGACGCCCGGGGTGAGGTCCGGGCGCCGGTGGATCGCCCAGTCCTCCGCCTCGATCAGGGCCTTGGAGCCGGGATTGAACCGTGGAAAGACCTCGCTCGCTATCAGCTCGTACGAGCGATGTGTGTTCACGGGGTTCGCCCAGTCGTTCGCCCAGATGAGGTACGTGCCGAAGCCCCCGGACTGGTCCTGCAGACGCTGGATTTGCGCGACGGCCTGCTCCGGGGTTCCTATCACGGCGAACCCGGCCTCGACGAGCGTCCTGGCCCAGGTGCCGGCCTTTCCCCCGATGGGGAGAATTGGCTGCGTGCTTACCTTCTCGTTGTAGTAGGCCCACTTCTCGATGCCCTCCGCGACATCCCGGTAGGCCTGCTCTTCGGTCTCCGCGACGTACATGGGCCCGACCACGCGCCAGTCATTGCGATCAACGGGCGTCCCGTAGCGCTGGTGCTGTTCCTCCATGATTTCCCAGTGCTCGGCGAGCACTGGGAAGCTGGCCGGCCATGCGGGATTCATTGAAAGGAGTGGAACACCGAGCCGGCCGGCGAGCCGCGGACCGTTGGGCGTGATGGTCCCGGCGATGGCCAGGTCGAGTCCGGTCGCCTTATACGGCATGAGCTGCAGCGCTGCACGGTCGAGCCGGAACCAGTCGGTCGTCATCGAGACGCGTTCGCCGTCGAGCAACGCGAGGATCGCCTCGAGCGACTCCTCCATGCGGGCGCGAGTGTCGAGGGGGCTCACGCCGATCGCCTCGGAATCATAGGGTAGGGCCCCCGGCCCGACGCCCAGGATGATGCGGCCGCGAGAGAGGTGATCGAGCAGGACGAAGCGCTCGACGACGTTGAGCGGGTGGTGGTGGGGAAGCGAGACGACGCCGGCCCCAAGGCGGATGCGGTTGGTTCGGGCCGCCGCAAAGCTCAGGAGGATCTCCGGTGATCCTACGATCTCCCAACCGGTCGAGTGGTGTTCACCTACCCACGCTTCGTCGTATCCGAGTCGCTCCAGGTGCTCGATGAGCTCGACGTCCCGTTGCATGGCAAGGGTCGGATTCACCCGATTGGAGTGGGTCGGCGAGATGAAGGCCCCGAATTTCAGCGGCGATGCGGTGCTTGCCATGTGGCTGGGTTCTCCCTGGTGGGTTGACGATCTGTTCAGGCGATGGTGCCGGATGCGGGTCGTCAGACCAAGCGAAACGGTCCAGTGAGCGGCACGCCCATCAATTTGCGATCGCGGGATGCGTTACTTCCAGCTGCTCCGCGATCTTGCGCGCGGCGGTCCGCACTTCTGGAGCCAGCTTGTTCGGATCGAATCTGAACGTCGGAGTGACGATTGAGATCGCGCCGAGGACGACTCCGGCGCTATCGACAATCGGCGCAGCAACGCACGCGACGCCGAGGAACGACTCTTCGATTTCGATGCTGACACGGGTTTCCCGGATCTTCTGCAGCTGCTGGTTGAGCATGCCGGGGGTGATTACCGTGCGCGGAGTGCTGAGGGTAAGCGGATTGTTGAAGGTCGTATGCAGGGCCTCTCGTGGGGAGAAGGCGAGCATCGCCTTGCCGAGCGCGGTTGCGTGAGCGGGCTTGCGGTCGCCGACGTAGGTGGGGCAGTGAACAGCCCGGTGCGACTCGATCTTCTCGATGTAGAGGATGTCCCGCCCATCTAGCACCGCGAGGTGCACCGTTTCCCGCAAGCGGGAGTGCATCTCGGTAAGGAAGGGGATCGCGGCCATCCTCAGGTGACGCTGCCGTTCTGCATGGCTGCCCCATTCGAACATCCGCAGTCCGAGACAGAAACCGTCGGCAACGCGGTCGAGCAGGCGGAGTTGCACGAGTTGGGCCGCGAGCCGGTGCACTGTCGACTTGGGAAGCCGCGTCTCCCGCGAGAGCTCTGCAAGGGAAAGTGGTCGGCCCGCCCGGCTTAGCGCCTCCAGCAGACTCAGGCCTCGTCCCATGACGGACTTGTCTTCGACGGGATGGACAATGCCTTCCTGGTCATCCACAGTGCTGCTGGGACGCGATGCAATAGCCGTCTTCATCTGAGTTCCTCCTTGAACTGACAAAACGCACGACACTGTGGTTCTGGTTGGGGGCAGTCAAGTGTTACAACTGCGAAGTCAACCCCAACTGTGAAGCATATTACAGTAAGATCAACGGTAAAGGGTGCTTCGAGGCGCAGGCCTTCCTGTCAGCGGCCGTTGAGATTGCTGCCGGGTTGGGGCGGGCCCTGGGTCGGCTCAGGCCGCTGATGGCTTTAGTACTAAAGGTCGAGCACCAGCCGAGGGCTCACGGCCCGCGAGACACACACCATCATGAGTTTGTTTGAGTCCCGTTCTTTCGCGGACAAAACGTGGTCGCGATGTTCGACGATCCCCTGGAGCACGACGGTCTCGCAGGTCGAGCAGATGCCTTCTTTGCAGTCGCTGTATATGTCCGCCCCCGCCGCCTCGAGTGCGTCGAGCACGGTCTGGTCGGCCCCGACGGTGATGGTGACGTCGGATTGGTCGAGGTAGACCTCGAAGGATGTCTCCTCCTCGAAAGCAACCCCAGCCGCGTTATCGAACTCGATAAGCGGCAGAACGGTGAATCGTTCGATGTGCAGAGTGTCTGGTGCCAGTCCCCGGCAGGCGGCCTCGAGGTCGGCGATGAGCGATTCGGGTCCACAGCAGTAGACGAGGGTTCCCGGGGCCAGCCCGTCGATCAGGCTGTTGACGGCTGTTCTTCCGAGTTCCTCTTTCGGCGCCACACGGGCTGCGTCGCCATAGGCCTCGAACTCGTCTGTGAAAGCCATCGACGCCCGGGAGCGGCCAAGGTAGATGGCGGAGAAATCGCCGCCATCACTATGCACGCGCTGCATCATGGGCAAGATCGCGGTCACGCCGATGCCGCCCGCGATGAACATGTAGTGTTCCGCAGGCTCGAGTTCGAAGTGGTTTCTCGGCCCGAGCGCGGTGAGGATGTCGCCGACGGCGAGACGCGAATGCACGTGGCGCGAGCCGCCCCGACCTGTTTCTTCGAGGAGAACCCCGATGCGATAGCTCGAAAGGTCGGCCGGGTTTGAGCACAGCGAATACTGCCGGATCAGGCCGTCGTCGAGCAGCAGGTCGATGTGGGCGCCCGGTTGCCACGCGGGCAGGCGTGCACCGTCGGGATCCGAGAATTCTATGGCGAGCACACCGGCGGCCCGGCTCTCGATGGACTTAACCTGCAGGCGCATGAACGGGCCGCCTCCTCTTTGTTGAGCTTGTTCCCCTTGAGAGTTGTTCAGTAGTGACTGCGAATCAAGGGGGGCGTTCCATTGAGCGAGACCTGACGTGTCCGCCGTGGCATTGTCTCGCTCAGTGGCACGCATCGCTTGCAACTGTCATACCACTGGTGAACGCTGAGAGCCGGATCGACGAGAGTACAGCAACGAGATGTACGAAAAGGAGTCAAGGATGACTGAGCGCGCGGAAACGCCTCCCGAAATAAGAATAGCGGCGCAATGGATTGCCGCGTTCGGAGACGCCCTCCAAGGCGAACCCGACGAGAGTGCCCTCCTTCGGCTCTTCATTGACGATAGCCACTGGCGGGATCTCGTGGCGCTCACCTGGGACACTCGTCAGGTCAGCGGACGATCAGAGCTCGTGGACCGGCTTATCTCCTCGACGGAGTGGGCGACCCCCAGGAACTTCCGTCTCGCACCGGGGTACAGCGCGCCGTCCCGACAGTCGCGCACGGGGCGGGACGTGATCGAGGCTTTCTTCGAATTCGACGTCGCATACGGTTCGGCTGTCGGCCTCGTACGCCTCATCCCTGACGCTCAGTCGGGGAGCGGGGTGCGCGCCTGGATGCTGCTCACCCAGATCGAGTCCGTCGCTGGCTCCCCGAGCGTGAGGGGCGGCGAGCGTCCAGGCGGCGTCGGCTACGACAAGCAGGGCGGCAAGATCAGCTGGGCCAGCCTTCGGGCCCGGAAGCTCGCGTTCGCCGACAGGGAGCCCGAGGTGCTCATCGTCGGTGGCGGGCAGGCCGGCGTCATGCTCGCTGCCCATCTCAACCGGCTCGGCGTGGACAACCTCATCGTGGACGCGCACGGACGGGTCGGGGACAACTGGCGCACGCGCTACGATTCGCTGCAACTGCACAACCAGACGCACGTTGTGCAGTTTCCGTACCTGCCCTTTCCCAGCGTTTTTCCCGAGTACATCCCCAAGGACAAGCTCGCGAACTGGTTCGAGGACTATGTGGACGCCCTCGAAATCAACTTCTGGACCAACACCCCGTTCACTGGGGCCGGCTACGATGCCGACGCCGGCCGCTGGAATGTTGAACTGAACCAGGATGGGCGGCACCGTACCCTGCATCCACGACACCTCGTGATGACCACTGGTGGTACCGGCGTCATCCCGAACATCCCGGATCTTCCGGGTATCGAATCCTTCGGCGGAAACGTCCTCCACTCGAAGAACTTCGTCTCCGGCAGCGATTACACGGGCAAACGCGTGCTCGTCGTCGGCACCGGGACGAGCGCCCACGACATCGCGTACAACCTCGACCTGCACGGCGCCGCGGACGTCGCCATGCTTCAACGCGGCGGAATTTCGGTGACGAGCCTCGAGAGCGCCAACGACATCTTCGGTATCTACTCCACGGGCATCCCGGTGCTTGAGGCTGACACGATCTCAGCGCTGGGATGGGTCGGGCCCGTGCAGCGGGAAAACCTCCAGGCGGCAACCAAGCGGAACAACGAGCGTGACCGGGATCTCCTTGCAGGTCTGACCGCGAGGGGCCTGCGCCTCGACGACGGCGAGGACCACACCGGATGGGTCCGAAAATTCATCAGTCGCGGCGGGGGATACTACATTGACGTCGGTGCCTCCCAACTCATCATCGACGGGCGGGTCAAGGTCCTTCAGGCCGATGACGTCGATCGCTTCGAAGGCTCGCAGCTGATCATGCGCGAAGGCGCAACCCATGACTTCGATGCCGTCATCATGGCAACGGGTTTCAAGAACCAGGAGACCGCAACGCGCGAGCAACTGGGCGAGGAGATCGCCGATCGGATCGGCCGGATTGGCGGCTATGACGAGGAGCGCGAGGTGAACAATACGTGGCGACCCACCGCGCAGCCCGGGCTCTGGTTCGGTTCGGGCAGCATCCAGTACTGCCGAACCTTCAGCCCGTTGCTGGCAATGCAATTGCGCGCGGAGCTCAGCGGCCTCGCGCCGTCGCACGCGGTCCGCAGCGCCTTCCAGGCCGCGAACTGAAAGGGGATAACGGCATGCGAATCGGATCGATGACCGTTGATACTGTCGTAGACGGCGAGACCCGGCGCACGGTGGATTTTCTCTACCCGGACGCACCCGCGGCTGAGAGGGCGGAGGCCGAGGCTTTCAACGATGTCATCACCGGAGAGCTGGTGATGACGATCGGGTCCTATGTCGTCCGTTATGGAGACCGCTTGGTCCTCTTCGATGCCGGCGTTGGCTCCCAGCCCACGGGATCCTTCATCGGAGGAGCCCTGCGCTCGGGCCTCCTCGCGCGCAACATTGCGCTGGATGAGATCACTGACGTCATCTTTACCCACTTGCATGCGGATCATATCGGCTGGGCCACGCAGAACGGAGTTCCGTTCTTCCCGAATGCTACGTACCGCTGCGATCGACGCGACTGGGACCACTTCATGTCGCCCGACTACGAGATAGAGCCCTGGGAGGCTGCGTCGACCCACCCGGAGTTCGACGCAGCACGGGTCCGTCTCGCACCGCTGGCTGGCCGGATGGAATTTTGGGAGGGAGACGCCGAAATTCTCCCCGGCATTTCGGCGATCGACGCCGCGGGCCACACCCCTGGGACGAATGCCTTCCTCCTGGAGTCGGACGGCGAAAGTGCCATGCTGCTCGGAGATGTTGTCCATTCGATCCACGAGTTGCTCTTCGGCTGGCGGTTTCCCGTTCACCACGACAGCCAGACAGCGCTTGACGCGATCGCCCGAGTCAGGGCACTGCTGGTCGACCTTAACATCCCGTGCTCCGCGGCCCACTTCACGGGGATGTCTTGGGGCAGGGTGCTGGATTCGGGCGACAGATTCCTCTGGGAAGCGATTAATTGACCACGACGGCCATGAAGAGATGGATGATATGAACGCAGAGAACACGATTACGGCCTTCACCGGAAAAGTAGCGGTGATCACCGGCGCCGGATCAGGGATCGGAGCCGGCCTGGTCACCAGGGCAGCGGAACTGGGAATGAAGGTTGCTCTCGCCGACGTCAACACAGAGGCGATTGCGAAGCGAACCGAGGAGCTGATCGCAGCGGGTGTCGACGCCTTGTGGCGCCAGGTCGACGTGCGCGAGCCGGAGGATCTTGAAGCCCTGGCTGACGAGGTGTATGGCCGTTGGGGAGAGACGACAGTGCTGGTCAACAACGCCGGCGTCGAGCTTCACGGCAATACCTGGGAACTCCCGGTCGAGCACTGGCAGCGAGTCATCGACATCAACCTCAACGGCGTGTTTCACGGCATCCGCGCCTTCGTGCCCCGAATGATCAATGGCAGGACACGATCACACGTAGTCAACGTCTCCTCCGTGGCTGCTCTGCGCACGAATCCGGGGACATCCGCCTACGCTGCGACCAAGCATGCGAACCTAGCCCTGACCGAGTGCTTGGCCAAAGAACTCGAAGCGGTGACGCCTGATATCAAGGTCACGGCGGTACTGCCTGGATCGGTGAAGAGCCAGATCTTCGAGAGCGCATTCACTACCGACGAAGACGGCGCGGGGGCGGAGAGCAAGCGGATCCTCGCCACGTCGATGGAGCAGACAGGGCTCGACCCTCTCGATGCTGCCCGGATCATCTTCGACGGCGTGGCCAGAGGTGAGCTGCGCGTGCACACGAACCCGGAGGCTTCCCGCCGGTTCATCGCGGAGCGGGCGCAGGCTCTCACCTTCTGATTGTGGCTCCGGCGTTCGGCGAACCGCCTCTGGCGCATGAACTGCTTCCGCTCGGCAGCGCAAGAACGGGTCAGGGATGCCGCCTACGACGCAGCCGACAAGGTATTGAACAGCATCGTCGAGCCGTTGAACCGACGCGCGGTCACGGCACGCTGGAACGAGGCTTCTGAAGCCACGGCGAAATACCTTGAAGAGCTAGGCATCAGAAATACCACTCGTGATGCTCGGCTCGACGCCGAGAAGCTTCTCAGCGTCGATCCATGACTGAGGGCCGACTCACCGCAAGGTTCGCGGCACATGGGCCCTCAGTCAAACCTTTACTTCCCTACGTGGCGCCGCAGTCGGCGGACAAGATCCATGCCGTTCTCGATCCTGCGAACATCCCGGTGATCGCCGGAACAGCGGTGACGAAAACCGATTACACCAACCCGCTGTCATACAGCATCGATGGCGGCACGACGTCGGAGTTCGCCGCATGCGGTCCGGCGCTTAAGATGGCGGGCGTGACCAAGACCGCAACGGTGTCCTTGGACCTGGCTGCCTCCTTGGCTCTGGTGCCGCTGACCGACACTGGTGTCAAGGGCGCCGGCCTCACGTCATCCGGCGTCATCGTCAAAATTCCGATCACCGCCACGGACTACGCGCCGTATGTGCAGCAGCTCAAGGACAGCGGCGCCGACGGGGTGACGATGATCCTCCCCTCCGGGCAGGCCCTGCAAATGCTCAAGACCATCCGTGACCAGGGCTCGAATATTAAGGTGTGTACCCCCGACGGAACGATGAAGGCGCCGGTCCTGACGGACTTGGGGGACGCGGCTTCCAACGTCGCCAACACGGGATGGATCCCCCTCACGACCACCAGCAATCCGTCCGTAGCGGAATTCATTAAGGGCCTGAAGGCTGAAGAGGATTCCGGAGACGCGAATGCCGCCCTTGGGGGGATGCTGAGCAGCGACCAGCAGGGCTGGGTGCGGCCGAGGATCATTGAACGGCTCTCGAAGACCATCGACGGCGATATCACCGGGGCGAAGCTGATTGCTGCCCTGAACGCATCCAGCGGCCTCAACGCTGACCAGTTCGGCACGATCGACTTCACCACGCCCGGTAAGCTGCAGCCCTCGCTCCGCAACACCAAGGTGTACATCACCAAGTGGGATCCGGCCACCAAGGAGCGGGTGCTGCTCCAGGACGGCCCCGTTGATGTAGGGGCGTTCCTCTAGGGCTTGGCCGGTGGTGCCGCAGCCTGCGGCACCACCGGCCAGCCAGTTCCTGGCCGGCCTTGAGACACATGGCACTCCGCGCCGGGTTAGTGTTCGCCTAGGGAGGCATGGACGCCGCAACTCATGAGGCCGGTCACGTCGGAGTTGTCGCAGCCCATGTCTGAGGAGAGCTACTGTGGTTAGGGGACAGGGTGGACAATTGCTCGCGGTCGGAGCCGCAGAAGAGCTCAGGCAACTGGCCGTTGGAGAGTTCCGCCTAAAGGTCCACGATCATGATTGCGTCGTCGGGGCAGACCGAGCCGTTGTGGCAGCTCGCTGGGTCGTACGCCCCCATGTCAGTAACAAGGGTGCGCACACTCCAGTCATTGAACATCTCCGGCGACATTAGCCGATCGACTACTTGGGGTGCCTTGTCCTGGTCCACAGTGCCGGGCAACGGGCAACAACGAGTCCAATATCCATCGCACTGCGCTCGGTCTGGGCGGCATCTTGCGTGGCGATGGAGAGGCAGCGAAGAACCCTTCGTCGATCTGCGATAGACCGCCTGCGGCGGAGCCCGCCGTCGGGTTGGTTTCGCGTGGCATACCCTTGACAAGTCGCGCCTACAAAGGCCCCTTTCGGCGCCCAAACAGTCGCGGCGTGTGTCGTTTCGTCCCTCTACTTCAACCCCGACCGCACGAAGGCGTCTACGACGTAGCGCTGCAGGAAGATGTAGATGAGGAAGATCGGCAGCCCTGTGAGGGAGTACGCTGCCATGATGGCGCCCCAGGTTTTGCCCTCGGCCCGAGGAAGCCCCATGCACCGACATGGATGAGCGCGGTCGACTTCCGCATGATGAGCGACGGCCGGAGGTACTCGTTCCAGGCGCGGCATGATCGCGAGGGCGGCGAGGGC
>FSZH01000581.1_pt1 | contig 12152 bp, 8 predicted proteins | sample 1638741 | NCBI WGS metagenome assembly FSZH01 (sample SAMEA3914813, study PRJEB12502) | metagenome | biome: forest; material: soil | place: Canada | collected 2011-07-07 | depth 0.3 m | reverse complement strand
CCGCCACTGAACTAACAACCAACTCTGCAAGGCATCCGAACCCACCAAGCAAAAGGACCGGACATGACCAAAACACTGTACGCGGAATTCACCGTCAGGGAAGGCAGCGAAGCGAGGGTGGCCGAAATGATGGCCGAGCTCACCGGCCACGTCCGCCGGGAACCCGGGAACGTCATGTTCCTGCCCTACACCCGCGAAACCAACCCGCGGGAATACTTCGTGTTCGAGGTCTACCGCGATGAAGCGGCATTCGAAGAACACATCGGGGCTGAATACGGCCGGAAATTCAACGCCGAACTCGCCGGGCACATCGAAGGCGACGGCTCCGTCCTGACCTGGCTCCGCCCACTGGACTAGGTCCCGGCCAAGGCCGGAGGCCACGCACGGGCCGAAACGAACAGTGCCTGGCTCCTAGCGGTCGTTGCACCACCCGGATTTCCTCGGGGCGGCAACGGCCGTTGAGCATTTAACATCGAGACCAATTGGAATCAGGAAGTCCACGTAGCCGGATATGCGTTCTTCGCCGCGCCGGACGGCGGATCAGCGCTTTGCCGGTTGCGGGCCTCCAGGCTGTCGGCGATGAGCGAGCCCGGGATGGGTGCTGCGCCCGCAGCAGGTACGTTGCGGGCGCAGCGGTCTGGTAGATGTGTTGCCGGGATTCGCTGTTATTGCTGGGGGCCAACTGATGGCAAGGCTGACTTCATCTGCTTGACGTCCAGGGAGGTGAGGGTAGCGTTTCCTCCGTTGGCGAAAGCTTCGATTCCTTGGCTGGACGGGTCCGGGAAGATCTGGTCTGTCAGGACGATTTTCCCGTCGTCCGCGAAGACTTCGACCGAGGACCAGTCGACCAGGATGTGAAGTTTGACCGATCCTCCAGTTGTGGTTAGCGGCGCGGTCTGGACTCCCGGGAAGCTGGAGCTGAATCCTACGGCGCCGGACTTGGTCCGGTCGATGTAGACCTTTCCGGACTTATTGTCATAACCGATGAGAGTTTCCTGGCCGGACCCGGTGCGGACCTTCAGTCCATAGGAGCTGGCAGTACCGGCAGCGAAGGACGCGGTGATGTCGACCGCTTTCCCTGTGGCCGGCAGGACGGTGCTTCCGGCGGGCACGGACATTTTCTCCTCGTGGACGGACGGCCCTGTGGTGAGTTCGTTGAGCTGATTGACTGGTGTCTGCGCCAGGCGGGGTGCGCCGTCGACGGTTTGGAGGGACAGCTCCCGGGGGACGGTCATTGCGCTGCGCCACGGTGAAGTGGGAATGGATCCTCCATAGTCCCAGTTGTTCATCCAGCCGATCATGATCCGTTTGCCGCCGGGGGCGTCGTTGAAAGTGACTCCGGCGTAGTTGTCCTTGCCGTAATCGACCCAGTGTGCGCGCTGGATTGCCGGTTGTGCAGCGGTGTCGGAGAGAGTGAACTGGTCGGCGAGGATATGCCCCCAGCCCCCTGTGTTGTTGTCGCTGATTTCGATGTGCCCGGTCTTTCCTTGAAGGTCGCTGAGGTCCCAGCTGTTCCAGTCCAGGCTTTCGCTGTCCTGTCCGGTGGAGCTTCGCACGACTTTTCCGTCCACCACGAGGTTGACGGAGGTCTGCGTGTCCCAGGGCTTGGCTGCTGCCCCGGCGAACACGATGTCGCCCACCATGAGGTGGCCCCATCCGCCGGTGGACCCGTCGTTCTGGTCCACGACCTGGATCTGTGCCTGCTGGCCCTGGTACTTGCTCACGTCCCAGTTCGTCCACGTCAGGTCAGGGCTGTTGGGGCCGGTGGTGGTCGCGACGACCTGTCCGCCGATGATCAGGTTGACCGCGGTTGGGTTCGCCTGGACCGCGGGGTGGTTCCCGCCGGCGACCTGGAGATCGATGTACGGGCTGTTGACCGTGAACGTCGGCGAGGTGATGGTGCCCGTGCCGGGATCTCCAGCGGGCGCATAGGTGTCCAGCACCTTCGGGCCGAGCTGGTTGGGCAGGCTCTCTGTCGACGGGCCGGAGTTGACGAAGGATCCGGTGGCGGTCCACCCGGGACCGTAGGTGGTCCCTGAGAAGTCGTTGAAGACCTGACCGGTCGGCAGGGTGCCGAACGGTACCGTGTTGGGTACGTAGGGGTGGTTGCCGCCGCCGACGAGGAAGTTCAGGTGGGGCTTGCTGATCGTGAATGTCTGCGAGCTCAGCGTCCCGGTCGACCCGTCGCCGCCGTTGAAGCTGTTGACCAGGTAGTTGCCCGGGAATCCGGAGACGGCCTGCTGGTTGGGCAGCGTGCCGGCGGCGGGCGCGGTGCCGAACGCGGTGCCGGTGGCTGTCCAGCTCCCGAAGCTGCCGGTCTCGAAGCTGTCCAGCGGGGTTCCCGCCGGGGCGACGTAGGGTTTGTCATCGGAGGTGAACGTCGTACCGTCGAAACTTCCCGTGAAATACTGCACGCCCGAACCCCCGGCGATCCCGCCGGGGTTGAGGTTGACCGTCAGTACCCACTTCTGTTTCCCGGGATTGGCCGGGTCCGGCAAGGGGAACAGATCCGGGCACTCCCAGACGCCGCCGGTGGCACCGGCAGGTCCGAAATCACTCAGATGCTTCCACGTTTTCAGGTCAGGAGAACTGTAGAAAGTCACCTTGTGCTGGTCAGACAGCACGGCTGACATCAGCCACTCATGCCCGGCCTCGTACCAGAACACCTTCGGGTCCCTGAAATTGTTCGAGCCGATATCCAGGACAGGGTTCCCGGCGTACTTGGTGAAGGTCCGGCCTTTGTCCGTGCTGTAGGCGAGAGCCTGGGACTGCTTGCCTGTGGCTTTATCGGCCGCCGTGTAGATGGCCACCATGGCAGGGTTGCCCGGCTGTCCGAAGCCTGTGGTGTTGTTCTTGTCGATGACCGCGCTGCCGGAGAAGATCATGTCTTTCCCATCCTGCGGAATGGCCAGCGGTAGCTGGGTCCAGTGCACCAGGTCGGTGCTGACGGCGTGGCCCCAAGACATGTTGCCCCAGGTATCCCCGGAAGGGTTGTACTGGAAGAACATGTGGTATTCGCCCTGGTAGTAGAGCAGACCGTTCGGATCGTTCATCCAGTTCGTTGCCGGGCTGAAGTGGAACTGAGGCCGGTATGTCTCGGAATAGAGCGGGGAAGCTACGGCCGCTCCCGAGGCAGTTGAGGTCGCCCCGGAGTTGTCCGCAGCGAAAGCCGGTGCGGACAGCGGAAGCGTGCTCCCCGAGGCCATCACGGCGGCGAGGATCAGGGCGTTGAGACGCTTTTTCGAGTTTGGTCCGGATGTCAGCCCGGGACCGGAATGTGTGCGGCGCACGTATTCACCTTTCGTGTCGACAGTGACAGGCAGGTAGTGCCGGTTGTCGCCCGGGCTGGTTCTGGTAGGGACTTGGTTGAATCAAATCCTGCGCGCGTTTTGCGCCAGAGTCGCCGGAACGTAGACAACGTTGTCAAACGGGGAATCTACGACCTGTCCACCGGACAAGTCAACGATTTCAAAGAAATCGCCGGGCGGTGGGGAGCCGAGCAGGAGGCGACAACGATGTCGACCTGGGAGATTGGCCTTCACCGACCCGCGCCTCTGCGCGGCCATGATGGACCGGCTCACCTTCAACAGAACCGTCATCGAAACCGGGACCGACTCCTACCGCCTCGCCCACACCCTGGTCCAACAAGCGGCCAGCTAAGCCCCCACGAGGAAGTTCAAGGTGTGCTCGAGCGGGGCGGCATGCCGGTGGAAGACGTTGACAGCTACGAGGTAACGCGTGTAACCTCGCTCACAATGGCGTAGGTAACTCGCGTTACTTACCGGCAAACGCGGGACACCTCAGACCGAACCCTGGCGCAACACCCGGGACCAACGAAGACCACCGGAGCATTCAATGGCGAAAACCACGACCCCCCAGAAAGCCACGGCTGTGCGGCAGCGGGGTGTCACCATGAGTGATGTCGCCCGGCACGCCGGGGTCTCCCGTACAGCGGTCTCGTTCGTGCTGAACAACCGCGAAAACGCCAGCATTTCTGAGGAAACGCGCACCCGCATCAACGACGCCGTGCAGGCTTTGGGTTACCGCCCGAACGCCGGAGCACGCGCACTGGCTTCCCAGCGCAGTGATTGGTACGGACTCGTCACCGAGATCGTGACGGCCCCGTTTGCGGTGGACATCATCAAGGGCGCCCAGGACCAGGCGTGGCTTGACCACCGGTTCCTGCTCATCGCGCCTTCCGACCAGGCCGATGCCGTAGGACCCAATCAAGGCCTGGAAGATGCAGCAACGGAAAAGCTGCTGGAACAACGAGTGGAAGGACTTTTGTACGCGGCAACCTACCACCGCGGCGTGCATGTTCCGGAAAGCGCCCACGAGGTTCCCACCGTCCTGATCAATTGTTTCGACGCGGACGGGAAGCTGCCCTCGATCGTCCCGGACGAGCGCGCGGGCGGCAGAGTCGCCGTCGAACGTTTGCTCCGGGCCGGCCACAGCAGGATCGGAGTCATCAACCTGGACCCGCACATTCCCGCGGCCGTCGGACGGTTGAAGGGTGCCCGCGAAGCACTCGCCGGCGCCGGGCTCGAACTGGATCCGGAGCTGGTGGTGTCCGGGCATGCGACGGCGGATGGAGGCTACGAGGCGGCCTGCGAAATCCTGGACCGCTATCCGAAAGATCAAAGGCCAACCGCCCTGTTCTGCCTCAATGACCGCATGGCGATGGGCGCTTACGACGCCATCAAGGAACGGGGACTGACCATCCCCGGAGACATCGCCGTGATCGGCTTCGACAACCAGGAACTGATTGCGGCCTACCTCAGGCCAAAGCTGACCACGGTTGCGTTGCCCTTCGAAAAAATGGGCGCACTGGGAGTCCAGACGCTCGCAGCTCTCACAGCAGGACAGCCGATCACTGCCGACCAGCAATTGGTCGACTGTCCGCTGCTAGAACGCTCTTCGGTCTGACCGTGAAATCAATGTCGAAGAGCAAACCCTTACCCACCCCTTCACCTTGCTGATGAAGATAGGAAAGAGATACCCATCATGACACAACCCCGATTCTTGAGGTCTGCCCGCATTGCAGCGGCCGGACTGGCTGTGGGTGCAATGCTGCTGACTGGCTGCGCTGCCACCGTCAACAAGTCCGCAGGCACCGACGCCGGAGCTAACGCGAACGCCTTCCTGACCATCCCGCGTGAGGACATGAGCACCTTCGACCGTAACTTCAACCCCTTCGCCCCCACAGTGAACCCCATGGTCCAGCAGTCCATCTACGAACCCTTGCTGGTCTTCAACCCGGCCAAAGGCAACACCGTCCCCTGGCTGGGCGCCTCCTGGGACGCTGCCAAGGACGGCAAGTCCGTCACCTTCACCCTGCGTGACGGCGTGAAGTGGTCCGACGGGCAGCCTTTCGTCGCCGATGACGTGGCCTACACCTTCCAGCTGCAGAAGAAGCTCAAGGGCGGCTTCGAGTACCTGGATTCCGTCACTCCGGCGGGCACCGACAAGGTGACATTCACCTTCAACAAGCCCTGGTCCCCCGCGCTCTATGAGATCGGGCAGCTCCCCATCCTCCCCAAGCACATCTGGTCATCCATCGCCGATCCGGCGAAGGACACCAACGCCAACCCCGTGGGAACCGGCCCCTACACCCAGGTGGACAGCTTCCAGTCCCAGTCCTTCGTGCTGAAGAAGAACCCGAACTACTGGCAGCCTGACAAGCAGAAGATCGCCGGCATCAAGATGCTGGCGATGTCCGGAAACGATGCCGCCAACCTGGCCAGCGTCAACGGCGATGTGGACTGGTCCACCCAGTTCATCCCGAACATCGAGAAGACCTTCATCGCAAAGGACAAGGACCACCGCCACTTCTGGTTCCCGCCCACGGGCGCCATGATCAACTGGCAGTTGAACACCAGCAAGGCGCCGTTCAACGACGCGACGGTCCGCAAGGCCCTGAGCATGGCGGTTGACCGTGACCAGGTCACCAAGATCGGCATGAGCGGGTACGCCACTCCGGCCGACTGCACAGGCCTCTCCGGCAACTACGCGAGCTGGAAGAACGCCGATGTGGCGAACAACTGCACTTGGACCAAGCTGAACGTCGACGAAGCGAACAAGATGCTCGACGCCGCCGGTTACCCCAAGGGCACGGACGGCAAGCGCACCCTCAAGGACGGCAAGCCTTTCGAGTTCAAGATCTCCGTGGGCGCCAGCTCCTCCGACTGGCTCTCCGTGGCCAACGTGATCTCCCAGAACCTCCAGGCCATCGGCGTGACCGCCAAGGTGGACTCCCCTGACTGGGCCTCCGTCGTCTCCAGCTACGAGCAGGGAACGTTCGACACCGGCATCGTCTGGAGCGCGAACGACCCCAGCCCGTTCAAATACTTCAGCTCCACCATGGGCACCTCCACCGTCAAGCCGGTGGGCGCCAAGGCCACCGAGAACTACCACCGTTTCGGCGATCCAAAGGCCGATGATCTCCTGCAGCAGTTCGCTGCTGCTGGCGACGAAGCCGCACAGAAGCAGATCGCGAACCAGCTTCAGGCAGAATACAACGCGGTGGCCCCGACGGTTCCGCTGTTCTCCGGCCCCGAATGGGGCGACTACACGGACGTTCACTTCACGGGATGGCCCACTCAGGACAACCCCTACGCAACGCTCTCTGACCGCTCCCCCACCACGGTCCTGGTCCTGACCACTCTGGAACCGCGCAAGTAGCCGGCGCCACTTCTCGGCCGGTGGCTGCCGTTGCCATATTCCGGTTCCCACCGGCCGAGAACCTTTTCATCTGTCCCGCCCGGGACCACTGTCGTCCCGGACCCCGCCTTTCCCGAACGGAGCAACCGTGCGCTTCATCCTGCGCCGCCTGGGTTTCTACCTGATCGCTTTCTGGGCCTCCATCACCCTGAACTTCCTGCTCCCGCGTTTCATGCCGGGAGACCCCGTCTCACGCATGTTCGCCCGTACCCAGGGCAAGATGCAGCCCGAACAGATCGAAGCCCTGCGCAAGATGCTCGGCGTGGATACGCGGCCGCTCTGGGAACAGTACGTCGACTACATGCACAACATCCTGACCGGCCAGATGGGTGTCTCCATCTCGCGTTTCCCCACCCCGGTCACCGAGGTCATCGCCAGCCAGATCGGCTGGACCCTTTTGCTGGGCGGAACCGCCCTGGTGTTCGCCGCCATCATCGGCAATCTCCTCGGCATCCTGGCCGCCTGGCGACGCGGCGGCGCGATCGACTCCGCCCTGCCGCCGCTCCTGATCTTCATTGGATCCTTCCCGTACTTCTGGCTGGCCATGGGAGCCCTGTACCTGTTCGGCGTAGTGCTGGGCTGGTTCCCGATCCGCCACGCTTTCACGGATGGACTGGAGCCCGCCTTCACCTGGGAGTTCATCGGCGACGTCGGCGCGCACCTTGTGCTCCCGGCACTGACGATCGTCCTGGTGTCCATCGGCGGCTGGATGCTCGGCATGCGGAACACCATGATCGCCACGAACGCCGAGGACTACATCACCATGGCCGAGGCCAAGGGTCTCCGGCCGGGCCGCGTCATGCTCCGCTACGCGGCAAGGAACGCCATGCTCCCGTCGGTCACGAGCTTCGGCATGAGCCTGGGCTTCGTGGTGGGTGGTGCAATGCTCACCGAGGTGGTGTTCGCGTATCCCGGCGTCGGATACCAACTCCTCAACGCCGTCCAAGGCCTCGACTACCCGCTTATGCAGGGCCTGTTCCTGACCATCACCGCCGCCGTGCTGCTGGCGAACTTCCTGGTGGACATCCTCTACGTCCGCCTCGACCCGCGTGTGCGCAGCAACTGAGGGACCCATCATGACAACCGCAATTCTCAAGCAGCCCACTGAGCCCACAGCTACCCGCAAGCCCAACCGCAGTTTCGTCCACGGACTTATCACCAACAAGAAGGCCCTGGTGGGCATCATCGTGATGCTCGTGTTCATCGCGCTTGCGTTCCTGGCCCCCGTGCTGTTCCCCGGAGACCCGTCGCGGATCACCGCGATGGCCTCGCTGGAACCGTCTCCCGAGCACTGGCTCGGCACCACGGCCAAAGGTCAGGACGTGCTTGCCCTGACTGTCCATGGCTCCCGCAGTTCCCTGTTCGTCGGGTTGACTGTGGGCTTCGCATCCACCTTCATCGGCATGTTGGTGGGCCTGGCGTCGGCGTACTTCGGCAAGTTCATTGACGAAGCACTGTCCCTGGTGACCAACGTCTTCCTGCTCCTGCCCGGACTCCCGCTCCTTGTCATCCTGGCAGCTTTCCTGCCGCCGGGTTTGGGAACCGTGATCCTGGTGCTCGTGGTCACCGGCTGGGCCGGGTCGGCACGTGTATTGCGCTCCCAGGCGTTGTCCATCCGCTCAAAGGACTTTGTGGCCGCGGCCGTGGTGTCCGGCGAACGGGCCGGCCGCATTATGTTCCGGGAAATCCTCCCGAACATGGCATCGATCGTCATGGGAACCCTGCTCGGCTGCGTGATTTACGGCATCGGCGCCCAGGCAGGCCTGGAGTTCCTTGGCCTGGGCGACGTGAGCACCGTTTCCTGGGGCAACAACCTCTTCTGGGCCGGCAACGAGGGCGCCCTACTGACCGGCAGCTGGTGGGTCTTCGTTCCCTCGGGTGTCTGCATCGCGCTGGTCGCGTTCGCACTGGCCCTCATCAACTATGCCGTGGACGAGGTCACTAATCCGCGGCTACGGAAGATCAAAACCCCAAAGAATACCGAAAGGAGCGCCGCCAAGTGACAGTCTCACAAGTTTCCTTCGGCTCCCATGAGCCCGTCCTGGACGTCAAGAACCTCAGCGTCAGGTACATCGGCGACACCCGCTCCACCACCGCCGTCGACCGTGTTTCCTTCAGCATCGGCACCGGTGAAGTGTTCGGGCTGGCGGGCGAGTCCGGCTGTGGGAAGTCCACCATCGCCAACTCGATCATGCGCCTCCTGAAGGATCCCGCGAAGATCGCCGGCGGCAGCATCTCCTTCGGCGGCAAGGATGTCCTGGCCATGAGCCCGGACGAGCTGCGGCGCTTCCGCTGGCAGGACGTCGCTATGGTGTTCCAGTCGGCCATGAACTCGCTCAACCCGGTGCTGACCATCGGCGAGCAGATCGTGGATATTTTCACCACTCATGCGGGCCACTCGCGCAAGGAATCGCTGCGGCGCGCCGGCGAGTTGCTCGAATTGGTGAGGATCGACCCCGCACGCCTCAAGTCCTACCCACACCAGCTCTCGGGAGGCATGCGGCAGCGCGCCGTGATCGCCATGGCCGTAGCGCTCAAGCCGTCCCTCTTGATCCTCGACGAACCCACCACCGCGCTGGACGTCGTGGTGCAGCAGGAAATCATGGCCCAAATCAAGGAACTCCAACGCGAACTGGGATTCTCCGTCCTCTTCATCACCCACGACATGTCCCTCATGGTGGAGCTCTCGCACCGCATGGCCGTGATGTACGGAGGCCGGATCGTGGAGACCGCGAAAGCCCAGGACGTCTACGCCAACCCCCGCCACCCCTACACTCAGGCCCTCATGGGTGCGTTCCCGCCGCTCACCGGTCCGCGGATTCCGCTGACCGGACTGCCCGACGGCGTGAAGTTCCGAAACATCCCGGACCTCAGCCAAGCAGCACCCGGCCATTTCGTGGCACCGGTCAGTACCGACGCTTCAGCGGCTGATGACACCGCCATCATGGAAGGAGCCGCACGATGAGCCACGCTGTGCTGTCATCCCGGCGCCCCTCCGCCGACACAGAAGGTACGGCCCTCGAGGTCCGCGGACTAGGAAAGTCTTTCCCTATAGGTGGTTTGTTCTCCCGGGAGTCCGTCCGGGCCCTGCATGGCGTAGACCTGACCATTGGCCGCGGAGAAATCGTGGCCCTCGTGGGAGAGTCCGGGTCGGGTAAGAGCACCCTGGCCCGGTGCGTTGCCCGGCTGGAACGACCGAGCTCCGGCGCGATCCTGATCGACGGCGTCGACGTCCTCAAGCGCGACCGCTTCCAGGCATCACGCGCCTTCCGCTCCCAACTGCAGATGGTCTTCCAGGATCCCTTCGGCTCGCTGAATCCTGCCCACAGAGTGGAGCATTTCCTCCGGAGGTCGCTAGCGATCCACCGGAAGGGCGGCAGCTCCGAGACCGAGACACAGCAGCGACTCGAGGAGCTTATGACCACCGTAGGCCTGCAGGCCGACATGCTGAACTCCTACCCGCACGAGCTCTCCGGCGGGCAGCGCCAGCGAGTCGCGATCGCCCGGGCCCTCGCCGTGGAACCACAAGTCATCCTCGCTGACGAACCCACCTCCATGCTGGATGTTTCGGTCCGGATCGGCGTGCTGAACCTGATGCGCAAACTCCGCGATGAGCAGGGAATCTCCATGCTCTACATCACACACGACCTCGCTTCGGCCCGATACCTCGCGGACCGGACGGCCGTCATGTTCGCCGGTGAGCTCGTTGAAGAGGGCGAGTCCTTGGACCTCCTGGCCAACCCGGCCCACCCGTACACGCAACTGCTGGTCTCAGCCGTCCCGGATCCGGCCAGGGCGGGCTCCTACGATCCCGTCCGCCGGGCCGAGCTTCGGCAGGCTGTGATGGCTTCGACCACCTGCGCTTTCGACGGCGACCCAAACCAGGCCTGCTCGGCCGAGGAACCCGTTCGCCACGGTGTGGGCGACCCTGAAAACCTCCACTGGGTGCGCTGCCACCTCTACCGCCCGCAGGCTGGAGCCGGCGGCCACGCCCTGGCAACTGAACCTACCGACAACAAGGCCTCCGCATGACAGAATCGACGCACCCGCTCGCCACCGTCCCCCAGGACGAACTGATTGCCCGCGCCGAGGCGGACCCCCTTCGGCCGCGCTTCCATTTCGTGTCCCCGGCCGGTTGGCTGAACGACCCCAACGGCGTGAGCCACTGGAACGGCACCTATCACCTCTTCTACCAGTACAACCCCGAAGGCGCTTACCACCACCGCATCCAGTGGGGCCACGCCACCAGCACCGACCTCGTCCACTGGACGGACCAGCCGGTGGCACTGGAACCGTCCGCAGGTCCGGACGCCGACGGCTGCTGGTCGGGGGTGTTGGTGAACGACGGCGGCACGCCCACCTTGGTGTACTCGGGCCGGCTGGGCGAGAAGGAGTTGCCCTGCGTTGCCGTGGGCTCCGCAGACCTGCTGAGCTGGAGCAAAATTCCTCAGAACCCGGTCATCGCAGCCCCGCCGGCCGGCGTGGAGATCACGGCGTATCGCGATCACTGCGTTTGGCGCGAGGGTTCCATCTGGCGACAGTTGGTGGGATCGGGCATTCGTGGGCGCGGCGGCACTGCGTTCCTGTACGAGTCCGGCGACCTGCGCTCCTGGGAATACGTCGGGCCGCTGTTCATCGGCGACGCCTCCCAGGGCGATCCTGCCGATACCGACTGGACCGGGACCATGTGGGAATGCGTTGACCTGTTCCGGGCAGGCGGGGGCTCGTTGGGCACGGTTCGTACTTCTGCTGACGCGCCCGACGTGCTCGTCTTTTCCGCATGGGACGACGGCGACACCAGACACCCGCTGTACTGGACCGGTCGCTATTCGGAAAACTCCTTCGAGCCTGCCGGGCTGCATCGGCTCGACTACGGAGGACGGTTCTTCTACGCGCCGCAGTCCTTCCGGGATCAGTCCGGCCGACGCATCATGTTTGGCTGGCTTCAGGAGGGCCGCAGCAATGCCGCCATGGTGGAGGCCGGATGGTCGGGCGTCATGAGCTTGCCGCGCGTCACCACCCTGGCCGATGACGGGACCCTCCGTTTCGCACCCGTGCCCGAAATCGAGAAGCTGCGCCGGGACCACGTCGGCCTGCCGGAACAGGAATTGGTGCCCGGGGCACCTGTGCCAACCTGGGTGTCCGGCAACCAACTGGACCTCGAACTGGATGTTCAGCTCGAGCCTGGTGCTCTGCTGCGGCTGGGCTTGCTTGGATCGGCTGACAATGGTGCCTCCGACAGTTCCAGGGAGGAAACAGTGATCGAGCTATGCCGGACCACCGAAGGCGGCAGCCAAGGCACACTCCGCCTCGACCGTACTCAGAGCAGCCTCGATCCAACCGTTGATGTCGACGACAAGTCCGGACCGCTCCCGATGCCCGACGGCCGGGTGCACCTACGCGTTCTGGTGGACCGGTCCGCCGTCGAGATT
>FSZH01000604.1_pt1 | contig 12777 bp, 14 predicted proteins | sample 1638741 | NCBI WGS metagenome assembly FSZH01 (sample SAMEA3914813, study PRJEB12502) | metagenome | biome: forest; material: soil | place: Canada | collected 2011-07-07 | depth 0.3 m | reverse complement strand
GTTCTCAACTCGTATAGTTCTCAACTCGCGTAGTTTCACAACTTTGCGGAGTTTCTCAACGGGAAGGCCTCGCACATAACAGGTGCGGGGTCTTCTTGTCTTAACTGCTAAGTGGGCTGATGATCGTGGTGTGATCGCGGTGACCGATGAGCTTGAGGGCCGACCGCCTGGAGAGAGCTGAATCCACGGGAAGCAGACGATGAGCGGCATTGACGATCTCATGGCAGAATCCGACGATCGTTGGGCGCAGGCCGCCAGAAGAGCCCAAGGGATCGCGGACAACGGCCTGGGCGCGGCCGTGAAAACCTATTTCGCGCGGTATTTTCCTGCCGGCCTGATCGTCTTGATTGCCGCCGGGACCGGGGTTGGGATGCTGGCCTTCGGGGGCGATCCGGCGGGCTGGACGTCGTATCTGGTGTTTGGGCTTGTCCTTGCCGCATTTGGTTCTTTGATTGGTGGCCTGGTCTACAACGCGAAGAGCGTGGTGCCTGCTGCCAATTTCGGAAGGATCGACGTGCTGCTATCGCTGGAGAAGGGCGAGCGGAAACAGATCCAACGTCAGATCGCCGGGAAGGCGCCGATCGAACCGGAACATCTTGCGGTCGTACGGGCTGCTGCGGTGCAGCGGCGAAAGGGCCTTGCCACTCAGCTGCTCTTGGCGCCGTTGTATCCGCTCATCTTCATTCCCCAGTGGGTGCACTTTGCACTGCGCAATGACCTTACGGGCGCGTGGCTTTTGGCAATTAGCGTGGCTGTACTACTTGTCGGGATGGGGTTTCTCGTCAGCGACTTTCGCCGGACGGGCCGGTTCCTGGCACGCACGGAGGGGGCCCACTAACACGCGGCAAGGCCCGGATGTACATGAGGTCCCCACTTACCTGAGAGATACACTCTGACGATGGGGGATTCGAGGGACGGCGAAGACAACTACGGGCAGGTCACCGGCGGTTCAACACCTGACCCACGGAAAGTGCCGGAGCGTATTCCGCTCTGGAAGCTTGAAGAAATGTTGGGGGACCGTGCCCCCTCACCGGGTGCCTGGCGTGAAGCGCCGGCTGCTCCTGCCCCGCGACCCAAGCGGCGGGTTGCCAGAACCATTTCTGTCCTGATCGGTACGGCTGGCCTCTTGGCTGGGTTCTATTTTCTGTCCCCCTTCGTACCCGGACTGAACGGACTTGGTGGCCTGCCCGGCATTGCCAATCCCGGGGTGATCCGCCCCCAGGCATCGGGCGGCGCTGCCGCGGGTGACCTCCCGGCGGGCGCCACGGCCCTCCAGGCAAAGGATCATCCACCGGCGGGTATCGGGGAGAACCCTGGCCCGCTCGGGCAACCCGCACCGTTGACAGTGACCAGCAAGTCGTACGCGTTCCTGCATACGCGCGACGACGGCAAACCCGTCACCTACGACCCGTGCCGGGCCATCCACTACGTCACCCGCCCCGACAACGCGCCGGCCGCCGGAGCCGAGCTCATCCAGGAAGCCATCACTTCCATCTCCCAGGCAACGGGCCTGACCTTCGTCAACGACGGCGAAACGGCCGAGGCGCCATCCGCGGACCACCGGTCCTACCAGAAGGAACGATACGGGGACCGCTGGGCTCCTGTACTCATCGCCTGGGAAACCCACGCCGAACAACCGAAATTCACGAATCCTGCACAAGGAAACACCGTCATGGGCCTGGGTGGCAGTGAAGCAGTCAGTTTCGGCAATACCGGCTTCACCTACATCAGCGGGCAGCTGGAACTGAACGGCCCTGCACTTCAACGAATGTCCGAAGAACTCGGAACGGAACAGGTCCGGGCCGTGATCGAGCACGAGCTCGGTCACGTGGTGGGCCTGGACCATGTCAATGACCCAAGCCAGATCATGAATCCCTCCGAGACTCCAGGAGTGGTGACGTTCGGTGCGGGGGACCTCACGGGGCTCTCCCTCCTCGGTCAAGGAAAGTGCCAGCCCACCTTGTAGGGGAGCGGGACAGGGACTGCCGCGCACATAGGTGGCATGAGAAACCTGATGCGGATCCGGCCGGGTAACATTCGCGTCGTTCCCCAAGAGGTGCCACGGGAGAACCGGTCGGTCGCTGGGGTGACCCTCGTTGATTCAGGGCAGAACGAAACGGTCTGACCTCCGCGCGCTTTTGGACAATACTCAAGGGGTGAGCATGGAGAGTGAGGTTCTTTTCATCGGTGGCCGGTCGGGTGCCGGTAAGAGTTCGGTGGCGTTTGAACTCCATGCCCAACTCACCGCCCTGAACGTCAAACACTGCGTTATCGAAGGGGACACCCTCGATCTGGCCTTCCCCCATCCGTGGGAACACCATCTTGCCGAGCGTAATCTGGCAGCTGTCTGGGCAAATTACCGGGATCTTGGCTACCGGCGGATGATCTACACGAACACGGTCAGCGTCCGGTTCACACACGAGCTGGCCGCGGCCATGGGAGATGAACCACGAATCATTGCTGTTCTGCTGACCGCCACCGATGAGACCGCCTCGACCTACCTGCGCGGGCGCATCCAGGGCAGCGACCTGCAGGAACATCTTGACCGCGGGAATACCGCTGCACGGGAGCTTGAGCTCCTGACCCCGGACTGGGTGCACCGGGTCCCCACGGACAACCGCAGCGTTCAGGACATCGCCACCGACCTTTTGCCGCTTATTGGATGGAGTTCCAAGCCAAACAGCTAGTTGATGCGCTGCCCTCAGCCCTCCAGAAGTTCCGGGACCCGCTCGGCACGCAGGGCGCGGAGCCACCCCAGGGCATCTTGTTCGTCGGAGAAATACCGGGTCGGGCACTGCGGTGCAGGGAGTCCGTGCCTGCCGTGTGCAATGACACGGTCCACCGGAGTGCTGCCCAGGATCGCAAAGGCCGTGATGGTGACGGCTTCGCTGAAGAATCGGACGGCGTCGCGGCTGACAGACTCGACGCCGATGACCTGCAGAAGTACCGCGGCGCCCGTTCCGCCGGTCAGAGCCAGGTACCGCTCCCGGACAAGAGCTCCGTCCTCTGCGGTGATCCGGGCCCCCGGGCGCAAAGTGATCCGGAGGATCCCTTCGCCCGCGTCCTCAAGCCTGACGTTTTCGTGTTCTGAACTGAACCACGCCCCACCGCCGTCCGCGTCGGAAACGGTGTTCACCTCTGCGTGCAGGTGTAATTCGCCCTCGGACTGGACAAGCGGCGTCATCAAATCCCCCAGATGCGATTCACTGCGACCCCATTGACGCGGTCCCCGGATCAGCAAGAGCCGGGTGCAGATCACAATACGTTTGAGGATGCCCGGCGTCCATGAATAGTAAGTGTGCGGAGTTTTTTCGCGCGAGCGTGCTGCCTGACGCCGTGGGCCTGGGAACTGTCTTTCGTCGGGTCCCGGAAGGGATAGCGCATCGCGGTAAGAACACAGTTGACTGGCTGAGGTGTGCGGTGGAGGCTGTGAGGACATCCACAGTAAGGGGGCCAAGGATGAAGCATCCACGCACTTTGGCCGCGGTCGCAGTACTGCTCGGGTTGGCCCTCTCCGGGTGTCAAGTGGTATCCGGGCCGCCCACGACGGGATCGACCTCATCGGTGCCGAGCCCGTCGTCGGACAAGCTTTCGGCCATCATTCAGACCGCCGTCGAGGATCGCAACGGCGCCGTTCTCGACACTCCGCCGGCTCCCCGCCTCGCCGACGGGCAGACGACGGCCGCCTACCGGGCCAAGCGTGGTCGGGACCTTCCGGTGGTGGAGCGTTCGAAGGCTCGATTCAGGTCAGTAGGCTTCTGGTACACGTCCTTTTCGACGGCGGTGACGGTGGAGTCGATTGAGGTGACCGGTTCGAAGGCGATCGTCTACTTCAAGGAACAGACCGAGGAATCTCTTGCTTCGATGGCGAATGGGCCGAGCAACGTCCCGTCAGGCTACTCGTTGCCGCAGACCGCGGTGTTCCGGGCATCCGCGAATGGATGGCAGCTCGACAGCATCGACCCTTCCGAGGATGGGGGCGGTTTGCCGATGTCCATCGTCGTGGGCTGAGAGAGGAACTGCCCTGGTCCTTGGACCCGGAAAGATGATTGGGGTCCTCGGGCCTTGGATCGTCCTGACTCCGAGCGCATCGCATCTTGACTTTCAGATGAGGTTCAACTGGATGAGGCGATTCTTCGGGCCGTGGGGGCTGGAGCGTCCCTCCGTCCGCGATGTCTACATGAGTCGACCCACGGTCCTGAACCCTCTGGGGGTCAACGTCCTTGCGGAAGAAAACATGCCGTGGACGTTCTATACCGAACACCCGTACGACGTCTTGGAATGCCTGGACCGTCTCGGCTATCCAGTCCGGAAAGCGAAGTGGTAAAGGGGTTTCGAGGAGTGCTGCTCCGCCTAGCGAAGGGCGCACCCCCATGGGATGCGCCCTTCGCTAGACCGTCAGGTCAGTCCTTTTTGAAGGCGTCCTTGACTTTCTCGCCGGCCTGCTTCAAATCGCCCTTGGCCTGGTCGTTCTGGCCTTCCGCCTTCAGGTTTTCATCGCCCGTGGCGTTACCGGCAGCTTCCTTGCCCTTGCCGCCGGCCTTCTCGGCAGCGTTCTCAATCTTGTCGCCTAGTCCCATGGTGTTTCCTCCTCTGGTTCGGCAGCCGATCGATACGGCCGTTACTTCATACTAAGCATGCTTCGGGTTTGGATTTCAAATCCGATCCGGCTCGTCTACCCGATGACAAACTCTCCTGCACTGGATGGACTCGACGAGGTTGCCGTCTCTCCAGGGACGTCGCTCGAGGTTCCCGGGGGGCCTTTTGCCGACGTATCCCACGGTGCTCGGCATCATTTGGAGTGAACCGCTCATGCTCTATCCCGCGATGAGCTCCTTGACCGGACCCTCGTGCAGGGCAAGGTAAACATAGTCCCGGATCTGGTTGGCTTGGGGATCTGTCATGGTCCGGGTGAGGGGGCGAAGCACCAGGCGTATCAGGGCGTTGGCCTGTCCGTCGTGGATGCGGAGCCGCTCCCGCGCTGCCACGGGAAGTTCTCGATATGAAGTCAGCGCCAGGAGTTCGACGCTTTCCAGATCTTCGGCTTGTTCGCCTAAGGCTGTCCGAACCCGGTCTCCTAGCACTTCGGCGTCCAAATCCGCGGGAACGACAATGGAAATGTCCCTGCGGATCGAGGGCATCTGGGAGACCGGTTTCCATTGGGACAGGTCCAGCATCTGTTGTTCGATTCTTTTGTCCGTGGACCTTAGCAACCTGATGTCCGGGATGCCTTTGCGCAGCATCAGGGCCCGGTCCAAACCCATCCCCAGGGCCAGTCCCGACCACCTTGCGGGATCCAGGCCGGCTCCGGAGAACAGATGCGGGGCCATGAGCCCGCATTCCGCGAGTTCGAGCCACTCCCCGTCCATGAGGACATCGACCTGCAAGCCCTCCCTGGTGTAGGGGTGAACTGCCGAAACCGAGCGCCATTGCGCCCCCGGGAGGACCTCTTGCACGAGGGAGGCGATCATTTCCTGCAGGTCACCCGAGTCGAGGTGTTCCGGCGAGCTGACGCGCCACAGATCGACCTGGTGGGGAGTTCCCACGTGGGTGCGGTCGATGGAATCGCGCCGGTAGACAAGACCGGGGATGGCCCATAGCTCGTCGATGGATTCGTCTGGATCCAGTGCCCGCAGCAAGGACGGGATGGAAGCCGAGGTATGGCTGCGGAGCATCACTGTAGGGCTGACGTAGCGGGAGTATCTTTGATCCCGAGTCACGTCCGACTTGTTGAACCCCAAGTGGTCGTAGTTGTCGGCCACGCTCACCAGCGGGCTGTTCCGAACGACCCGTTCAGGCACACGCCATTTGGTGCCGAGCGCGTGGATGATGCCCTGCAAGAGCGCCTGCATTGCATGAGGCCGGCCGTCCGGATTTGAGAGATCCCGGATGGTCAAAGCGTCGTTGAGTTCCGAGGGACTGAGATAAGCGGGCATTGTTGGTCCTTATGTTCGGATCTGAGTGGCGGGTTCCTTCCCCGACTCAAATCCGGCGCCAGGACCTAGGCGCGCGCCTGAGAGCCCTCGCGACCGGAACCCGGTCGGGGGCGAGTAAATCGACGCATGGAGAGCATGGGGCGACTATACCCCAGCTCCGACCCTGATCGTCGGAGACAGCGCTTCGCGGAGCTACAAACCGAGGTCTTTGACCGCAGTGACCCAGTTGTGGGCGATCGCATTCTGGGCTGCTGACAGGGTGACCTTGTGAGCGCAGATGGCCCTGTGCAGAGTGTTCTCCACCGCGTCTTTCGGGTTCGTGGTGCCCGTGGCGCTCGCCTTGTTCGGCTCAGGCCACAGATTCGATACCGAGTTGGTGCCGCCGAGCTCCAGGCTGATCAAGTGATCGTATTCCGTGGTCTTCATTGCGACCTGGCCGTATTCGCGCAGGCTCTCGGTCTTCACCTTGTCCGTGTTCGAAGCGGGCGGGCGCACCGTGGCCGTGTAGCCGCTCGTGCAAATGGTTGAATCGATGTTCTCCTGCGTAACCGCTGGATCAGCGGCCCCTGGAGTGCAGGCCGGGTCCGGCAGGTACTCGCCGGTGGCGGCATCGACCACCTTGGCCGAGCACTGTCCGGCGGCAAGCTGCTCGTCAGTAGCGACGATGCCGGGGGAGTGGATGGACTTCACGGCTGCGGCCGTTCCCGAGGGTGCACCCCCGGGAACGGCCGTAATTGCCTGAGAAACTGCCGGTGACGAGGCCTTGGTCATCGCTTCGGCGGGGCGGGTCCCCTGCTGGCATCCGGTGACGGCCAATGCGGCAAAGAGGAATGCGGCGGGTAGGGCGAGGTGTTTGCGGAAGTTCATGACCCTCAGGTGTTCGGCGGCTCGGAAGACTGTCCCCGGAAAGGGAAAAGACGGGCGGGAGCCGGTAGCTCCCGCCCGTCTTTTCTATCCTGTTGCCTGGTCTTCCCAGCGACCGGCGCGCCGACGCCGGCAGCTTTGCCGTCCAGAAGGTTCTTCGTCCCGTGGGCAATGAATCGGACCACGTTCTCCCCGACGGCGGACCCGTCCGCTTGGCCAATAGCGTAAGCCAGTTTTTCGAGCGTGCCAGTGACTGACTGGCGTGCGTACCGCTCCTCAAGACCCCAGGACACTCCTTCGGTGACCAGGTCCTCGACCGTCAGGGACGGCTGGAGGGCGCGGTCGTTGACGTGAAGTGACATGTTCAACTGGCCGTTGGGCGCAAGTGCCTGGGTGGAGACGTCGTAGAGCGGCGCGATGGTGACGGCCCCGTCGTCGGTCCTCCGGGTGGCGAAGTTTTTGGCGCGAGCGTCAGTGTTGCCGACCGCGGTATTGAAGGCAGTGTGCGCAAGCAGCATCTCGCGGTCATCGGGTCCGGCGTCGAAGATGTCGCGGCGGCGTCGCAGCAGGCCGGCCAGACTCCGCAGGTTCGCGGCGGGATTGACGCCTTCGTACTTGCTGTCCGTGTCCCAGGGCAGACCCAGGGCCTGGGCGCCGTCCTCCTGGTGGATGCGTTCGACGCCGCGGCCGGAGACCCGGCGGTCGTAACGCTCCAGGACGAGGACGGTCCGGCCCGCGAAGGTGCGCACGTCGCTGGCAAAAGTGGTCAGCCCGATCCGGCGGGACAGTTCCAGGCAGTAGGCCTCGGCGTGCAGTGCCTGGTCGTTACCTGCGGCCACCGGCTTGATGATGTGTGTGGAGGCGGCGCCGTCGACCCCGGCGTGCCACGCCCCGTCGAGCAGGGCAAGGGTGGTCTTGGGCTGGTATCCGGCCAGCGCACCGCCGCCGCCGACAGCGCCCAGGGCGTAGTCGTTGATCAGTGTCAGCCGTTCGGCGATCTGCTCGTCGGTCAGGGGTTCATAGGATTCTGCCGGTTCACCGGGGTCTCCGCCGATCCGGATCGCGCCGGCGACGTCCCGGCCGGCATAGGAGACCAGGGCGTAGACGTCGTCGCGGCTGGCCTGGGCCTGTCTGGCCAGATTGGACCGGCCGGAGCCTTCCGGCAGCAGCCCGCCGAAGAACGCAGTCGCGGCGTCGGGCGTTGAGGGCCGGGGTCCAAGCGGCAGATTGGCGGACAGGATCCGCGAGCCGATCCCGAACCGGGCCATCCCGGCCTCGGAGGACTCGAATCTCACCGTGTTGGCACCGGCCCGGACCATGCTGCCGATGACGGTGCCGTAGAGGTGGACATCCTGGGCCTCAGCCACGGTTGCGGTCCCGGAAGGTCAGCTCGATCCCGAGCTTCTCCATGACAGCGAAGAACTGGTCATTGAGGACTTTGGGCTTTCCGGTCTCGAGTTCGGAGAGGTACCGCTGGCTGACCCCAAGCCGTGCGGCCAGATCGCGCTGGGAGAGCCCCGTGCGCTGCCGTATGCCGTAGACCATCAGGCCCAGGTCCGAAACAGACTTCATGATGCCGTGCATTCGACCACCTTGATGAGCTACTCGTAATCGATCTTGAGAATTCCGATGCATGCCAGGCCGTGCAAGCAGCCGTGAACTTAAAAAGTAAGCCCCGCTCATTCCAATGGAATGGCGGGGCTTTTCGAGCTTCCTATCAGAATCGAACTGATGACCTTTTCATTACGAGTGAAACGCTCTACCGACTGAGCTAAGGAAGCACCGCGTTATCGTCCGGGTACCGGCTGAATCACGCAAGATACAACTGTAATAGAGTCACCTCGTCCGGGTCAAAACAGCCCCGGGCGGAGGTCCCGTGGCAGCGTTGTTGCGGAATTCATCCGCTCGTCGCGCCGGGTTCAGGCCGTCGTCGCGGACTGGGGGCAAGCTGGGCGGACTAACGTGGCCGCACGATTTCGGTCATCAACCAGCGAAGGGGCGCCATGAGCATGGACAGCAGCAAGAGGATCAACGCGGACGACGCTGGGGCGCACCGTGCGCAGCGGCTCCGGCTTGCTGTCTTGGACATGGTGGGCACCACGATTACGGACGATGGTCTTACTGAGCGTGCGATGTCCCTCGCCCTGCAGGAGACCGGCGTTGAGCTTGGTTCGCCTCGCTTCGAAAGCATGCTCGGCTACGCTCGCGACACCATGGGCTTTTCCAAGTTGACCGTTTTCAGCCACCTTTTTGAAGAAGCTCAACGGGCCGAGAGCGCCAACAAAGCCTTCGAGCGCGCCTACGATGATCTGATTGCCGACGGCGGCGTGCGGGCTATTCCAGGTGCCGAGGAAACCATCGACTGGTTGCGGGACTCCGGCGTGAAAGTCTGCCTGGCTACGGGCTTCGGCCGGCACACCCAGAACATGGTGCTTGAGTCGCTGGGCTGGATGGGGAAGGCGGATCTGAGCCTGTGCCCTGCCGACGCCGGCCGCGGTCGCCCTTACCCGGACATGATTCTCACGGCCGTATTGGCCCTTGACCTGGATGATGTCCGCGAGGTCGTCGTGGTGGGGGACACGAGCTCGGATATGTTGTCCGGGGTTCGCTCCGGCGCCTCCGCCGTGGTGGGCGTGCTTACTGGCTTCCACTCCGAGGCGGCTTTGCGCGCGGCCGGCGCCACCGCCGTCGTGCCCTCAGTCAAGAACCTTCCCGCGCTGCTGGAGCCCCGCGCCGCACGGCTCTAGCGCCGGGTCCTCAACGATTTACCACTTTTGGACCGGTGTCGGCCACGCGGAAGCCGTCAATCCGCCACCTCCGCCGTGGAGGGCTGCCAAAAGTGGTCAGACGTGGCGGGCCAAAAGTATGAAGTTGTCCACATAGGCGTATTGAGGGCTCCGCAGCAACCCTGCACGCAGGCATCGTGGAGCCATGGATCTCATAACTGCCCTTCGTGCACGGGGAGGCGTGGCCATGCGCAGGGACCTCCTCAACGCGGGAGTCGGCGCCTGGCAGCTCAGAACTGCGGGACGGCGGGGCGGAGTGGTGGTTCCGTATCGCGGCGTCGTCGCCTTGGCGGGTGCACCTCCGGAATTCGCTGAGGCCTTTCGGCACGGAGGTGTCCTCACGTGCATCTCGGCTGCCCCACATTATGGACTTTGGCAACTGCATCCGACCACCGAGCTCCATTTGGTCTGCGGTAACGGACTACCGCGCGACGGCGTAGTGCTGCACCGGAGCGCTTCGTTGCCACCCTTGCGAGGCCGACCGGTGGCAGCTCTTGCCGATGTGCTGGTGCATGCCTTGCGATGCCGGCCGCCAGCTGAAGCGTTGGTCATGGTTCAATGTGCCGTTGCACGTGGCGACATAACCGTGGAGTTCCTACGCAGAAACCTGCCCGGCAATCGGAACGGCCGGGCGAGGGACGTCTTGGATCTCGTGCGTCGGAGAGCCGATTCCCTCCTTGAACCACTGGCGGCCATGCACTTCCATCAGGCTGGAATCGCTTTCGTGCAGCACGTGGAACTGCCCGGCGTGGGGGAGGTCGATTTCGTCGTCGAGCGCTTCTTGATCGTTGAGCTGGACGGCAAGACGCACTTCGAACCAAGGGCCATCAAGAGGGATCGACGCCGGGACAACACTTCTGTTGCCGGCGGCTTCACTGTGTTGAGGTACTTCTACGAGGACGTTGTTCACTACCCGGAGGCCATGGTCGCGGAAGTGCAGGCCGCCATCCGGGCCCACTATTCCGGGCTACGCCTCAACAAATGACCACCTTTGCGAGCATCTGGGACCAAACATCCGCGCAGCGGCGGGGATGGCCGTCTCAACCCAGCTCCAAAAATGGTCAGAAGTGGCGGCCGCCACGCCCCCCACGCAACAGAACCGCCCAACAGTCAGCACATAGTCCCGTCTGAAGGTACCTTTCCATCCACGAAGTAGTTGTCCACGGCGTCGGACACGCACTGGTTCGAGCGGCCGTAGGCGGTGTGGCCTTCGCCCTTCCACGTCACGAGGGAAGCGTTGCCGAGTTGTTTCCGCAGCGAACCAGCCCAGGCGACAGGCGTCGCGGGGTCCCCGGTGGTGCCTACAACCACAATCGGCGCCGTGCCGGTGTACTTGACGGGAGCCGGGGTGTGCACCGGCTTGTAGGGCCAGTCCTTGCAGTTGATGCCGGTGTAGGAGAAGTAGTAGCCGAAGGTGGGGGAGAGCTGCTTCAGCCGGGCTTCCTCGGAACGCATCCCGGCCGTGTCCGTGACCATGGGGTAGTCAAGGCAGTTGATGGCGTTGAACGCGAACTGGGTGTTTGACGTGTAGGTGCCGTTCGGATCCCGGTCCGCGCCGAAGTCGGCAATCCGGAGCATGAGCGACACGTCGCCCTTGAACGCGGCCACCAAAGCCTGGGTCAGGACGGGCCACGATTCGTTGTCGTAGAGCGGGGTGAAAATACCGCTGACGAAGGTCGCCCCGGTAACCAGCCGGCCGTCCTTGGCCCGTTTGGGATTCTGCTCGACGTCGGCAATGAGGTCCCGGATCTGCTGCACGCCATTATCGACGCTGCCTGTCAGGGGGCATCCGGACTTCGCCTGGCAATCCGCCACATAAGTGCGGAGCTCCTTTTCAAACGCCTCTGCCTGCCCCGCGGTGAGGTCCTCGTTGTTGAGGGACGGATCCACTGCGCCGTCCAAAGCAAGCTTGCCGACGTTGTTCGGGAACAAGGACGCATAGGTGGCGCCCAGGGAGGTTCCGTAGGAGAAGCCCAGGTAGTTGAGTTTTGCGTCGTTCAGCACTGCGCGGAGGATGTCCATGTCCCTGGCGGAGCTGGCGGTGTCAATGTGCGGCAGTGCGGGCCCGGACTTTTCCACGCACTGGGCATTCATGGCCTTGGTGTCGGCCAGTGCCGCGGCGATGCCCTGGTCGGTGTCATAGTTGTACACCTTCTCGCGGGAAGCGTCCCGCTCGGCATCGCTGAGGCACGTCACCGGCGCCGACCGCTTGACGCCGCGGGGATCGAATCCCACCAGGTCGAAGCTTGACCGCAGCTTGCTGGTGAAGTGCGTCTTCGCCGCGTCCCTGACGAAGTCATAGCCTGAAGCGCCCGGGCCGCCGGGATTCACCAGCAGCGAACCCTTCTTTGTGCCCTGGCTCTGGAGCCGGATGGCAGCGATGGAGATGCTGCCACCATCGGGTTTGGCATAGTCCACCGGCACTTTGATGTTTGCGCACTGGAATCCCTGCTCACAGGACGTCCAGTTCACTTTTTGGGAGTAGAAACTCTCCAGTCCTGCCGGCGCCGCGGCGGCGATGGACGCGTCAGGGGTGCTGACGTTGCCCCCGCCGGACCCGTTGCTGGCGCCATCGTTGGGCACCGGCACGGAGAACACGCAGCCGCTCAGCAGCAGGCTGGCGGAGACCGTGGCAGCGACTGCCGCTGCCGCCCGCCGCAGGGAGGGGAACCGTGTCCTGGAACTGGACCCGGCGGGCCGGCGTCGTGCGGGGGTCATGCGTTTCTCCTCAGGCTGGGGAAGCGTGCTGTACTTCTAAACTATCCGGCTATTGCTGAATCAGGCTGCTCGCCATGGACTCGACGGCCAACAGCGGTGCCACGTTGGTCGTGGTGATCCGCACGCGTGCCTTGTTGATGGCATCCATTCGCGCCAAGGTGATCTCAGGCGTGGAGCCGGCCGCGTAGGCCTCCAGTTCACTCCTGAGTTCAACGTTGACCAACTCCACGGCGTTCCCCAGCTGGATGACCAGGACGTCCCTGTAGAAGGACAGCAGATCCGTCAGGGTACGGTCGAGGGAATCTGTGATGGAGCGCTTGGCACGCCGTTTCTGGTCGTCCTCAAGCTGCCTCACCTGGCTGCGCATCGACGGAGGCAGGGTGCCCGACTCCGGAGCGCCCAGGCTCGCGAGCAGTGCGACCTTCTCGGCGGCATCGCGTTCGTCGTTGGAGCTGTTGGCCTCATCAGTCGCG
>FSZH01000401.1_pt1 | contig 12988 bp, 11 predicted proteins | sample 1638741 | NCBI WGS metagenome assembly FSZH01 (sample SAMEA3914813, study PRJEB12502) | metagenome | biome: forest; material: soil | place: Canada | collected 2011-07-07 | depth 0.3 m | reverse complement strand
CGCGCTCCTGGGCGAAGAGGGCAATGCCTTTGGTGTCGCCCAAACCCGGCTCGGCGGCGGGCGCATCCATCACGCGATGCGCACCGTGGGCAACGCCCAGCTCTGCCTGGACATGATGGCCGAGCGTGCCCTTTCACGCTCCACCAAGGGTCAGACGCTCGGTGACAAACAGGCCGTGCAGGCCATGCTGGCCGACTCCTACATCGAGATTGTCCAGTTCCGGCTGATGGTGATGTACACCGCCTGGCAGATCGATACTTACAACGACTACAAGCGGGTCCGCAAAGACATTTCCGCCATCAAGGTCCAGACCCCGCGGGTCATGGAGGCCGTGGCCAAACGGGCGATCCAGATCCACGGCGCCCTGGGAGTCACCTACGACCTGCCGCTCACCCGCATGTTCACCAGCGGCCTCATGCTTGCCCTGGCGGACGGACCGACGGAGGTGCACCAGATGACGGTAGCGCGCCAGCTCCTGCGCGGCTACAAGCCCGCGGAGGGAATGTGGCCCTCGATGCACATCCCGACGCGGCGCGCCGCAGCCGAGGCCGAACTGCTGGCCCTAGCCGCCGTCTGACCACCCGCCCCACACGTACATGGTGATGATCCAGGGCCCCTGAAAACTCGTGGCCAGCGTCAATCACCCGCATCAATGAAATATCTCCAGTTGTTTAGATCACCGCAGCCGCTTTCGCCGGCTCTCCTCGAACGGATACGCAATGAGTCTTCAACGTAGCAAGGAAAAGACGGGGAGAGCCGGCTCCAGTACCGGGCTCGTCGCGCTGGTGGGAGGCCTGGCGTTCTCGGAGTTCGGCAGTGCCTATATGCAGTCCGTGTACGGGCCGCTGCTGAGCCAGTTGGGGGTCCGGCTTCATGCAGACGCGGCCCAGCTGAACTGGATCAGTGCGAGCTATCTGCTCTCCTCAGTCATCCTCATCCCGGTGCTGGCCAAGCTCGGCGATCTCTACGGGCACAAGCGGATGGTGATGATCGCGCTCGCCATCGTGACGGTCGGTGCGGTCATCGCGGCGTTCGCCACCAGCTTCCCCGTCTTCCTCGCCGGCATGCTGGTCCAGGGGGCGGTAGGGGCGCTGCTGCCGCTGGAGATGGCCATTATCCGGGACCGGGCCGGGGAACATGCCACCAAGGGGATAGGACTGCTCGTCGGGTGCCTGGGTGCCGGCGGGGTGGCCGGTATTCTGCTCTCCGGGTATATGGGCACCTTCCTGGACCTGACCTGGGTGCTGTTGGCCCCGGGCGTGGTCGTGTTTATCTCGCTGGTACTCATTATCTTCACGGTTCCGGAGACGACAGTCCGCGGCGAGGGCCGCGTGGACTGGAAGGGCGCCGCCCTGCTGGCGGTGGGCCTCGCGCTCACGCTCTACGCGATCATGAACGGCAACTCATGGGGCTGGCTCTCACCGGCCATCCTGGGCATGTTCATTGTCGGGATCGGTGCCCTTATCGTCTTCGTCCGGGTCGAGAAAGGGGTCAGTCTGCCGCTGATCGATATCAGTCTGGTCACGCGCGGCGGGGTCGGCTATTTCCTGATCCTGATGCTCTTGTTTGGCGCCCAGCAGCTCGGGTCCGGACCGATCGCCTCATTGTTCGCGGCGTCCAAGCCTGCGAAGGTGGGGTACGGCTTCGGCCTTGATTCCCTCGGTGTCTCGCTCACGATCGTGCCGTGGGTGCTCATGTCGATGGTCGGCTCGTTCATCGGCTATCATCTGGTGCGCCGGTTCGGCCAGCTGACGACCCTCATCAGCTCGAATGTGCTGGTGGTGCTCAAATTTGCCCTGCTCATCGTGTTCTCCACCAACCTGCCTATCTTTGTCGCGGTGCAGGGCCTTGGCGGACTGGGGGTGGGTGTTTTCACCGCGGTGCTGCCCGCTATCGTGGTGCAGCTGGCGCCCATGAGTGCCTCGGGCATCGCCGGGGCGATGTACAACACGACCAGAACGCTGGCGGGTGCCGTCGGCGGAGCCGTGTTCGCCGGGATCATGGGGGCCATGTTCGTCTCCGGCACCAAAATCGCTAGCCTGGAGTCGTTCTACGTGATCTGGGGCATCTGCGGGGCCCTGAGCCTTGCGGTCGTGATCCTCCTGCCGTTCAGCAAGCGCTTCGGCGCGGCGCGGACGATGCTCCCCGGGGACACCGTCAACGAGCCGGATCTGGGCTTCGCGACCAAGAGCTAAGTTTGGTGGCCGGGTCCGGGCAGCCGGCCCGGACCCGGCCACCAAACCGCAAACACGCCGTGCGCCGAAGCGCCGGCACGGCAAGGATGACGATATTGGTAGGTCCCGGTGGCGGGGCCGTTCGTGGCGCCCGGGTTCCGGGGCAGAAGTTGAGGGATGGACATGGCTGGAATTTTGGATGGTGTCAGGGTCGTTGAACTGGCGTCATGGGCGTTCGTTCCGGCGGCAGGGGCGGCCTTGGCGGACTGGGGTGCGGATGTCATCAAGGTGGAGGACACCCGGGCAGGGGATCCCGGACGGGCCCTCGTGATCTCCGGCCTGACCCGGGACAAGTCCAGGGTCGATGCCAACTTCATGCTCGAGATCGGCAACCGCGGCAAGCGGAGCATCGGCTTGGATCTGAAGTCCGCAGCCGGCTTTGAGGTCCTGGCCGGACTGCTGAAGTCCGCTGATGTTTTCTTGACGAACTGGCTGCCGGGTCCGTTGGAACGCGCCAAACTGAGCCTGGAACAGGTCCGCGCGATCAACCCCAACATCATCGTGGCCCGCGGCACCGGCCAGGGCACCCGTGGACCGGACCGCAACAAAGGTGGCTACGACTCGTCCAGCTTCACTGCCCGCAGCGGTGTCTCCTACGCGCTGACTCCCTCCGACAGCGATTTCCCGCTGAATCAGGGGCCGGCCTTCGGCGATCTACCGAGCGGTCTGACCCTCGCCGGCGGCGTGCTCGGCGCGCTGTACAACCGCGAACGCACGGGCGAAGCGGCCACCGTGGATGTGTCGCTGATGGCGCAGGGCATGTGGACCATGGCCCCGGATATTGTCGCGGCCGATTTCTTCGGCATCGACATGATCCCCAAGGCACCCCCGGGTTCGGCGATGAATCCGGTGGTCAACGCCTATCAGACCAAGGACAACCGCTGGGTCCAGCTGGTCTTCCTGCAGCCGGACAGGTTTTGGGCAGGTTTCTGCGCCCGGATCGGCCGGCCCGAGCTGGCCGACGATGACCGGTTCACCCCCGCCCAGCACTTGGTGGCCCACGCCGAGGAAGCGGTCAAGCTGCTGCGCGAGACCTTCGCCGCCGAGGATCTGGAGCACTGGGTTCAGGCCCTCCACGATGAACCGGGTGTGTGGTCTGTCATCGCCTCACCCCAGGGTGTCTTCACCGATCCGCAGGCAGCAGCCAACGGTTATCTGGCATCGACGTCCGACGCAGCGGGGGAGGAATACCGCCTGGTCGCCCCGCCCATCCAGTTCAACGAGTTGCCGGCGACCATCGGCCGGGCCCCCGAACATGGTGAGCACACCGAGGAGCTCCTGCTGGAGCTGGGTTTGAGCTGGACCGAGATCGGCGACATGAAAGATGCCGGCGCCGTTCTTTGATCGCCGGCCTATGCTGCCCGGCACGACCTTTGAGGAGCCCCTGAAGTGGCCACAAGCTTCCACCCTTCCACCGTAATGACCGCGGCACGCGTCCATCGGTACGGACGCCCGGATGTCATCAGTATCGATTCGATCCCGATCCCGAAGCCAGGCGCCGGTGAGGTGCTGGTGGCCATCCACGCCGCGGCGGTTAATTTTCCGGATGTCCTCACAATTGCCGGGCAGTATCAGGTGCAGCAGCCGCTCCCGTTTATCCCCGGCCATGAGGCAGCCGGTATCGTCGTCGCACTGGGAAGCGGAGTCGAGGACGTCACCGAGGGAGACCGCGTGGCGGTGCTGGGCACGAAAGCATTTGCCGAGTATGTCACCGTGTCCGCGGACAGCACTGTCCCGATTCCCGAAGGAGTGAGCTTCGCCGAGGCGGCGGGAACCTGGGTTTGCCACCTCGGCGCCTATCACGCATGCCGTTCCACGGCCGGTATTTCACACGGTGAGAACGTACTCGTGCTCGGTGCAGGCGGCGGCCTGGGGCTGGCCGCGGTAGAGATTGCCGCCTTGCTCGGCGCCACCGTGATCGCCGCCGCGTCATCGCAGGACAAACTGGAGGCAGCGCGTCTGAAGGGGGCTGCCATCACGGTGAACTACCGCGACGATGACCTGCGCGAGAAGGTGCGTGAGGCGATCGGGCTGGGAAAGGTCGACGTCGTCCTCGACCCTGTCGGCGGATCTCATGCCGAGTCCGCGCTGCGGGAATTGGCCTGGGGCGGCCGTTTCATCACCCTGGGCTACGCCAGCGGTGAGATCCCACGGATTCCATTGAACCTTGTGCTTCTCAAAGGTGCCGAAGTGAAGGGGATGGAAATGCGGACCTTCGCCGCCCATGACCCGGTCTCCGCGGCGCGGGACCGCACGGAATTCACTGCCCTCTGGAATGCCGGGCGGATCCGCCCGCTGATCCACCGGCGTTTCCCGCTCTCCCGGACCGGCGAGGCCTTACGGAATGTGGAAAACCGGATGTCAGTCGGCAAGACGATCATTGATGTGGTGCCCGAACAGCACCCAGCGGGCGCGCGATGAACCGCGGAGCACCGCTGGGCTAGCAGCACCGCGACCCGGCGGAACACCTCAATGCCAGACGACGGCGTTTCAGCCCGGCCGCTCCTCCCGGGAGGAGACAAACAGCACCCTTCAGGGCACACCCCAACCACCACGGGCATGACCACTTTGCCTGCCAGAAACTGCGCAGAAAGAAGGAACAGAAATGAGCACTACACGTCTCGACGGTCGTCGCATCATCATTACCGGAGGTGCCAGCGGCATGGGCGAAGCACTCGTCCGCGCATTTCCCGCACTCGGCGGGAAGGTCGTCTCCCTTGATGTCGCCGAGGAATCCGGAACCCGGGTCGCAGCGGAGGCCGGCGCCCGGTTCATCAAGGTGGACGTCACCAGCAAGCAATCCGTCGACGCAGCCTTCGACACCGCCGTCGAAGACCTCGGCGGGCTCGATGTTCTGGTCCACGCCGCCGGCATCGCCCCCTCGTCCCCGGCCGAAGACACCAGCGTCGAGCTGTGGAACCGGGTCCTGACGGTCAACTCGCTCGGAACCCTCCTGACCAACCAGGCTGCGTTCCGGGCGTTGAAGGACAAGGGAGGTGCCATCATCAACTTCGCCTCCGCCGCCGGCATCACCGGGCTTCGGAACAAAGCCGCCTACGCCGCCAGCAAGGGAGCCGTGGTGGCATTCAGCCGTACCATCGCCGGTGAATGGGCGCGCTATGGCATATCGGTCAATATGATCGCCCCCGCCATCTGGACCCCGATGTACGACAAGACCCGCTCCGAAATGACGCCCGAGCTGCTTGCCGCGCATGACGATCAGCTCTCCAAAGCCATCCCGCTCGGTGGCCGACTCGGCGACGCCAACAGAGACTTTGTCCCCGTCATGGCTTTCTACGCTTCCGAGGGCGCCGGCTTCGTAACCGGCCAGGTGATCTCCATCGACGGCGGCACACTCATGGTGCGCTGAACCTCAATCGCTCTACCCTGGCGCAGCGAGGTGCCTCTGACGCGGGATGTGGGTTTGTCAATTTATGGGTGTAACTGATTACTTCGCCGCAGCAATCTCGAATGAGGGTGTTGATCATATTGGGACTGTCCTGGTGGCTGCCTGCGGTGGCAGCCACCAGGACAGCGGCTAGGTCTGGGTCAAGTGTTCGATAATTCAGTTCTTGGTCACTGATCCGGTGAGGGCGGCGACAGGGCGAAGGAAGAGCGGCCGGGCCAGCATCCAGGCGACGACCATTGTGACCAGTGAGCCGGCGAAGAACCAGAAGCCCACCCAGCTGTCCCCGTCTTGCACCCCGTACATGTGGTTCAGGTTCCGAAGTGCCCCGGTTGCCATCACCAGGGTGACATGGACCAGGATGAAGGCGACGAAGTAGAGCATGACCGGCAGGTGGATGGCACGGGCCACCTCGATCGGGTAGATCTTGTTCAGCTTCTCGGCGTTCTTCGGCCAGGCCCCCGACATACGCAGGCCGGTGATTAGGGCCAGCGGGGCGGCGATGAAGACCGTGGTGAAGTAGGCAAGCAGCTGGAGGCCGTTGTAGTTGACCCAACCGTTCTCGACCGGCCAGTTCAGAGAGGCGTACTGGAGCGCGGCGGAGAGGGCATTGGGGAAGACATCCCAGCTGGTCGGGACTAGCCTCATCCACTGCCCGGTCGCGAAGATCAGGATGAAGAAGACGATGCCGTTGAGCACCCAGAGCGCGTCCAGGCTCAAATGGAACCAGAGGTCCAAGCTGATCTTGGCCGGGCTGCCCTTGGTTTTGATCAGGCCTTGGTTCTTTCTCGTCCATTGCGCAGGTGCCTTGGTCCTGGTGCGGACCAGCCATCCGGAGCGGATGATCAGCAGGATCAAGAACGAATTCAGGAAGTGCTGCCAGGCCAGCCATGCGGGGAACCCGACCGGTGCGGCCGCCGGCAGGTGTGACCCTCCCGGGTAGTCAGTCACGAACGACTGCACGGACGGCAGTTCACGGAGCCAGCGGGCCGCGAGGACCAGGGCCACGAGCAGCACGAGAACCGCGGGCACGATCCATACCAGTTTGAACCACCTGTTTTTGGCGGGTTCTGTCGGTTTTGTCGCTGTGGACGTTGATGACTGCATGTTATCTCCACTAAATGATGGGTGGCGGTGGGGCGCCACCCAAGCCGGGCATGGTCCGGCGGGGAATCGGACTTAGTTTGCGCGTGCTGCCATCGCTTCGATGAGCTGCGGTACAACGGTGAAAACGTCACCGACGACGCCGAAGTCCGCGATCTCAAAGATCGGGGCGTCGGCATCCTTGTTGATTGCGACGATCGTCTTCGCGGTCTGCATGCCTGCCCGGTGCTGGATGGCGCCGGAAATCCCAAGAGCTACGTACAGCTGCGGGGACACCGTCACGCCCGTCTGCCCGACCTGGGACGTCTGCGGAATGAAACCAGAGTCGACGGCGGCACGGGAGGCACCCACCGCTGCACCGAGCGCGTCGGCGAGCTGTTCGACGAGCACAAACTTCTCCTTCGAACCTAGGCCGCGGCCACCGGAGACGATCTTCGGGGCATCCCGCAGTTCCGGGCGGGTCGAGGCGGTGGTTGCGTCGTTGACGGCGTCGATCACAGCGGATTGGGCGGCGTTGGTCGCCACGGAAGCTGCGGTCACGGTGGGCGTTGCGGCGGGGGCTTGTCCCTCTATTGCACCTTGGCGGACCGTCACGATGGTCGGGCCGCCGTCGACGGCTGACTCCACCGTGTATGCGCCGCCGAAGACGGACTGGGTGGCGAGGATGTGTCCGCCGTCCAGCCGCACATCGACCGCGTCGACCACGAGTCCGGCGCGCAGCCGCACGGCCAGGCGGCCGGCGACGTCGCGGCCTTCAATCGAATTCGAGAGCAGTATCCCCGCCGGTGCCAGCTCTGCGGCGGCTGCGGTGAGCGCCTCAAGCTGCGCGGCGACCAGCAAGGTGCCGACCTCGTCGCTTTCGGCAAGGTAGACCTTTTCGGCGCCCAGGGCGCCGAGCTCGTCGACGAGTGAGTTGCCGGTGCCGGGTGCGGTGGCCACGACTGCCACCGGTGTGCCGAGCGTGGCGGCCGCGGTAAGCAGGGAACGTGCGCTCTTCCTGATCTGGCCGGTGTTCGAGACCTCGATGAATGCAAGGATGTTTGACATGTCGGTTCCTCCCTTAGATCAGGCGGCCAGCGGCGAGGAACTCCGCGAGCTCGACGCCCGCGTTCCCCTCGTCGATGATCTTCCTGCCGGCGGTGCGTGCCGGGCGTTCGATGGTGGTTTTGATAACTGAACGCCCGACTCCGGCGAACGCCTGGGCCGGGTCGAGGCCGAGATCGCTGAGTGTCAGGACGGCCAGTGGCTTCCGCTTGGCAGTCATCATGCCCTTGAAATTCGGGAAGCGGGCTTCCGCGGCGCGTTCGGTGACAGAGATGACCGCAGGTAGCGGAGCATGCGCAGCCAGGCTGCCGCTTTCGGTGCCGCGTACTCCGCTTACGACGTCCTCGTTGAACTCCACGGAATCGAGGAAGCTCAGGTGTGGCAGCCTCAGGTGCTCGGCCAACATCACCGGGACCACGCCCCCGCGGCCGTCGGTGGACTCGTTGCCCGCAATGATCAGGTCGTATCCGGTCTTGCTCACGGCCGCGGCGAGCGCGGCAGAGGTCCACCCCAGATCGGATCCGGACAACTCGTCGTCGAGCACGTGGACCGCGGAGTCCGCACCCATGGACAGGGCCTTGCGCAGGGCTGAGGTCGTTGATTCGGGGCCCATCGAGAGAGCGACGACTTCCGTGCCCCTATTCTTGTCCTTGTAGCGCAGGGCTACTTCCAGTGCGCGCTCGTTGATTTCGTCGACGATGGTGTCGCCCGCTCCACGGTCGAGCAGGCCGGTGCTCGGATCGAGCTTCCGTTCCTCTTCGGTGTCAGGCACCTGCTTCACAAGCACGATGATCTTCATTGAATCGCTCCTTTGGTCATGTCTATTTCCGAAGATGGAATCGGGGTCATGCTGGGGGAGGCTGATTGCCTCATGCAGTTCCGGGGTTTGCAATTCCGACACCGCCCCGGGGAATCGGCGGGCACCGATTTCCTGGTGAAGGACACCTGCGCTGAGGTGATGTGTTTGCCATCCGGCCTGAGCGCCTCAACCTTCACGAGGGCCAGCTTGCGCCCCTGCTGGATGCGCACCGCACGTACCGACACGACCTCACCGAGTGGCGACGGCCGAAGGTAGTTGATCCGAAGCGATGACGGTTGCCATGCGGCGCCGCCGCCGTCGAGAGCGCTTGAGGCGACGTACTCTGCAAGAACCGCCAGGATGCCGCCGTGCATGACACCTCGGGGATTGGCCAGCCACGGGGAAGACAGCACACTCAGGGCCGCCCCCTCCGCCGTCACATGCGGCAGATCGGTAAAGACCTGCCGCATGGTCAGGCTGGGATCCGGTGTACCCGGATTTAGGTCGACTGCACCGCTGTAATCCTCAGGCATCTTCAGATACCGCCCGGCCAGTGTGGCGATAGCTACGATCCCGCCGTCGTTGGCTGCCTGCCCTCGGACCAGTCCACCGTCCTCATCCTTTTGGACTATCGCCGCCGTGGCAGTCAAAGGACCCTCCAGCAGCGCGGCGTCCGTAACGAAGTCGATGGACAGTTCAGAGGTTGCGAGTCCGGCCCGGGCCGAGGGCCGGCCGGAGAACAGCGGCGAGCTAAGCTCCAGGTCCAGGAGGACCGCCAGCGATCCGGGACGCAGACTTCCGCTATCATCCGTCATCCACGGGCCTGGATTCATGCCAGTGCCGAGCTGCCCGTCGGCCGAGGTGCGGGCGATTCCGAACAGGGACAGCGGGGAGTGTCCGGCCAGACGCTCTGGGAATGCCGTGCTGGTCTCTGTCGTACCTGGGGCGGCTGACGCCACGATGGACATCCTCAGACCTCAATGACCAAGGCGCCGCCCATGCCGCCGCCGGCGCACATCGAAGCAACGGCGATGCCGCCGCCGCGCCGCTGAAGATCGCGGATCAGCGTATTGACCATGCGCGCTCCCGACGCCGCTACGGGATGGCCAATGGAGCATCCGCTGCCGTGGATATTGACAATTGCGTCGTCGATGCCGAGTTCCTTGCAGGCTGCCAGCGGAACAGCAGCGAACGCCTCGTTGATTTCCCACACGTCGATGTCCTTTATTTCGAGCCCCGCCTTGGACAGGACGCGGGGAATGGCGAGGACACCGCCCATGCCCATTAGTGCCGGGTCGACGCCAACCGCAGTCCAGGCCCGGATGGTCGCCAAGGGGGTGAGTCCTTCGTTCCGGGCCAGTTCCGCACTAGTCACGGCCACTGCGGCCGCGGCGTCGTTCACACCGCTGGCGTTGCCGGCGGTAATGGAGAAGCCCTCGATTTCCGGATGGATGGGCCGCAGAGAGGCGAGCTTCTCCAGCGACGACCCACGGCGGGGATGCTCATCCACCGAGAACCGGACCAGTTCGCCCCGTGCGTTCTTCACGGTGATAGCGAAGATCTCGTCCTCGAAGTATCCCTCGTCGATGGCGTCGATGGCGCGCTGGTGCGAGCGGAAGGCCCATTCATCCATCTGGCTGCGGCTGAGACCGACGTGCTGAGCCGTGTTCCATCCCACCGAGATGGACATGTCGTCAGCCGGAGCATTTTTCCGGAAAGGATGCGTCGCAGGCATCCACGGATCCTGGAAGTGGTTGGTCGTCCCCGGCACCCGCTGGCGCAGCTTCGGGCTCAGGGAGCTCGACTGCACGCCGCCGGCGATGATTGCGCTCTCCATTCCGGATTTGATCGATGCGGCGGCCGCACCAATAGCGGTGAGGCTGCCGGCACAGTGGCGGTTGACGGCCTGGCCGGGTACTGACAACATGCCGGCCGCTACGGCGGCGTGGCGCGCCAGGGTGCCTCCGCCGTACATGGACTCGGCGAAGATGACATCATCGAATCGCTGCGGGTCCAAGCCGGACCGGTGGACCGTCTCCTTAAGGACCGAGACGGCCAGTTCCTCCGCGGCAGTGTTGGCGAGGGTACCTCTGTTTGCGGTGCCGACGGCGGTGCGCGCCGCTCCGACGATGACCGGGTTGCTCATGTCTGTTCACTCTTCCTGGCTGGATCGGGTCAACGCCGGTTGATTGCCGTGACGCCGGACTGATGTTCTCGATGGATCGCTTGAAGTCTATACCGTAAACCCAACAGTAGGCTATATGGTAGGAACTGCACACAACTTTAAGGAGAGACTATGGATCTGACCGGAAGTTCGGCCCTCGTTACCGGCGGCGCTGGAGGATTTGGCGAAGCAACGGTGCGGCGCCTGGTCGAAAGAGGAGTCAAGGTCGTCATCGCCGATCTTGCTGACGAGAAGGGACAGCCGCTGGCGGAGGCGCTGGGCGACAAAGTCACCTACATCAAAACCGACGTCTGCAATGAGGAGTCTGTCGCCGCAGCGATCCAGGCTGCGAGCGAGCTGGGGCCGCTGCGGACAACAGTGATTGTCCATGGCGGACCCGCGGCAGGCGCTCGGATAGTCAACCGCGAAGGAAAGACCTATTCACTGGATACGTTCAGGCGGACGGTGGAGATCTTCCTGACCGGTACGTTCAACGTCTTGAGCCAGGCGGCAGCCGAAATGGCGAAGAATGATCCCCTCGATTCGAACCAGCGCGGCGTGATCATCACGACGGCGTCGATTGCCGGATACGAGGGACAGGTGGGCCAGAGCGATTACTCCGCGGCCAAGGGCGGGGTCATCGGACTGAACCTGACTGCGGCCCGGGACCTGGCGCCGATTGGTGTGCGTGTCATGTGTATTGCTCCCGGAACCTTCTTCACGCCCGCTTACAGAATGTCCGAGGAAGATGCGCATGCACGGTTTGCCGCAGGAATTCCGAACCCCAAGCGGCTGGGCCGGGCGGACGAATACGCCCAGCTGGCCCTAAATATTGCGGAGAACGACTACCTCAACGGTGAAGTCATCCGTATTGATGCCGGTCTGCGCTTCAATATCTAGAAGTCCGGGTGTCATTGGTTCGTGCTGCCCGCCGAAGCCGTTCAGGCTTCGGCGGGCAGCACGAACTTTCTTGTTTAGCGGCCAGTCCACTGGGGGGCGCGCTTTTCGGCGAAGGCGCGGGGACCTTCTTTGGCGTCCTCGGAGCCCGAGGTGCGGGCGATTTCCTCGGAGGTCGCCGCCCACCCGCTGGCGTCGGCAGTACTTTGGCTGTTTCCGTCGAGCCCCAGCGCGATCCGCTTATGGGCCCGAACCGACAGGGGGGCATTCGCCGCGATGGTCTGGGCAAGGGCCAAGGCAACGGCCACTACATCTGCCGCTGGCACCACCTTGTTCACCAGATGCAGCTCAAGGGCTGTCCTGGCGTCGATCGGCTCACCGGTCAGTAAGAGCTCCATGGCCATCAGTGGCGGGATCCTGCGCGGCAGGCGGAACGCGCCGCCGGCACCGGCCACCAGACCGCGTTTTGCTTCGGGGAGTCCGAAGGAAGCGGTATCGGCCGCGACTACCAGATCAGCAGCGAGGACGATTTCCGTTCCGCCGCCGAGTGCGGCTCCGTTGACGGCCGCAATGGTGGGTTTGCTAACCGGATGGTTCACGAAGCCGGCAAGTCCCCAGTGTTCCCGGCCCGGGGGGAGAATTGCCTCGCCGCGGGTAATCGCTTTCAGGTCAGCCCCGGCGCAGAAGGCTTTGTCGCCGGCACCGGTGATGACGATGGCTCGAATGTCCGGGTCCTGCTCCGCTGCCTCCAAGGCCTCGCCGACACCGATACAGACCGCCTGGTTGACGGCATTGCGGGCATCGGGCCGGTTAATGGTGATCAGGCTGACCTGGCCGACTCGTTCAACGAGGACGTCCTGCAAGGTCTCGACGGTTTCGGCCGTTCCGGTACTGGTCATATCCACTCCTACTGATAGGTCTTACTGGGATGGTTTCCATATCATAACCGAAAGCCTTACAGTATGCCCCACGAAGTGGCTTGGATGCCCCGGGGACGGTCCGGGGCGGAGGCGCCTACTTCTCGGCCTGAAGCTGCCGCTCGAATGTCTCCAGCATGGCCTCAAGCCCGTATTCGAAGTTGTCGTCGCCGACCATGGACAGGGAGATGGATTCTTTTTCGACCAGCGTGGTCAGAAGCGGCATCTTTTCAGGTTCAAGTAGCTTGATCTGCCGGTCGTCCAGCGAGGGTGCATTGTTCATGCGCTGGATCCGTTCGGAGATGATTATTCCCCGGGTGTAAATCGAGAGGGCGCTGTAGAGGTTCCATGCCGTGAGCGGCGTGAATCCTGCCTTGACGAGCATCTCCAGAGCGGTCTCGACCCCCTGGTACGTCAGGTGGG
>FSZH01000491.1_pt1 | contig 13125 bp, 8 predicted proteins | sample 1638741 | NCBI WGS metagenome assembly FSZH01 (sample SAMEA3914813, study PRJEB12502) | metagenome | biome: forest; material: soil | place: Canada | collected 2011-07-07 | depth 0.3 m | reverse complement strand
GGCTTTGCCTTCTCAAAGCCGGTCAGGCCGACGAGAGAGATAATATCCCGCAGGTCATTTTCGGCCAGCTTTCGGCCGGCCGCCTCGAGGGGAAGCTTGATGTTTTCCTCCACGGTGCGCCATGGCAATAGCGCGGCATCCTGGAAAGCGATCCCGAGATGGTGGTTCTTCCGGGCGACCGAGGGAGCTTCGCCGTGAACAAGGACCTGGCCCTTGGTCGGTTCGTCCAAGTCCGCCAAGATGCGCAGCATGGTGGACTTGCCGCAACCGCTCGGGCCCAGCAGCGACAGGAATCCTCCGAGCGGGACCTCCAGATTCACTCCCGAGAGCGCCAGGACCTCCTTGCCACGAACGGCGAACTTCTTGGAGACGTCGCGAATGCTGACGCCCGCATTTCCGGGTGTAGTGCCCATGGGTCAGACCGTGGCCTTTCCTTTGTATACGTCATTCAGGACGTCAAGGGTGAACATGTCCTTCGTCGCCTCGACGCCGCCGAGCTTTAGCGAGTTGACCGTGCCGTTGATAAGTGTGTCGGTCATCCAGAAGAGCCCGTGCGCCTTCGTGTCGGCCGTGACGACGAGATCAACTTCCGACTTCATCGCCAACACCTGCTGGCTCGTATCGAGCTTGAGGTCCTTGCCGTAGTTGTTGACGGCCAGGTCGGCCGCCTTGTCCACGCTGGCAACAGCATCCAGCCAGCCCTTCGATTCGCCCTGCATCAGCGCCACGATCTGCGCCCGCTTCGCGGGGTCCTGCAGATTCGACTTCTTCACGATGTAGGCCTCCTCCATGAGGGGGTAGTTGAAGCTGTCAAACAGCAGGTTGTAGGGTTCGACCCCCTTGATGCGCAGGAAATTGGGCTCGTTGCTGTAGAAGCCCATGATGCCGTCGAGTTCGCCGGTCACCAGCGGTGTGGGGTCGGACTGCAGCGGGACGATCGTGAAGGTGGATTTGTCGATTTTGTTGGCCGTGAGGAAGGCCGTAAAAACCGGGAGGTCCAGGGCCTGTACCCCGATCTTCTTACCGGCCAGATCCTGCGGCGTCTTGATAGGCGCAGCCGCGCGGGAGATCAACACGAAGGGGTTCTTCTGGAAACCGGCGCCGATGATCTGCAGGTCAGCGCCGTTGATGATGGCTTTCACGGCCTGCGCCGTGTGGGTTATCCCCACCAGCGCCTTGCCCGATTGGACAACCGGCTCCACCGTCAGGTTGGGTCCACCGGCCATCAGGTTGACGTTCAGGCCCAGGTTCTTCCAGTATCCGTTCTGGTCGGCAAAGTAACTACCGGCGAACTGGACGTTCTTGATGAATACCAACTGCAGACCCACTGTCCCGCTGGCCGCGCCGGAAGAAACGGTGCTGGATGAAGTCGTCGCCGCTCCACAGGCGGCTAACAGCGACCCGCCAGCAACCGCCAGCGCCCCCGCCCCCACCCCTCGCAACAGGTGTCGTCGGGACATGGCAGGTGACGGCAATGCTGACATAAGAGTGGCCTCCGCACTAGAGGCGACGGACGCATCATTGGTATTAATCACGGAACTATCCTTTTCATCGGAAAACCGGGTGGAATTTTGTCTAGGAGAAAATCGACAATTGATGTTCATGACGAACATTTCAGCGATGGGGTTATTACGCGTGGGGATTGGCAGCGCATCAGCCAATTGTGGGGAGCTGTTCGCGGCCCTCGGGTTCCCGTTTACGACAGCCGGCGAACCGGAACTGCCAACCGCCACGGGCCGGGGATCTATACGTTTAGATTTACGATAGGAGCGAACTCCGAGACGTGTCAATACGATCAGCCCCGGCTTTACAGTCAACGCCGGAAAGTTAACACGGCCGCAACAATTCATGCTTAAACTCGTAACAAGCGGTCGGCCGCGCCGTGCTCTAGGCTTGGGTCCATAAAGGCGGGCGCGAGTTTGATGCGAGTTCGCGGAATACACGATAGGAGTAACGGATGATCACCCAGGAGGAGGTCGCGCGAGAGGCCGGTACGTCCACAGCGGTTGTTAGCTATGTGGTCAACAACGGGCCGCGAAAGGTTTCCGAGGCAACACGGAAGCGCGTTTTGGATGCCGTGGAGAGACTGGGCTATCGCCCGAACGCGGTAGCGCGGTCACTGCGCTCTGCGACAAGCACGACCCTCGGCCTCATCGCTGCCGACATCACGAACCCCTACTGCGGCGAAGTTGCCCAAGCCGTCGAGACATCCGCGCTCGAACGCGGATACAGCCTTCTTCTTGGTAACGCAATGCAGAACGATGAGCGACAGGCCAAGCATCTGCGCACTTTTATCGAGCAGCAGGTCAAGGGGATTATCTTCGCGGGCAGCTCGGTGACGAACGAAGCATTTCTTCCCGCAACAGTGGCAGCGCTGAAGGGCAACAAGACGCCTCTCATCTTCCTGGACCGATCGGCCAGCGAAATCTGGGGCACCTCAATCATTGTCGACAATAGAGCGGGCGCTTTTGCCGGCACGACGCACCTACTCGACCACGGGCACACCGAAGTGGCGAGCTTCAGCGGTCCCCTCGGGCTGTCGGCCGTCAGAGAACGCCAAGAAGGCTGGGAGCAGGCCCTGATTGCGCGGGGAATCGAACCGGACGGCCAGCTGAATGTCCAAAGCAATTTTGATCGCTATGACGCTTTCCGGGTTGCCAAGATGCTCTTGGCAACCCGGAAACGGCCGCGAGCCATGTTCGTGCACAGTGACGAGCAGGCAATCGGAATACTGCATGCGGCAGCGGAGGCTGGGGTCCGAGTCCCGGAGGACGTCGCCTTGGTTTCGTTCGACGGGATCCGCGAGGCAGGCATCATATCCCCGGGGTTAACGACCGTGCAGCAGCCGATCGCTCGTGCGGGCTCCCTCGCCGTTGACCTGCTTCTCCGGGCGAAGCCGGGCGAAGCGATGGAACTCCAGAGCGAGATGCTCCCTGTGGAGCTGATCATCCGCCACAGTTGCGGCTGTGCTTAGGAGAACCCTTGTGCTGCAGCATCTTTCCTGGCTGCTTGAACGCACAGCCCGAATTGCTGATGGAGTACGTGCAGGTGGCGGTCGATGACTGACAGGTCCATCCGACCCGACGTCTGTGCCAACGGCAGCGCTGCCTTAGTTCCGTGGCCAAGTTCCAGCCGACGGTTCAGGCTCAATTGCCCACGCGACTTGGTGTAGGGCGGTCGCCAGCCAACCCCGCAGACGAGCCGGTCTTTTGCGTGCGTACCCGGCGCGTCTTTCCACTACAGCAGGCGCGTCTGGCAACGCGCTGCGGCCCTCGTCCTTCATTGTGTTGATGAGTGTGCAAGCCATCATCAGCGAATAGTCCATAATCCTCTTCTTGTCATGTAACGTGCATTGAACTCGTGCGCCGCATTGCCCCGCAATCTTTTGGGACAAGTGCGAAGACGCAGGCATTTTCGGTCCGTCGGGGGCCAGATGCGTCCCGGGTTGGGGGAGCCCGACCACCACGTCAAGGACTGACCTCAGTTTCGCTCCAGCCTTGGTGTGGTTGGCTACTGCCTTGGCGGGTGGACTTTCCGGGACAGTTGTTGCCCACCCGGGTGGGGTGGTCTGGGTTGGCACAAACCCAACCGTCGATGCTGGCGCCGCTGGCTCCAGAGGGGTCCTGATCTCAACGCACCTCTATGGTCTATGCCTGGAGTGCCTTGGCCCAGAGGTTGATGTCGGACTCGACGGCGAATTCGTCGATCCTTTCGAGCTCATCGCTGGTGAAATCCGGACCTGAGGTTGCCGCCAGGTTGTCTTCGAGTTGCCGGACGCTGCTGGCACCGATCAGGGCCGATGTGATCGGTATTCCCCTGTTTTGTGGGCGCAGCACCCAGGATATGGCCATCTGGGCGAGGGTCTGCCCACGCTGCGTCGCGATCTCGTTGAGGCCCCGGATCCGGGTGAGGTTCTCCTCAGAGAGCTGCGTGTCCACCAGCGACTTGCCTGCGGCAGCGCGGGAGTCCTCCGGGACGCCGTGTAGGTACCGCGTGGTCAGCAAACCCTGTGCGAGGGGCGAGAACGCGATGGCGCCTGCGCCCACCTGCTCAAGGGTCTGGAACAAGTTGGGCTCGCCCTGTTCGGTCCAACGGTTGAGCATTGAGTACGAGGGCTGGTGGATCAGCAACGGTGTGCCAAGGTCCCGAAGGATGGCAGCTGCCTCGAGCGTCTTGTCCGGGGAGTAGGAGGAAATGCCCGCGTACAGCGCCCTGCCCGAGCGGACCGCGGTGTCGAGCGCTCCCATGGTCTCCTCAAGGGGAGTGTTCGGGTCCGGTCGGTGGCTGTAGAAGATATCCACGTAGTCCAGGCCCATGCGTTCCAGGGACTGGTCAAGGCTCGAGAGGAGGTATTTCCTGGATCCCCATTCCCCGTACGGGCCGGGCCACATGGGGTATCCCGCTTTGGTGGAGATGACGAGCTCGTCGCGGTACGGCTTGAAGTCGTCCCTGAGGTGCCGGCCAAAATTGGTCTCGGCACTGCCGCTGGGCGGACCGTAGTTATTGGCGAGGTCGAAGTGTGTGACGCCGAGCTCGAAGGCGCGGCGAAGGATGGCCCGTTGCGTTTCGAAGGGTTTGTCGTCCCCAAAGTTGTGCCAGAGGCCCAGTGAGACCGCTGGAAGCTTCAGCCCGCTTCGGCCAACCCTTCGGTATGGCATGGAATCATAACGGTCCTGCGCAGGAATGTAGATCAAGGGTTCAGTTTCCTTCGGTTGTTGTCTTGCGCTTGCGGTTCTTGTTTGTCGTTTTGCGGGCGCAGGCAACGGCGGGGGCCTCCTTGAGAACCATGAGACCGATCCCGTCTCCAGCGTGTACCATCCGACGACCGCGGCCCCCGTCCAGCCAGACCCAAGCTGTAGTCCCATCTGCCGAGACCATATCCATCCAGCCCTTGGCAATCATGTGGCCACGGCTGATGAGGCCAACGTAATTGCCCACCAGGAGCTGCACCAGCAGCGAGGAGCCTAGGACCTCGATCCCGCCAAATACCCGGACGTGAAGTTCCCCCGAATCGCCGGGCCCTCGGGTTTCGATTTTGACTTTCCGGGTGCTGTTCGGGGCGTTCGAAACGGTGCTGACCGAACCGCCCGCGACGGCGGCGACGTCGCTCGTGCCAGATATGAACATCTTTTTGGTTCCTAGAATTGGTTTCGCTTTGTAGGAAATGGGGGAGTTCCAGGCGAACAAACGGTTTGGGCGTCAATGACGGAGGTCTTGAGCCGATGGACTGGACGGCCTTGCGGCCGTGGCGATTGATGCGCGCGTGCCGGCTGCCACCAATAGCTTAGGTCTTCTGCGATCACCTGGAATGCGATGATCGTGGCCCTCTCGAACCTAGGATCGCGAGCCCCACGTAAGCGTTCTTGGCCAAGCCCGGCGAAGCTGACACTTCTTCTCGAAAAAGATAGGGACGTCGACGGCGGTCGTTGGCGAGCACGCCGTAGCGACGTGGTCGAGGTGTAGCCGGTGGGAGTGGGAGTCCAGCTCGAAACCAGCCCGGCGCCCTCCCGGGTGGCCGACCCTTCTTCCGAATAGTCCACCCGGCCGGGTAGTAGCCAGCCACACCGCATCAGGAGTGAAACTGAGGTCAGGCCTCAATGTGGCATGGATCACAATCACCCGTTGAGGAATACGCCGCTGGTGTCACCGCGCCTCAATATACAAAGGAGTATCAATGGAACGGCTCATTAACATCGACAACGGTGGAACGCTGACCGATATTTGTGTCTGGGACGGCGAGAATTTTTCGTTCACCAAGACGCTCACCACACCTTTCGACCTCTCCCAGTGTCTCTTCGACGGCATAGCCAAGGCCTCCAAGGACATCTTCGGTGAGGAAGATCTTCCGGGACTCTTGCACTCCACGCGTCACATCCGGTATTCCACCACCCAAGGCACCAACGCACTTGTAGAGCGCAAGGGGCCACGCATCGGCATCCTCACAGACAGCCCCACCCTGGCCGAAGAACTTCGCAAGGGCGACGCGGCAGCGGAGCTGTTCGAAGACCTCGTCGGCGCACGAGTAGCAGTCATCAACGCCGAACAGGAAGTGGAGGAGCTGTCACAGGAACTCGTCAAGCAGGTCAATCGGCTGACAACCGACGGCGCGGCAAGACTCGTGATCGCCATGGCTGACAGGGAGAAGGAAAGGGCCGTCAAAGGCGTCTTGCTGCGGAAGTTCCCCCGTCACTTGCTCGGTTCGGTACCCATTCTTTTCTCTTGGGAATTCACTCCCGACGCCGTCCAGGGGCGCCGCGTATGGTCCGGAATCATCAATTCCTTTCTGCACCCCACCATGGAGAGGTTCCTGTACAGCGCCGAGCACCGACTTCGCGACCATAAGGTCAAGAACCCGCTTCTTATTTACCGCAACGACGGAGCTTCTTCACGTGTGGCTAAATCTGTGGCGTTGAAGACCTACTCTTCCGGGCCCCGCGGTGGACTTGAAGGAACAAAGGCGCTTTCTGAGGCCTATGGACTTGCGCATGTGCTGATGATCGACGTCGGCGGGACAACCACTGATGTCGGCTCGGTGAAGAACTCAACCATCTCGACGGACCGCCGGGGATCCATTCAGGGCGTTCCGGTTTCCTTTGAGATGAGCAACGTCCATTCCAGCGGCGTCGGGGGCAGTTCGGTCATCGCACTCCGCGACGGCGTCATCACCGTCGGCCCCGAAAGTGTCGGGGCTGCCCCGGGCCCCGCTTGTTTCGGCTTTGGCGGCAAGCAAGCCACGATCACGGACGTGAACCTGCTGCTGGGAGTCCTGGATCCGGATACCTACCTCGACGGAGGATTCAGCCTCGACGCTGAGCGGTCGCGTGCCGTAATCACTGAAGTCATTGCGGACCCTCTCGGCATAACCCTCAATGAGGCGCTGATTCGGATGGAGGCTGCCTACTTCGAACGCATGTCGCAGTCCTTAACTGACGACGTCGAGGATGCGGACGCCACAACGGTTGCGGCGTTCGGGGGCGCGGGCCCCATGAGCGCATGCGGCGCAGCACGGATCGCCGGCGTCCGCCGAGTCCTCGTGCCCCAAATGGCCGCGGTTTTCTCGGCTTTCGGAATCGGCTTCTCCGACATTGCGCAGACGTACGAGGCCAACGTCGCGGGAATGGACGCCGAAGAATTCGGTGCGAGCAAAGCGGCGCTCATGGACCGGGCGACGCGGGACATGTTCCAAGAGGGCCACGAAATCGACGAATGCCGGCTCGAATGGAACGTGGTGCTTGAAGATGCCGAAGGCCAGCTGATTTCTGAGCTCCCATACCTGGATTCCGATCCGCAGCCCGGTATCCGCGGACACAACACCATGCTGACCCTGACCGCCCGCTTCGAGCTGCCGCACACGTCAATCAGACGCGCCGAATCAATCGCGAAGAGGCCCGCCGTCGCCACCTCCACCCGAAACGTCCGCTCCGCGGTCGACCAGGTCGATGAGGTCCCGGTATTCGAGCTGGAACGTCAGACAGCCGGTGCCTCGGCCTCGGGCCCCGCAATCGTGGAGGGCCCCTATTTCACGGCCCGTGTGCCGCACGGCTGGACCTTCGACGTGACGGTCTCCGGTGACCTCATGCTTACAGACACCATCCAGAAGTGACCCCACACAACCATCATTAAGAAGACAGGTGAGACAAGTCATGCGGATTCCAATGACGGAATATCTGATCATCGATCTCGACACGGAGCGGTGGACCTGCCGGGTCTGCAGCCATGACCTCGGCGACGCCCGGGGCAATTACAAGGAGGGAACCCTGGTTTACGACCGGGACCCGAGAGAAATCCATCAGTCGATTCTTGATCCGGAAAGGTACGAGTTCACTTTCGCTCCGGACCCCGCTTTCTGCAGGATTCTCGAGTTTTACTGCCCGGGTTGCGGGACGCAGCTCGAAACGGAGTACGTACCGCCGGGACACCCCCCGACCGTGGACATGCTCTGGGATATCGACTCGCTCCGCGAACAGTGGACGAAACGTGGAACCAACCCGGAGACCGTCATCAACTACGGACCCGGCGAAGAGGCCGTTGCAGACTTCAGCCCGGCCCTTGGTTCGTACAACAGTCTGTCCCCGTCCACCAGTCACTCGCACAGCTAAGGAAACCACTGGTCATGAAACGAATTTCCGTTGACATCGGCGGTACATTTACGGACTGCTTTTTCGCTTGGGACGGCCTGTATGTTGAGGCGAAGGCGCTGACAACACACCACAACCTGGCCCAAGGCTTCAATGAAGCACTCGACCTCGCCTGCTCGCGAGCTGGACTCGACCGCGATCTCGTTCTGGCGGAAGTCGATTCAGTCCGCTATGCAACAACCCTCGGCACCAATGCACTTATTGAAGGGAAGGGCCCGAGGGTAGGCGCACTGGTGACCCACGGCTTCGAGGACACCATCCCTCTCTCCCGGGGCCGTGGCTACGGCGAAGGGCTGGACCCTTCCAAGCAGCAAAATATGCCGGATGCCACCCGCCCGGATCCTCTCGTGCCCCGCAGCCTGATCCGCTCGGTCAAGGAACGAATCAACTCGGCCGGCAAGGTTGTCGTGTCCCTGATGGAAGACGACGTCCGCACCCAGGTTCGCGAACTCGTGGACAACGGGGCAGAAGCGATCGTCGTCTCCTTGGTCAATTCGACAGAAAATCCCGTCCACGAGCAGCAGATCCTCGAAATCATCCTGGACGAGTATCCGGCCCACGAACTCGGCGCTATTCCCGTTCTGTTGGGAAGCCAGGTGTCCGGCCGAAAGGGCGAATATGTGCGGGCAACGTCCACTATTGTCGACGCCTTCCTGCACGAAATCATGTTCCACGCACTCGGGCAGTTGTCCAACAACCTCCGGGGTTCCGGCTATGACAAACCCATGCTTGTCATCCACAATTCCGGCGGCATGGCCCAGTCGAATTCCACCGACGCACTGCAGACCATCCACTCCGGACCCATCGCCGGGGTGGGGGCCGCCCAGCACCTGGCTGACAGTACGGGACTGGGAAATGTCATCTCCACAGACATGGGCGGTACCTCCTTCGACATAGGGCTCGTCCCCGAGGGCGGAGTCAAGCACTACGACTTCCAGCCGACCATCGGACGCTGGCTTGTCTCCGTTCCGATGATCCACCTGTTGACCCTGGGTGCAGGTGGTGGATCGATAGCAAGCTACGACCGCATTCACCACTCAGTACAGATCGGGCCGGAATCAGCTGGCTCAGACCCCGGTCCGGCATGCTACGACCGTGGCGGCCTCCGCCCGACGGTCACCGACGCGGACCTGGTCCTCGGATACCTTGATCCCGACAACTACGCCAACGGCTACATTAAGCTGAACAAGAAGCGCTCCATCTACGCCATTGATGAGGTCCTCTCCGATGAACTGAACATGGACACCGTTGAGGTCGCCAAGATCGTCAAGAACGCCGTCGACGAGCAGATGGCCATCGGCATGTCGAAGGAGTTGCGCGTCCGCGGCTATCTTCCGGAGGACTTCACCATGCTGGCCTATGGCGGCAACGGTCCGCTGCATGCGTGCGGCATCGCCGACCACGCAGGTATCCGCAGGATTCTCGCCCCGCCGTTCTCCTCGGTCTTCTCAGCCTGCGGAGCCGGCAACATGAAACCCCTCCATATCCACGAACGGGGCTCACATGTCGTCCTGTACAACCCAACGGACCGTAGCCTCTACAAGAACTATGGCGAACTGAACCGTGTCATCCAGGAGCTCGAAGCAAAGGGCAAGGAAGACCTCGTTCGTCAGGGTTACAACCCCGCCGACATCCGCCACAGTCTCGAGATGGACTTGCGTTACGGTAACCAGCTGGTGACCACAGCGGTCGTCTTCGACATCAACCGCGTGAATGGCGTGGTCGATGTGCTCCATCTGATCCGTACGTTCTCGGACATCTACGGTCAGCGCTACGGTGCCGGCAGCCAGGCTCCCGAGGCCGGGATCAGAGCACAGACCGTGCGGGTCGCGTCCTACGTGGAGGGTGACGTGGTCAAGTTTGACTCGATCGACTCCGGACATGACAGAACCATGCCGTCCCCGATTGGCACAAGGCAGGTCCACTTCGTGAAGATCGACGGAGCCGTCGATACGCCCGTCTATGATGCCGAGGCGCTGCACCATCAGCACGTCATCCACGGCCCGGCAATCGTGACCACCGAAAACACCACCTATCTCGTCGAGCCGAGCTGGCGCCTGGAGCCGACATCCCAAGGCGCCGTGTGGTTCCTCAAGGACTGATCCGTGCCTTTCAGATCCTCCACCTACCTTCCCCCTACTCCCATTGAAGGAGCTAGATAGCAATGACGCTTACAGCAAATGAAAACAGCACTGGCGGCGGAGCCGCCGCCGCCCAGCCGCTGACCGCCCAGGAACAGCAGTGGGTGGACCAGTTCATGGACGAAACCACGCTCTTCCTCGGCCCCGACCCGGCGATCATGCGCAGCCACCAGATCACCTCCCGCTCGGCCTACGAAGAGGAATGCATTTCCAAGGGCGTGGACCCCATCCAGGTCGACCGTATCCGCAAACGGCTTGCCGGTGCCCTCGACGAAGGCTACGAAATGTGCGAGGCCATGGGTGCCGCTCCGGGCGCCAAATGGGGGGACCTGACGACAGCCATTTACACGGCCGAAGGGGACGTCACCTACCTGTCGTGCCACGGAGTCATCGCGTTCTCCGCGATTCTCCATCACCCGATCCGCTACATCATGAAGTATTGGAAGGACGAGCCGACGGTTGGGATCAATCCCGGCGACGGATTCATCCACAATGATGCCCGGTACGGAAACGTCCACAACACGGACCAATCGATGATCACGCCGATCATGCGCGACGGCCAGATCATCGCGTGGGTCGCGGCAACGATCCACGAAGGTGAGAACGGCGCCTGCGAGCCGGGCGGAATGCCGTCTGGCTCAGAGACCCCGTTCGATGACGGACTGCGAATGTCCCCGTTCAAAATCGTTGAGAAGGGCGAACTTCGCCGGGATCTTCTGACATTCCTGCAGCACTCGGTCCGAGACCCCAAACTGCAGCTGGCAGACCTCAAGGTCAAGATCGGTGCCGTTCAGCGAATCCAGGAACGCGTTGACAGCATCATCGAGGAAGTGGGCGTCGAGACGTTCGTAGCGGCGCTGCGAGTCACAGTCGAGGACGTGGAACAGGAAGTCAAACGCCGCATCAGCGAGCTCCCCGACGGAACCGTGTCCTTCAACCAGTTCATGGACTCTACCCTCAAAGAAAACATCCTTATCAAACTCGCCTGCAAGGTCACGGTCAAGGGCGACAAGATGACCGTGGACCTGAGGGGAACTGGTCCGGAAATCCTCAACCGGGCCATCAACTCCCCGCTGTGTTCAGTCAAGTCAATGATGATGCAAGCGATCCTTGCATTCTGGTGGCCGGACCTGCCGCGGTGTACTTCAGCGATGTCGCCCATCGACATCATCTCGGATGAACATACCTGGGCCGACGCCGGTTACGATGCGCCGATGGGTCAGTCGCTGCAGGCCTCGTTCCGCGCGTTCTCGGCCCTGCAGACGGCCTTCGCCAAGATGCAGTTCTCCAACCCGGAGAAGTTCTCAAACGTCCTAGCTCCGTGGTTCAACCAGATCAACACCTTCCTCTGGGGAGGTCTGACCCAGCATGGGGATCAGGTGGGCAATCTGTGTGCAGACCTTAACGGTATGGGCGGCGGGGCCAAGGCGTTCCGAGATGGTGAAGATGCCGTCTCCCCACTGTTCTGCGCCATGGCTGACACCGCTGAACAGGAGGTCATGGAGGAGGAGGTTCCCTTCATGCAACTGGTCAGTAAGCGGATCGTGCGCGACAACCAGGGTTTCGGCAAGAACAGCGGCGGTATGGGCTACGAGATGATTGTCGCCGCTGAAGGAACGCCGATGTGGGGCTTCATGACGGTTGCTTCGGGGTCCAAGTTTTCCTCCATCAGCGGGATGTTCGGCGGTTATGGCTGCAGCACAAACCCGCTTGCCATGGTCAAGGGCATCAACATCTACGACATCATCCGCAAGGATTCCAGCAAGTTCGATTTGTCCATGGAACGGATCATGAACGAGCAGCCCTACAAGGGTGGCAAATACAGCACCGCCCATATGGGCCTGCAGTTCGATGTCGCAAAGGACGGCGAGCTCTACATGATCGCCCAGGGCTCCGGAGGTGGCTACGGCGATGTCCTGGAACGCGACCCGGAATCGGTCGCCAAGGATCTGGAGCTCGGGCGCATTTCGGCGAACGTTGGCACCCGCATCTACGGCGTCGTCTGGGATCCTGACACTTTCGTAGTGGACCACGAGGCAACCACCCAGTTGCGTCATGACTCGCGGCAAGCCCGGATCGCCCGCGGCAAGCCGTACAAGGAGTTCCTTGAGGGCTATGTGAAGGCCGAGCCCCCGAAGGATCTGCTTTACTACGGGTCCTGGGGCGACGACACGGAGGAGCTCACCGCCACCCACTTCACCAGCAACGGCCCGGAACGGGTCAAAGCGACCATCGACAAATTGCCACTGATCATGCTTCCGGACCGCCGGGAAGTGAAGATCACCGAACTGGAGGAGAGAATTCGCGAACTGGAAACGAAGCACGGCGAAGTCGTCCAGCGCAAGTCCTAGCCCTCCAACGTAGATCCTGATTCGGGACCAACGCATTCAAATCCCCTTCAGCGCCGCATCCTCCGGAATCCAGGACGGTGCGGCGCTGAAGGCCTGTAACAGCCAAAGTTCGGAGAAAGACAAATGACCACTTCCACTGCCGCCACACTTGCCAACGTCGTTGCCTCCCCTCCCTCGGGGCGGGCGAAGGCCGTGGTGTTTGATCACCATGAGTACGCAGCGTCCGTGATTCTTCGAGGCCATACCGTGCCCTGGGACAACGCCACCGCTTACGCGGCTTTCTTCTCTCAGGCACAGGGGCTGCTCGGGCCGGACATCGCCTTGTTGGACTTGAAGCGACTTTACGATCATCTGACAGCCGGAAATACAGGGCTCGAGACCGCGATGGCGGCCAGATCCCGCACAGGGTACGCGCTTCGGACTTTGTTGGCAGACAATGACACAAACAAGGCGGTCCTTGAATTCGCCACGGTATTCGCCCAGACGGCACGCCAG
>FSZH01000116.1_pt1 | contig 13946 bp, 12 predicted proteins | sample 1638741 | NCBI WGS metagenome assembly FSZH01 (sample SAMEA3914813, study PRJEB12502) | metagenome | biome: forest; material: soil | place: Canada | collected 2011-07-07 | depth 0.3 m | reverse complement strand
ACGGCGCCGAGGGCCGTTCCGTGTGGGCGAGCGGGTTCAACTCACGGACGAACGCGGCCGGATGAACACCATCACTTTGGAGGAAGGCGGCGCCTTCCACACGCACCGGGGCTTCCTGAACCACGACGAAATCATTGGCCAGGTTGACGGTTCCGTGGTGGCCAACAACATCGGCCAGCAGTACCAGACGCTCCGTCCGCTGCTCTCTGACTTCGTGTTGTCCATGCCCCGAGGTGCCGCAGTGGTGTACCCCAAGGATGCCGGCCAGATCGTCACCATGGCCGATATCTTCCCGGGTGCGCGGGTTGTGGAAGCCGGCGTTGGTTCCGGCGCCCTTTCGATCTCCCTGCTTCGTGCAGTGGGCGACAACGGTTACCTGCACTCTTTCGAGCGTCGCGAAGAATTCGCCGACATCGCCCGCGGCAACGTGGAAACCATTTTCGGCGGTCCGCATCCGGCCTGGAAGATCTCACTCGGCGACTTCCAGGAGGAAGTTGTCCGCAGCGAGGAGCCCGGATCGGTGGACCGCGTGGTGCTGGACATGCTCGCTCCCTGGGAATGCCTCGACGCCGTAGCCACCGTTTTGGCCCCCGGCGGCGTATGGATCAACTATGTGGCCACCGTGACCCAGCTCTCCCGTACCGCAGAGGCCATCCGCGCCGACGGCCGTTTCACGGAACCGGACGCGTGGGAGTCCATGGTCCGCGGCTGGCACCTTGAGGGCCTCGCCGTCCGTCCCGACCACCGCATGGTGGCCCACACCGGCTTCCTCTTGGTGACGCGTCGCCTCGCAGACGGCGTGACCGGGATTTCCGTCAAACGGCGTCCGTCCAAGACCGAGTTCAGCGAGGAAGACCTGAATGCCTGGACACCGGGAGCCGTAGGAGAGCGTGCGGTTTCGGACAAGAAACTGCGACGGGCCGCACGGGATGCGATTGCCGGCACCAACGTCAAGGACGACCCCACACCCGCTCCCTGAGGAAAGATCACAAACTGGTCCGCATTCCGGATGTCACAGGTTTCCCGACGCTTTTGAGGGCTAAGGTCTATTTATAGAAAGCGGGAAGGAGCTGATGCTTCGTGGATACGTCGAACAATGACTTCGGGCGAACAACGCCGGAGGAGCCATCGAACAAGGCTGTGGCTGAGGGGAAAGCGGGACACGGGGGTGGGGCAATCCAACCGGTGGACGAGTCCGGGGAACTCACTGTCGCGGAACGCCAGATAAACATCCTTCGAGACAAACTGCGCCACATCGACCGTCAGCTTGCCGCCGCGACCCAGAACAACACCAAGCTCGTGACCATGCTGGAAACGGCGAAGGCCGAAATCCTGCGGCTCAAAGGCGCCCTCGAGCAGGACGGCCAACCGCCGTACAGCTTCGGGACCATCTTGCAGATCAATCCGAGGCGCCAGCCAACGGCAGGCAGCACCGGGCAGGCGGCCACCGAGGAATCGGTCGACATCTTCAATGCCGGCCGCAAGATGCGCGTGGGGGTCAGCCCGCTCGTGAACATCAGCCAGCTGGCCGTTGGACAGGAAGTCCTCCTCAATGAGGCTCTGCTCGTGGTGACAGGCCTGGGCTATGAACGGGCAGGCGAACTCGTCACCCTCAAGGAAATGCTTGGCACGGACCGTGCCCTGGTAGTGGGCAGGGCCGATGAAGAGCGGGTAGTCAGGCTTTCAGGCGCATTGCAGAAGGTGCACTTGCGCGTCGGTGATGCTTTGTCGCTGGATTCCCGCACCGGCTACGCCTTGGAGAAGGTGCCCCGGGCTGAGGTCGAAAACCTTGTCCTCGAGGAAGTGCCTGACATTACCTACGAGGACATCGGCGGCTTGGGCCCGCAAATCGAACAGATCCGCGACGCCGTGGAACTCCCGTTCCTGCACCCGGACCTGTACCGCGAACACGGGCTCAAAGCGCCCAAGGGCATCCTGCTTTACGGCCCTCCGGGTTGCGGCAAGACGCTGATCGCGAAGGCCGTTGCCAACTCGCTCGCCGCCCGTGCCTCCGAACGGGCCGGAAACGTGGACCTGAAGAGCTACTTCCTGAATATCAAGGGACCTGAACTCCTTGACAAGTACGTGGGCGAAACAGAGCGGCATATCCGCCTGATTTTTGCGCGCGCCCGGGAGAAGGCTTCGGATGGCAGCCCCGTGGTGGTGTTCTTCGACGAGATGGACTCGCTGTTCCGCACCCGCGGCACCGGGGTGTCCTCCGACGTCGAAACAACCATCGTCCCGCAGCTCCTGAGCGAGATTGACGGCGTCGAACGGCTGGACAATGTCATCGTGATCGGCGCTTCGAACCGTGAAGACATGATCGATCCTGCTATTCTCCGTCCCGGCCGGCTTGATGTGAAGGTCAAGATCCAGCGGCCCGACGCCGAAGCGGCCGCCGACATTTTCGCCAAGTACATCACCACCGACCTTCCTTTCCACGCGACGGATCTGGCAGAGCACGGCGGCGACGTCCAGGCCACAGTTGACGCCATCATCCAGCGCACCGTGGAAGCCATGTATTCGACGGAGAAATCCAACGAGTATCTCGAAGTCACCTACGCCAATGGCGATACCGAGATGCTCTACTTCAAGGATTTCAATTCCGGCGCGGTTGTCCAGAACGTCGTGGACCGGGCCAAGAAGTACGCCATCAAGGACCTCCTGCTGACCCAGCAGAAAGGCCTGCGGATCGACCACTTCCTGCGCGCCGTCGTCGATGAATTCCGCGAACACGAGGACATGCCCAACACCACCAACCCGGATGACTGGGCACGCATCTCAGGCAAGAAGGGCGAACGCATCACCTACATCCGCACAATCGTCCAGGGCAAGGCCGGCCAGGAGCCCGGGAAGTCGATCGAAACGACTCCAAACACCGGCCAGTACCTGTGACGGCCCGGCCGGAAGGCCTGCCTTCGGACAAGCTTCCCGTTGGCGGGGCCATGCGGGTCATGGGTTCGGAAACTGAATACGGTATCCACGCGCCCTCCGCGCCAGGAGCGAACGCCACGATGATGTCCGCGCGGATCATCCAGGCCTACGCCAACCTGACCCGACAGCGGGCCGCCGGGGGCGCTGAAACCCGCTGGGACTACACGGACGAAGAACCCCTGCATGATGCACGCGGTTGGACAGTTGAGCGCAGTGCAGCTGATCCCAGCCAGCTGACCGACCGGCCTCCCGTGCTCGACGCCGAGGCCGTCGCGTTGGCGTACGGGCGGCAGGAGCTGGAAGCCGACGGTGGCGACGAGTCAGGATCGTTGCTGATGAACATGGTCCTCGGCAACGGGGCCCGCCTGTACGTGGACCATGCCCATCCGGAATACTCCAGTCCCGAGGTCACGAACCCCCGTGACATCGTCGCGTGGGACGCGGCCGGCGACCTCGTCGCCCTGGCCACGGTTCGGAAGGTCGCCGCCGATCCTGATCTGCCGGCCATCAATCTGTACAAGAACAACACCGACAACAAATCTGTGTCCTACGGTTCCCACGAGAACTACCTCATGCCGCGCTCGGTGCCTTTCGGGGACATCGTCCGCGGCCTGACGCCGTTCTTCGTCACGCGCCAGGTCATCTGCGGTGCCGGGCGGCTCGGCAAGGGCCAGGACGGTTCAACGTCCGGATTCCAGATCAGTCAGCGTGCGGATTTCTTCGAAGCCGAGGTAGGGCTGGAAACCACTATCAGGCGTCCGATCATCAATACCCGGGATGAACCGCATGCCACCGCGGACAAATACCGGCGCCTGCATGTCATCATCGGCGACGCCAACCTGAGCCAGGTGTCGAACTACTTGAAGTTCGGCACCACGGCATTGGTCCTGAGCCTCATCGAAGCCGGCCAGGCTCCGAAGATCGAAGTACATGAGCCCGTGGCGGGCCTGCAGGCAATCAGCCACGACACCTCCCTGACTGCCACGCTCAGGCTTCTCGACGGACGGCGCGTCACAGCGCTGGATATCCAGTGGATGTACTACGAGGCGGCGGCCAAACTTGGCCAGGAAACCGGGGTCTCCGATTCCTTCAGTGGAGACGGCCACACCCGGGATGTCCTGGAACGGTGGGAATCGACGCTGGGGCTCTTGGGGAGCAACCCCGCAGGTGCCGCCTCCTCTGTCGAATGGCTGGCCAAAATGTCCCTGCTTGATGGCTACCGGAACCGTGACGGCCTGGAATGGAACGACGCCCGCCTGGGGCTTGTCGATTTGCAATGGTCCGATGTGAGGCCGGAAAAGGGCCTGTACTATCGAATGCTTTCCCGCGACCGCATGCAGACGATCGTCGACGACGCCACAATCAGCCGCGCTGTGGTCGAACCGCCGTCGGACACCCGCGCATATTTCCGTGGGAAGTGTGTTTCCAGCTTTGGCAAGGACGTGGTCGGCGCCAGCTGGGATTCGGTCATCTTCGACGTTCCGGGCATCGGGAAACTGCAGCGTGTGCCCACCCGGGAACCGCTCCGCGGCACGGAAGCACTCACGGGCCTGCTGTTTCGGAAACACGCCACAGCGGGCGCATTCCTCCGTGAATTGCTGGGCCTGGACCCGGCCCCGCCCGCCTGAACGGGCAGCTGACGAAAGGCTGCCAAACGGGCCCTTAAAAGCGCAGCGTCGCGGCCCGGCCCGTGGCAGTATGGCATTACAGGAAGTCCCCGTTGCCGGGGATGGACAGAATGGAGAAGGAAATGGCAGCTCAGGAGCAGCAGCAACCGCAGTCGCGGGACGTCGAGGCAGAGGCCGACGCCCCCGAGGCACCGCCCGCGGCGCCAGAGGCACAGGCCTCGGTCGCCACACAGGGCGTGGACGATCTCCTGGACGAAATCGACGGCGTGCTCGAATCGAACGCCGAGGAGTTCGTCAGGGCATTTGTGCAAAAGGGCGGCCAGTAGCCAGCCGCCAGCTAAGCCAAGGGCCCGGCCGGCGCGAGGCCGCCGGGCATCGGATGTCAGAGTCGAAGGAGCGCAGCAATGCAGGATCCATCAGCCGGCCACCTGGCCACCCAGGCAACGTCTTCGTTCACAGAGCATCTGCAACGCTCCAGGCCTGAACTCCTTCCCTTTAGTCAAACGCTGCCCGCGGGACAGATTCCGCTGGTGCCCCATGCCACAACAATCGTCGCCCTCAGTTACCCCGGCGGCGTCCTGATGGCGGGGGATCGGCGTGCCACCATGGGCAACGTGATCGCCAGCAGGCACATCGAGAAGGTCTTCCCGGCCGACGAATACTCCGTCCTCGGAATTGCCGGAACAGCGGGCCTGGCCATCGACATCACGAGGTTGTTCCAGGTGGAACTGGAACACTACGAAAAGATCGAAGGCACGCTGCTGAGCTTGGACGGCAAAGCCAACCGGCTTGGGGCCATGATCCGGGGAAACCTGCCGATGGCCATGCAGGGTCTCGCGGTGATCCCGCTCTTCGCGGGCTTCGACCAGGCAACCGGCGTGGGACGGCTGTTTTCCTACGATGTGACAGGCGGACGGTACGAGGAATTTGAGCACCACTCTGTCGGCTCCGGTTCCGTCTTCGCACGCGGCGCCTTGAAGAAGCTGTGGCGGCCGAACCTCACCGAAGACGAGGCCGTCGCTGTCTCGGTTGAAGCCCTCTACGACGCCGCCGACGACGACTCCGCCACGGGCGGTCCGGACCCTGTCCGGCAGCTCTGGCCGGTGGTGTATACCGTCAACCGCGCCGGCGCCCGCCGGGTGTCGGAACGGGAGCTGGCGGCGATCGCAGGATCCATTGTTGAATCGCGCGCAGTTGCCGGACGGGAGGCCTGAGATGACCCAGCAGTTTTATGTTTCGCCCGAACAACTAATGAAGGACCGCGCGGATTTCGCGCGGAAGGGCATCGCCCGCGGCCGTTCCGTCGTCGTCATCAGTTGCGCTGACGGGATCGCGCTGGTCGCGGAAAACCCGTCACCGTCGCTCCACAAGATCGGTGAGATCTACGACAAGATCGCGTTCGCTGCTGTGGGGAAGTACAACGAGTTTGAGAGTCTTCGGCAAGCGGGTGTCCGCTACGCTGACGTCCGCGGCTATTCATACGATCGCGAGGACGTCACTGCCCGCGGGCTGGCCAGCGTCTACGCGCAGAGCCTTGGCGCTGTCTTTACCGCGGAACAAAAGCCGTTCGAAGTTGAGCTTGCGGTGGCAGAGGTCGGGCACACGCAGGCCGAGGACCATCTTTATCGGCTGACTTTCGACGGTTCGATTGCCGACGAGAACGGTTTTGTGGTGATGGGCGGATTGGCCGAACAGGTAGCCGAGACCGTGGCCGGCGGTTGGAAGGCTGACCTCGACCTGGCCGGCGCACTGCGACTGGCCGTCAAGGCGCTGGCCACGGACAAGGAAGTGGACGCCCTGCCCGGAACCGCAGTCGAGGCCGCCGTGTTGGACCGAAGTCCGGAAAGCGGGCGCGGATCCCGGCGGGCCTTCCGGCGGCTCAGGGCAGAAGAAATCACGCAGCTGCTGGCAGGGGAGGCCTGAGATGGACAAAAGGATATTCGGGATCGAAACGGAGTTCGGTATTTCGTACTCGAGCCCCGACTCACGGCCATTGGCTCCCGAGGAAGTCGCCAGGTACCTCTTCCGCAAAGTAGTGAGCTGGGGACGTTCCTCCAACGTCTTCCTGACGAATGGCTCCCGACTGTACCTGGATGTCGGCTCGCACCCGGAGTACGCCACCGCGGAATGCGACGACCTCGCGCAGCTGATCGCCCACGACCGGGCCGGGGAGCTCATTCTCGATGACCTCGTTGACGAAGCGCAGGCGCGGCTTGCAGCGGAGGGATTCAACGGAACGGTCTACCTGTTCAAGAACAACACCGATTCCGCCGGAAATTCCTACGGCAGCCACGAAAACTACCTGATTCCGCGGCGGGGTGAGTTCTCGCGGCTCGCTGAGATCCTCATTCCCTTCCTCGTCACGCGGCAGCTGATCGCTGGTGCGGGCAAGGTCCTGAAGACACCCCATGGGGCCACGTTCGCGTTCTCCCAGCGTGCCGACCACATTTGGGAAGGCGTGTCCTCCGCGACGACGAGGTCCCGCCCCATCATCAACACCCGTGATGAGCCGCACGCCGATGCCGAGTTCTTCCGCCGTCTGCACGTGATCGTCGGCGATTCCAACATGTCCGAGACCACCGCCCTGTTGAAGGTGGGAACGGTGGATCTGCTCCTGCGCATGATTGAGGCCGGAGTGATCATGCGGGACATGCGCATGGAGAACCCCATCCGCAGTATCCGTGAAATCTCCCACGATCTCAGCGGTAAAGCCTTGGTGCGCCTGGCCAACGGCAGGCAACTGACGGCCCTGGACATCCAGCGTGAGTACCTTGCAAAGGTCACCGCCTTTGTGGCATCGAACGGAGCCCACAATCCGCACGTACCGCTCATCCTGGATCTTTGGGAAAGGACCTTGGACGCGATCGACAGCGGCGACACCAGCGGAATAGACACGGAAGTGGACTGGGCCATCAAGAAGAAGCTGATGGATGGATACATGCGTCGCCACGGAATCGGCCTCGACTCCTCGCGGATCGCGCAACTGGACCTCACGTATCACGACATCTCCCGCAAGCGCGGGCTCTTCTTCCTGCTCCAGTCCCGCGGCGCGGCGCGGCGCCTCGTGGCCGACACCGACATCAAGGATGCCGTGGATGCGCCGCCGCAGACCACCCGGGCAAAACTCCGTGGCGACTTCGTCCGGCGCGCCCAGGAACTCGGCCGTGACTACACTGTGGATTGGGTCCATCTGAAGTTGAACGACCGCGCGCACCAGACGATTTTGTGCAAGGATCCCTTCCGTAGCGTCGACGAAAGAGTGGATGCCCTCCTGGACTCAATGAGCTGACTCCCAGCTTCACCGGCTACTCTGGAGGTTGGCCTTTTAACAAGCCTCTACGCGCATGGCCCTGCCATGCCCTCCTTTTGCCCCGACGAAAGTTCAATTTGTGCGACGTCTACTAGCAATTCTTATCCCCGGCCTCTTGCTGATTACCGCCTGCGGCGGAAGTCCGGCAACAACAGCGACCCCGGAGCCCACCAGCCAGTCCGCCGGCGAAGTAGCCAAGCTGGATTCCCTCAAGGTCTCCGACAATGGAGACAAGAAGGCACCCGGCCTGGAATTCAACAAGCCGCTGGACGTAACGCAGCCGACCATCAAAATGGTCAGCGACGGCACCGGCGACAAGGTGAAAGCCGGACAGGTGGCGCAGATCACCTACATTGCCGTCGACGGCAAGGACGGCAAGACCCTCGAAGACACATTCCCGACAGGGTCCCAGCCCGTCGAACTGAACGACCAGCTCAAGACCGGCAGTGCCGTGCTTTACAACGCGCTCGTCGGTGCGAAGGTGGGCGCTGACATCGCTTTCGCCGTCCCCGGAACTGCGGCGTCGGCTGAAGCAGCAGCAACGTCATCCCAGCTGGTCGTCTTCAAGATCACTGGCGTCAAGGACGCAGTCAAGCCCCTGGCCAAGCCCGAGGGCGATACTGTCACTCCGCCGGCCGGCCTCCCCACGGTCAAGGTCGATGACAAGGGAATTCCGCAGATTTCCGTTGACGGCGCGAAGGCCCCGCAGGCCCTCGTCTCCCAGGACCTCATCAAGGGCAAGGGCGCAGCCGTCAAGGAAACGGACACCCTGACGGTCAACTACGTCGGCGTCACCTTGGCTGATGGCAAGAAGTTCGACTCCAGCTACGACAAGGGCCAGACCGCCAGCTTCGCGCTCAACGGCGTTATCAAGGGCTGGACGCAAGGCCTTGCGGGCAAGACGGTCGGCTCCCGTGTCCTCCTGGTCATCCCCAAGAGCCTCGCATATGGCGACGCCGCCGCAGCCCAGGGCCAGCCCACGGGCGACCTCGTCTTCGTCGTGGACATCCTGGGCGCCCAGTAACCTTCCGCAAACTTCAATAACACCGTCCCTATCAAATTGAGGAGTACCCATGTCATTTGGTCAGCGTGATTACGACCGCACTAAGCCGGAGATCGACTTCCCGGAGGGCGACGTCCCCACGGAACTCGTTATCAAGGACATCGTCGTTGGTGACGGCGCCGAGGCCAAGGCCGGCGACACCGTCTCCACCCACTACGTTGGCGTTGCCTGGTCCACTGGCGAGGAATTCGACGCATCATGGGGCCGTGGCGCACCGCTGGACTTCCGCGTGGGCGTCGGCCAGGTCATCCAGGGCTGGGACCAGGGACTGCTTGGCATGAAGGTCGGCGGCCGCCGTCGCCTTGAAATCCCCTCTGAGCTTGCCTACGGCTCCCGTGGCGCGGGCGCGGCCATCAAGCCCAACGAAGCCCTCATCTTCGTGGTGGACCTCGTGGCAGTCCGCTAGGTTTCGCAGCATAGGAAGGCGCGCCTGCAGCCGGAGAAATCCGGCCGCAGACGCGCCTTCCGCCTTTACCTGAGGAATTTAGTAACGTAGCAAGCGTGTCCGCATCACGTACCGAACGACTCCTGAACCTGCTGATCGCCCTTCTGAACACGAAATACGGGCTGTCCCGGGCCGTTCTCAGGCAGAAGGTCTATCACGACGCCGGCGACAGCGACGTCGCGTTCGGACGCATGTTTGAACGTGACAAGTCAGAGCTGAAGCGGTTTGGCTTCGACATCGAAACGCTCCTTGACCACGGGTTCGGCTCGGACGATCCCGCTTCGACCCGCTACCGCATCGGCAAGGAATCCAATCGCCTGCCGTATGTGCACCTGACGCCGGCCGAGGGCACTGTCTTGCTCCTGGCTGCGCAGCTGTGGGAACGCGCGGCGCTCGGCTCGGCCGCTGCAAGCGCGCTACGGAAGCTGCAGGCTTCCGGCGACCTTGCCGACGTCGAACTCCCCGCCGGCGTCCAGCCGCGCATCAAGCCCGCCGGCCAGGCTTTTGACGACGTCATCGTTGCCATGAACGGCCAGCACCCCGTGAGTTTCGGCTACCGTGCCGCGAGCACCGGCAAAGACGAACGCCGAATGGTAGAGCCCTGGGGCCTCGGGAGCCGGTTCGGCCAGTGGTACTTGGTGGGCTTAGACCGGGGCCGGAACGCGAAACGCTTTTTCCGGCTGTCCCGGATGACGAGCGATGTTCATGTTGAGACCGGGTATCACTGCGAGATACCTCCGGGGTTTGATACCCGTGCCGAGCTGGACAGCCTCAATGAACTTCCCCTCCAGGAGGCCCAGCTCGACGTCGCCGAAGGCCGTTTGCTGGGTCTTCGCAAGCGTGCGGTGAGTGTCACCGGGGCCACCGGCGCCGGCGGCTCCGAGGAAGGCAGGGACCGGCTCTCTGTGCCTTTCCGGGACAGTGAGCTGCTCGCCGAAGAACTGGCCTCCTATGGTCCCCACGTGCTCGTGGCCGGACCTCCCGAGCTGCGCGACGCCGTGATCCGCCGCCTTGAAGCTGCCGCTGCGTTCGCGTCGAGCCCCGCCGTCGAGGTCCGCTTTTCCGGCTCCGGACAAGCACCGCGGACACGCAAGCGGACCTCGGAAGACCAACTCAACCGCATGCTCCAACTGGTCCCCTTCCTTGTCCACAACCAGGGCCTGCCCATCCAGGAGGTGGCGGACCGGTTCGGGGTCACCCGTGAGGAACTCGTCGACGACTTGAAGATCCTGATTTGCTCCGGCCGCCCCGAAGGCTATCCGGATGACTTGTTCGATATCGATTGGGAAAACGAGCACGTCTACATCCGCGAGCACCTCGAACTCAACCGGCCCATCGGCTTCAGCGTTGATGAGGCTTGCGCCCTGCTGACGGGCTTGGCGACCCTGGGCGGACTTCCCGCCCAGGCCGGAATGTCGGAGGACGAGCAAAGCGGAGCCCTGGAGTCCGTGACCCTGAAGCTCACCGGCGCTGCGGGGGAGGCCGGCCGTTTGGCGGCGGCCGTCGCCGGCCCACCCGTGACCCCGGCCGACGCCGGGGCGTTCGACACCATCACGCGGGCGATCCAGTCGGGTCACCAATTGCGGCTTCGCTACCTGTCACGGCAGCACGACTCAGTCTCCGAACGGGACGTCGACCCTTTCCGGCTCTATTCCTTGGACAACACCTGGTACTTCGAGGCGTACTGCCATAGCAAAGCCGGACTGCGGAACTTCCGCCTCGACCGCATCGAGGAGATCGCGCCCAACGGCCGACCGGTTTCCAAGAGTGCAGGCGCCGAGGAAGGCGTCCCGGTGAAGCTGTACACGCCCAACGACGACGACGTCGTCGTCGTCCTCCAATTGACCCGGCAGGGCGTCGGGCTGGCGGACGACTATTATGCGGACCGGACGGCTGCGCTCCCGGACGGCGGCTTGCTCGCCGAGGTCCGGTTCGGAAATGCGGACTGGTTGCCGATGTTCGTTGCGCAGCACGGCGGCGCGGCCCGCATATTGCAGCCCGCAGAGCTCGCCGACGCCTCGGCGGCCTGGGTGGCTGCCGCACTCGCGCAGTACAAGCAATGAAGGCTGGTTAGACTACTCAAATGCCTTGGTGGTGCTGGATCCTTTTGTGGCTCGCGCTGATTGCGGTGTCGCTGCTTTGCTATGTCCTGCTGGGCGTCCGGCTTTTCCGGAAGTTCATGGCCACGGTGCATGAATTGAGTGCCGCAGGGGAGCGGCTGGGGCACCGCACGCATCTTCCCGAACGCGCCGACGACGACGGCGAGGCGTCGTCGAAAGTGTTCGGCGCGGCCGTTTTTGCCTCACCGGAACAGATGCGTCATGATTACGTGACGGCCAAGGCCTCCCGCCAGGAAGTGCGTCGCCAAAAGCGCGTTAAGCGCAAAGCAGAACGGGGCCAACCCCAGTCTCTGCACGACATCGATTTCAGTTAGACGTAGGATGTATTCCAACGAAAGGACTTCCCGTGGGACGACTATTTGATGGCCCTTGGCCAATTGTCATTATCATCATCGTGGCCCTGCTGCTGTTCGCGGCACCCAAGTTGCCTGCCATGGCCCGCAGCCTCGGCCAGTCGATGCGCATCATCAGATCCGAAGTCAAGGAAATGAAGAACGACGGCAAGCCGGCGGCCAAGGACGACACGGACCCCGTTGAAGGCAAAGTGGTCAACCACCCCGAAGCGAACAAGAGCGGCAACGACACTGACGTTCCGCCTGCAAACCGTAGCTAAGCAGTAGTGGCAACGAAGACGGGCCGCAAAGCCAACCCCGAAGGGCGGATGGCGCTCCTAGACCACCTGAAGGAGCTTAAGAATCGGCTGATCAAGTCTGCCGCCGGCGTTCTCCTAGGCGCAGTGGCAGGGTGGTTCCTCTATGATCCGGTGGTCAATAGCCTGTCGGATCCGTTGGTCAAGATCGCCCAGGAGACCAAACGGACCGCGGTCCTGAATTTCGCGAGCGTGGGGGATCCTTTCGACTTCAAGCTCCGTATTGCCATCCAGATCGGCTTGGTGCTCTCGAGCCCCATCTGGATCTACCAGGTCTGGGCATTCATCACTCCCGGCCTGACCAAGAAGGAGCGCCGGTACACGCTCGGGTACATGGCTGCGGCGGTGCCGTTGTTCCTGGTTGGCGTGTATGTCGCATGGCTGGTGATTCCGAACGTCGTGCGCGCTCTGCTGCAGTTCACGCCCCAAAACGGTGCCAACAACATCGACGCTTCCCAGTACTTGACGTTCGCCACGCACATGCTTCTTTTCCTCGGCATCGCCTTCCTGGTGCCGGTGGTGTTGGTGGGCGTCAACATGGCGGGCGTTTTGAGCGGCAGGACCATCCTCAAAGCTTGGCGCATCACGGTCTTCCTCGTGTTTGTCCTGGCGGCCGTTGCCGCGCCCGGTGCGGACGCTTTGTCCATGTTCATGCTCGCAGGCCCCCTCCTTGCGCTGTTCTTCGCCGCGATCGGGCTCTGCATGCTGAACGACAAACGGCGCGCGCGCCAGCAGTCGAAGATTGCCGCTGAGACGGACGCCACGGCCGACGTCGCCACACCTTCTTCCGATCTGGAGAATCTGTAGTCTCACGGCCACTAGGCTTGAAGCATGTCCTCCAATTCAGGGGCCCTTTCGCCCTCAGAAGCCTTTCAAGCCGCAGCGCAACGGAGTGCTGAGTCGAAAACCTATCTTGGCACTTTTGCCCAGTCGTTGGAGTTCGAGCTTGACGATTTCCAGCGCGACGCGTGCCGTTCGCTCCAGGAGGGCAAAGGAGTGCTCGTGGCGGCGCCCACGGGGGCCGGGAAGACAATCGTCGGCGAGTTCGCTATCTACTTGGCGCTCGAACGCGGGCTCAAGGCGTTTTATACGACGCCCATCAAAGCACTAAGCAACCAGAAGTTCTCAGAGTTCTCGGCGAAGTACGGTGCCTCAAACGTGGGACTGCTGACTGGTGACACCACCATCAACGGCGAGGCTCCGATTGTCGTGATGACCACTGAGGTCCTGAGGAACATGCTCTACGCGGACTCGGACACCTTGGGGGACCTTGGCTACGTGGTGATGGACGAGGTGCATTACCTGGCAGACCGCTTCCGCGGTGCAGTCTGGGAAGAGGTGATCATCCACCTGCCCAGCGAGGTGCAAGTGGTTTCCCTCAGCGCCACGGTGTCCAACGCGGAAGAGTTTGGTGCGTGGCTGGACACGGTGCGGGGGCACACCGATGTGATTGTCTCCGAACATCGTCCCGTCCCCCTATGGCAGCACGTCATGGTCGGGCGCGAGATCGTCGATCTCTTCGCTGGGGATACCAGCTTTGACGAGATCGCTCCAGAGGCACCAGATGGCGAAGCGCCGGCGCCGGAGGCAGTACGGGAGCCGGACCGGAATCCCTTGCAGAGGGAATTCGAGGTCAACCCGGACCTACTGTCCATGGCCCGGGCGGAAAGCCAGATGAACTTCCGTGGCCGCTTTGGGCATGGTGGACGCAGCCGCCGCCGGCAGGACCGCCAGCGCGACAACAGTGCCGGGGAGCAGCGCAGTCCTGTGCGCAAGGCCAGCCGGCCCCAGATCATT
>FSZH01000522.1_pt1 | contig 14306 bp, 14 predicted proteins | sample 1638741 | NCBI WGS metagenome assembly FSZH01 (sample SAMEA3914813, study PRJEB12502) | metagenome | biome: forest; material: soil | place: Canada | collected 2011-07-07 | depth 0.3 m | reverse complement strand
TCGGGACATTTCCCGACGGCGGCTTTGGCGGCCTCAATGAACAATTTGGTCGCTTCGACGGCAAAGATTTCGTTGCGGACCTTGGTGCTGGGGCTAAGTACGCGGCCCGTGGCAGGGTCAAAGAACGACGGATTCTCGGAGTGATTATCAAGGGACAATTCGGCGACGGCGGTGAAGCGGGTATCGATGGCTGCTGAATCAAAGCAGGTTCGCACCAGCCGGGATCCAAGCCGTGTCAGGCCGGGTTGGGATGCAAAAACGTCGCGCGCCTGTGGTTGCACAAGCACTGTGGGCGGTACGGCAGTTTCCAGAGACCTCACGTAGACCGGCATGCTTCATTGTTGGCGACGAAGATGCTGTTGACAATGGCAGAGCGTGGAAATGTGGACGTTTTGAAGGGTCTCGGCCGATTTCCGGGGCGCCGCGGACACAACCGCATTCATCGCTTCCAAAGCTTCTGCGACACAAATTGAAGCGACGAGCCACTAGTTCTAATAGCAGCCCATTTGACCGTTTCACCGAGCGGCTGGACGGCAAACAGGGTGGTCCTTAGTACTTTTGGGGAGGTGCGCAGGTATGCAGCGGGAGCTGGATGTCGGGGGTGCGCGTGTCAAGGTGAACCGGTTGCGCCTGCGTTTGGCTGAGCTTGAGCGCCAAGTGGGTGTGGTTGACCGTTTGCTCGACCAGGTCGTGAAGCTTGCTTTGGAGCTGTACGAGGCAAGGGCGTGGAAGGCCTTTGGCCTGAGTACGTGGGCTGAGTTGGTGGATGCTGAGCGGCTGGTCCTTCCGAGCCTGAGAGGCAATGCCCGGGTGAGTGTCGCCATGGAGTTGGCGGCCGGAAATTTGTCGCTGCGGGCCATCGCCCCGGTCCTGGGCGTATCCCACGAGACCGTGAAAACCCTGCTCGCAAAGGGCGTTGCAGAGGGTGCAACGCTGCCGTCCGTGAGGTTGTCACTGGACGGCAAAATGCGCCGCAGTGCACCAGCGGTACCAGTGAATGGGATCGCAGGCGAACTGGTTCACTCTGATTCCAACTCTGTTTCCAACTCTGATTCCAACGAGGGAATCTTCGATGTGGAGGGGTTCCTCGCAGATGTCGGCGCCTTGGGTGTGGATCACGGCCCTTCCGACGCGGCCGTGCTGGCGGAACTCCAGCTGCGGGAGCTGATGGATTCCATCCGGAATTTGGGAGCATCTCAGCTTGTGGTCCAGCGACTGCCCGAGGCGCATCCTGCACGACGGCGCCGGGTGGCCGCCCAGTTCCACGCCGCCGCGGAACTGATGAGCGATGTTGCGAGGCAGTGGGGTGTCGCCGCGTGAGTCCCGGAACCCATGGGCAATTTTCGACTTCAGCCGAACGCGACGCCTTTCTGCGGGACCTGGTCGCAGGATGGCAGCGAGAAGGCCAAAACGGTCCGTCGACCCGGGAGTTGTTCGGTTCATTTCTTCCGACGCTGCTGTCTCGTTTTCAGCACGAGTTCCCCTCTATTGACCCCGAAGATCCGCTGTTCTACGCCACAGAGGTGCTTTGCGACAGCGGGATCCCCGCGGACGTCCCGGCCTGTGCATGGCTGCTTGCGGTTGTCCGCAACGGGCTCCGAACCTTGACTATCACCCAACGCCACTGGCTCTCAGAGCGTGACGTGCGGGACGGCGTTTGGGCGGATGTGAAGAAGAACCACGGCCTGGGGGAGGGGGCGCCGCTGGTATCGGTGTACGGCCATGAATGCGAGTGGCCTCAGATTCCGCTGGCCATGTCGCCACTGCCCGCCGGTTCATCGCCTCTCTGGGAGGAACTGAAGGCGTTGTTGATCAGGGCTGGCTGGGATCCCGACGTCGCAGAGCAGGGTCTGCTGGTTATCGAACATCAAGCAGCCCGGCACATAGAGGAGGCCGGATTCCCGTCAGAGCCGGGGGCCGCGCTGTCCCGGTTGGAAACGAACAGGGCGTTGAGCTGCGTGCCCAAGGGACACAAAAGGGCACTCGTGGACTTCGTATGCAGCGAACGCGGATATCTCTGGGGCCGCCTCCAGGGAATTTCCCCTGCCAACGCTCTTGCCCTGCCCGGGGTCCAAGCGGCGTTGGCATCGCTGGTCTGGAACAAGACGAGACCCAAGAAGACCCGAACGGGAACCTACTCGTCACTCACAATGCATTCCCGGGAGGACATCCCTGCATGACAGAGCGAACACGCTCTGGACCGGAGTGGTGAGTCATGGCCAGGGGATTGCGGTGGCCACGGTGTTGTTGGCGAATTGGGCTTGCCCGGCAATGGGCACGAAGGGGCTGGCAAGATCACAGGTGACGACCCGCAGTAAGGGTGGGCCTTCGATGGCAAAGGTATCTGCGGGCAGGGATGTTTTGGCCAGCGATTCCAGGCCGATGATCTTGTACCGGCAGGTAACGCCGGCCCAGTCGGATACGTAGAGCGGCATGCCCTTCGTCACGCGGACGAGGGAAGCTATCGGCGCCGGCGACCCATTCGGGAAGTTCACGTGCCCGGCCAGCAGGGTCGATCCCTTCGCTGAACAGACAGCCGCGGACCCTGTGTAGGTGGCGGCTTTGGGGGCTTCCGGGATCACCAGGTAACCGGCATCGTCATGCCCTTCGTCCACGAGGCCTACTTTGAGGTCCACGCCGGGGATGGAGAGCGTGTCAGGCGGAAGGCGCGGGATCTCGGCCGGGCCGGTGTAGGTGTCCGGTCCCGCCGCCGTAAACGGCGCCAGGACGGGTGCCTGCGGAGCCGGTGGGGGAGCGGGCTGTGCCGTGAAGGCCAAGACGCCTGCGGTGGCTCCGGCCAGGCCACAAATGATTACGACAGTCACTGCAACGCGGTACCGCCGGGAGCCGGGATAGTTGCGGATTCCGACCATCGGACTTTCCTTAGTGTGGGGCGGGGCACCCGGCCGATCTGCCGGGATGGCTGCATCCAGGTGCCCCGCGTCTATTTGGTGGGGCCGGCTAGGGGGTTCTAGTCGGCGTGTTCGTCCGCATGGACGCTGGCTGCTTCAGCACCGCGGCTGGCGAAACGTTTGCGGTAGAACAGCCCCGCCCCGGCGAGGAATGCCAATGCGAAGGTGCTGGCGCCTGTAATCAGCAGCGGCATGTTCGGCCCGGCTTCTTGTGCCGTGCCGGTGGTGGGCGCGAATCCGGCGTTGACCACCAGGGCCGGCTTGTCTGGGGTAACGGTGACGGCTTCGGGGAAGGCGATGACGCTTTCGTTCTTTTCGCCGCAGTTGCCTTTGTGCAACTGCGCGGTGAATGGTTCCTTGCCCTGACCCTTGTCGATGGTCAGGTGGAGTTCCTCGACGTACCCGTAGGTGCCTTTGTGTGCGATGGTGTGGCTCGGGTAGGTGATTTCACCTGTTGTGGTGACGTCCTGATCCGTGGAGGTCCAGGACGGGTTGGCGCAGACGGCCTGGGCGGAACCATCGGTCGAGTCGTCGAACTTGTACTGGCTCACCTTCGTGGTGACTTTGACGCCGCTCCCTGACGGGATGGTGCCGGTGACAATGCCGATATCGTGAGCAACGAGAGGCACAACGCCGCTCTCGGAGGCTTTGGTGACGATGGAAGGCTTCTCGACCGGGACGGTTTCGCCGGGCAGCAGTTCCTTGCCGTCCCACGCCTTGGTGGACTCGGTACCGTCGATCTTCTCGGAGAAGTACAGGTTGGCCTTCAGACCTTTGGCCCACTTCTCGGCGACGATTTTCTCCCACGGAACCTCGACGGCCGGGGTCTTGAACTCGCCGTTGCCGGTGACCTTCGTGGTGACGGTACTGATGACCTCGGCATCAGCCGGCGCGGTCTCGGTGCCGCCGGCAATCGGGGCGGCGGAGGTCAGAACCAGATCCGTTATGACGGAGAGTTCCTTGCCGGGCTCGTTGCCGGTCACGGTGATGACGTCGTAGACCTTGCCGTTTTCAATGACCGATGCCTTGGTCACCACTTCGGGCTGGTACTTCTGGATCGTCTCCTCATGAGGATCGTTGAAGCCAGCGGTCCAGTCAGCACGGAAGTACTGCTGCAGCTCGGCGGGCTGGGCCGCCTTGGAGAAGCGGGCCACCGGGTAATAGTAGCCAGCTTTGTCCGCCGTCTTGTCTGCGGTCACATTGACGTCACCGGGTCCCGTTGCGGTGCCCGTTCCGGAAGCAACCTTCACGACCGCTGCCGGGATCTGGGCGGTCGGGGCGAGTTTGACCGGGCTGTAGTACCAGTCGACGTCGAAACGGGCCGGAACGTTGCCATCGTTCACGAATGCCCAGTCATTGGCGTTTCCCGTGGACGCATTCACGTGCAGGACATCCAACAGGGGCTGGCCGCCCTCCACAAACCGGCCAGCTGTCGACGTTGCTTCGGGTTGGAAGTCGAAGACCACCTTGGCATCGGCTGACGTTCCCGCAACGGGTTGAGCGCCGCCGGCAACGAGGAGGTTCTGGAACCCCGGCACCGAATAGGTTGTAGCTGACACCCCGGGTGCGTCGATCGTCAGCGTCACGGACACTGTTCCGTTTCCGGTAGCCGCGAAGCCGAGCTGATCTCCGGTATGGAGGCTGACTGCCTGGGAGTTCGTTCCTGCCCACACGGCGGGGCCGTTCAGGATGGCGCGGGCCGAGAATCCGCTCAGCTTGTTCCCGGCTGCGGAAACCAGTTCCGTCGAGGTGACTGTGCCGCTGCGACCATTTGCGTCCATCGAGAGTTTAGGATGCGTGGAATAAGGACCGGAATTGGCCCGGGCGTCGGCGAGCATCGCCGCGGCCTGGGCGCGGACACCGGGCATTTGCGGATCAGATGAATCCCGAAGGTTAGGGTAGGGAGCCCCAATGCCGTTCCACGGCACGTTGAATCTCGGATCCGCGAGTTCGTGCGCCAGGTACGCCAAAGCGGGATGGTTAGCAGGGTCACCCTGGTACTTCTGGATCGCGTAGTTAAGCTGCGGGTTACCCAGGGAACCCACCGCCCCGGATCCGGCCGGGCCGGCCGGAATCCCGACATCGAAGCAGAACGCCGTGGGACCTCCGGCGGCACCGTTCAGGTTCAGGGATCCCAGCCACATCGACCAATCTCCAAACGCCCGGGGCGGCGGAGCCTGGACGGTGATGCCCGATTGGTGCATGCCGGGCAGGTCAGTTGCGGCGTGCGCAGCAGGCGCGGCCAAGATGCCACCGGTTCCGACGGCGGACAGGGCCAACGCGCCGGCGGCTGCCAGGGCACCGGTCTTGGCGAACGCCCGCCAGCCCGTTGTCTGTCCCGGCGGGGTGCCGGGGTCTCGTTCGAATCTTCTTTGACTCACTTATGTTCCCCTCTCTTCAACCGCGCCCATACGCGCGACGACCACGCTTCGGGTGGTCCTGTATGTAGAGAGCCGGACAAATCGCAATCCGAAAGAAGGGCTTTGGTTTTCAACTGTCAGGACGTGAAAGGAGACATCTTCAGAGCCTTCAACTGTCAGAAAATTGACAGTTGAATCACTCGCTTTGCCCGGACTTCTTTCATATTGCCAAGGACATCGGGCTGGCGTTTCCGGTAGTCGGCATGGCGGTCAGGGTTCTTGACCCGGCGGGGCAGGCTGATGGACTTCTTCTGCATTGAGGGCACTTTGAAGCCCGAGACCGCAAGAATCCCAGCGTCGCGGTCGATTCTTGCGCTTGTTGTCACCAGCCGTGTCATGCACTGCGGCTCCGTTCTGGCCGCAGTGCCGAGTCGTTGTCCGGGCAGTGTTGCGGCGTCGTCAGGTTCTTGCTTGCGCCCGGAGGTGTTGGCGTAGGCCGGGGATGGCGAAGTCGACCTTCCCGTGGCCGCTTGCTTCGATAAGTCCCGCGGCCAAGAGCCTCGCTCGGTAGTTTGCGACAAGGTTGGTCCTCGCTCCAAGGCGGTGCCCAATGTCTGCCGCAGTGGAGGGTTCATTGTCTTCGGCCATGGCGAGCAGGAAGTCCATGTCCTTCGGGGAGGCCGTGGCCAAGGCTGCCTCAATCACGGTCCGGGCATGGCGGCGCTGTGCCGCGTCAATCGCATGCCCGACTTCGATTTCGGTGAGTGTTCCGCCATTGTTCTCGGCTTCACGCCATAGGAAGTAGCCGACGAGTTGGATCAGGAAGGGGTAGCCTCCCGTGGCCTCGGCCGCCCGGTGGACCAGGTCGGGGGACAGACCGATCCCCGCTCTGGCGAACGTCGCGGCGTAGGAATCCTCAACTTCCCTGACGGCTGCGGCGTGGAGGTCGATTTTGTCCGCCCGGCGGAGGAAGGTCGCCACGCCTTCGTTGAGGAGGTCAGACACCGCGGCCGGCAGACCGGCGAAGACCAGACCGATGGGGAGCCGGTCCTGGATGAAATGCTGCACGCTGGCGGCGAGCTGCGCCAGTTCATTGCGGTCCGCCGCATGGATCTCATCAACGGTGATGACCAGGCCCGACTTGCGCTCATCCAGAAGTCGCAAAAGACCTTCTCCGAGGGTCCGCCAGGCGACCTGCCGTTCGGGCGGAAGTTGGGTGGTGATGCTGAATCCAGCAGCGGCAATAGCGGTGATGCGGCGGGTCCGCGGGCCTGTGCCAAGTTCCTCAGCAAGTTGCCGCATGGATTCCCCGATCCGTCCCATAAAGCCTTCGGTCGCTGTCTCGGAAATGACTGCCCAGCCCTGTCCGCGGGCCAGATCATGGGCTGCGCCGATCATGACGGTCTTGCCGATGCCGCGTGCTCCCGTGAAAATAGTCAACAGGCCCGGGGCCCCGGAACCTAGGCGCAGTCCGTACTCAAATTCGTCCAGCACGCCACTGCGCCCGAGAATTTCCGGGGGAGTAGCGCCGGCAGAAGGGCGGAAAGGGTTGTCCATCGGCGCTCCTGTGAGTCGTTGTGTATCTTGTGAGTTTGGCCCGATGCAAGCCTACCGCGGCGGTGTGAGTACCTGTGAGTTTTGTGAGTTTCATGGGCCCGCGGCACGAAGCACACGCACATAATGGTTATTGTCCACGACCGACGTAAAGGGTTGTCGTCGGCTCCCCGAGCCGGACTGAACTGCGATGTATTGCGCGTAGGCAGTGGCTGAGTCTACGGCGTGGCGTTCGATGGTCGCTGGGGAGTAGCCAAGGGATTCGGCCGATGAGGGCCACGGGTGTGAGTTTGGTGCGTTCGTAGAGTGTTCTGAGCCGTGCGGCCCGGTGCTGAACAACTTGCTAAGACGGGTTGTGAGAGGTGTCCGGGATGGAAGTGTCATCCGGGTCAAGCTCCGCGGAATACCCGGGCGGTGTTGGGACGCGATGCTGTCAGGTCGTGGCCTGGGTTCGCGGCCAGTTCGCGCTGCGGCTGGGCCAATGGTTCCGGCAGGGCGGTCTGGATTGTCCCGAACTGGATGGTGGCCAGCTCCTCCGTGATGGTCAGGGATCTATGGTGTTCCTATGAAACGGTACCAACGATTGGAATGGCACCACGGCTACGACGAAGATCCGACAGTCATCTATAGCGAGATAGATGCCAAGGGGTTCGAGACATGCAAAGTCGAACAGTTCAGGGGCGGCACCTCCACCTTCGCAGACGAATCAACGGCCACTGGAAGCACGTGGCTCGCGGAAGTTGCCCTTCCTTCCTTGGAGGAAATCGCCGGGCAGACTGAGTTCAAAGCAGAGGCGATCGATGCATCAACGTTCGAAGACGTCTGGCGATCCGCTCACGAGGAGCGAAGCTAGACGTCAGAACAGCCTGAGTTCTCACATCCATTTCTACTCCCGTTGTTTAGCTGGCAGCGAGGGTATTCATGGGCCGGGCAGCCGCCCCGTCCGAGAAGGCGATGAGAGTCTGTCCCAGGGCTGAAGAGTAGTTCCGGGAGGTCTCAGTTTCGTTGGTGTTCTGCCTCATCTAAAGGGGCGTAGCGCCACCATGTCGGTGCCGATCGATAGGATCAAACTCATGACTGACGCCCGCGACCTCGCCCTGCCTGCCAGCTACACTGACCTCCTCGGCGAGCTCAAGAACCGGGTGCGGGCTGCCCGCACCCGGGCAATCCGGACCGTTAACACCGAGCTCATCACACTGTACTGGTCCATCGGCAAGACCATCCTGGGACGCCAAGCAACTGAAGGATGGGGGAGTGGGGTCATCGGAAGGCTGGCCGAAGACCTGGGAGCTGAGTTCCCGGACATGAAGGGCCTGTCGCGGTCAAACTTGCAGTACATGCGCAGCTTCGCTGAGGCCTGGCCGGCATTCGACCCGAATGTCCCACAGCCTGTGGGACATTTGCCGTGGGGCCATATTCGCACCATTCTCGACAAACGTCTCGAGCCGCCGGCAAGAGATTGGTATGCCGCCGCTGCCGTCCAGCACGGCTGGTCCCGCAACGTGCTCATGAACATGATCATGAACAACACGCTGGAGCGTACAGGCGCTGCGCCCTCGAACTTTGTGCAACACCTCGTTGCTCCAGACTCGGAGCTCGCCCAGCAGGTAGCCAAAGACCCCTACAACTTCGAATTCCTCGGGCTCTCAGGTGAAGTGGCCGAACGTGACCTCGAAAACGCACTTACTAGCAGAATCACGGAAACGCTCCGCGAACTGGGCCCTGGCTTCGCATTCGTCGGCCGTCAAGTGCACTTCGACGTCGACGGGGACGACTTCTACGTCGATTTGCTGTTTTTCCTTATCTGCAGCCCATCGATGGAGTGTCGCTACTTTCCGCGGGTTTCACGGGGCTTGAACTGTCGTCGACGTAAAGGAACAGAACGCACTGCACGGTCCCGGATGGGTACGCTCTGCGGGGCGTTCACGGCCAAAGACAGGGTGAGGAGTGGATTACTCCATCACGGCCGGACCGTAGAAAAGCTCGCTGGGATCGCTCGGCAATCTGTTCCTGGCCGAAAAATCCACCTTCCAGCTATCGAGTTCGAATAGATCGCCGTCCCGATCAACGTTCAGGCTAACGAGCACTGGAACTCCATCGGAATCCTTAAACCATCCCTCTGAGACGGTCCGACCATACTTCCGACCTTCAGCATTCGAAGCGAAGCAGAGGCTCCCCATTGCACCGTCATCCATGTCCACGACTCTGATGGAATGGAGGTCCTGGTTATGCCACTTCCTCAGGCCGGAGCGCCGCACAAGCTCCCCCACAATGATGAGTTCCCCGGGAAGCATCAAGCGCTCTGTCATCGGCCAATTCTAGGGCTCTGAACACCGAATTATTCATTGTGCTCGGCCCACGAATCGAACCCTGAACGCGACGGAGCACCACGTGACAGCATCTCGCGCAGCCCGTCGACGTGGTCCGCGAGTTGTTCAAACGGGTAGGACTCCTCAGCAATTTTCGTCGGCAGCGGTCTTCATCGGCAACCGTGATGCGACATCTGCATCAGAGAACGCCGCGCCCTTAGGTCGTCGATCCGAAGCTGCGCGGGAGGCCTGCTTCATCCTTGATCAGTCGGCCCGCTTGCTCTCTGCCGGACGGGCCAGGCGGAGCTCGCCGTAGGCGATTTCAAGTTGCTTGCGCAGTGTCTGGTTTTCCTCGCGTAGCTGCCTGTTTCGAGTCATGAGGGCTTCGACGCGGGTCAGCAACGATGCATGGGTCGCACGCTGGTTGGTTGGAGTTCCGGGCGGTCGGTCGGCGTTGGCGGTATTCAGTTCCCGCAGGGCCGCAATGAGGTCAGGCTGGGAGTATATGTATGCGCGGGAAACCCTGGCCCTGCGGGCGATCTCAGTGACTTTTGCAGATTCTCCTCTTGTATCGAGGTCCTTGAGGACTGCAGTGACACGCTTGCGCGAATCAGCCTTGCGTTCGGCTGCCGCTGTGGCCAGATGGCGGCGGTTGTCGGCTCGCACGATTGCTTAGCTCGCTTCCGGGGCGGCGGCGCGGCCGCCTATGACGACTTCATTAGGCGAGCAGCCTCGGCATGCTCCGATGATGCGGGTGAGGTTTTCCACGATCTCCTCGTTCTTTTCGACAATGCGGCCGTGGCCTTTGGATTTAGATACGTCGATGAGCTCCAGCGTCGTCCGCAGCTGGGCCTCGTGCTGGGGCAGGAACTCGGGAGTCGTGATGAACAGGGGGCAGGTCAGGCACGGGTTCGCGTGCTCGCAGGCGCTTTGGACGGGCATTCCGCAGTAGCCGTTCGGGAGAGTCTGCTTCGCTCGGTCCAAGCCGGCGCGTGCCCATTGCGCGTCCGCCAGCGGATGATCTTCCTCCAGGGTGACCCCTTCGCCGCGCGCGTTGATCTTGCGGGCCTTCTCCCAGCTGTCACGGACGGTCTTGTCGTGCAGCCGCGCGTAGTGACTGGTCATCTCAGCGGACGTGTGGTCGAGGAGCTGCTGCACGATGTGCTGTGGCACGTCCCTGTTGATCAGCCTCGTGCCAAACGTGTGCCTGAACTGATGCGGCGTGATCCTGACCGGCCGCCCCAGCTCGTCGGACACGGCTATGGCCGCGAGCCACTTAGTAAAGTGATTGCGGAACCCCTCGGGCCGGAGTGCTGTGAATCCGGCCGGGTTTGCCTTGTAGGCGGGGAACAGGACTGTGGCGGAGCCCGATTCGTAGCGCGAGTGGACCCGGAGCTGCTGTCCTCTGAGGCGTTCCGCGGTGCCCTCGTCCACCGGAACGTAGGCGTCGCGCCGCATCTTGTGGTTGTAGTAGTGCAGGTACGGGTTTGCATCGCCGTCGGCGACGAGGCAGTCCAGCTTCAGGCCGATAGCGTCCGAGATGCGCAGGGCGCAGCGGATCATTAGCTCGAGAACCAGTCGATAGTCGAGGTTGGCCATCTTGGCGATATTGGGTTCCGCTTCGATCTGGGACATGACGAATTCGCTGACCGCTCGCTCGGGCAGACGCCGCTTATCCCGCGGCATGTCCTGGGGATAGATCGTGCTCGAGGCGGGAAGCCCGGGTGCCCACTGGAACTGATGCACATCTCGCAGGAAGGCCCTGACAGAGCTCAATCGCTTCATCCTCTGTCCGGTCGCAGGCATGCGCAGTGCCAGGTCGGCGGTCCATCCTTCGATCAGAGACCTTGAGAGCTCCCGAGCCGATTCGGGCATGACGGCGCTCGGCTGGAGGTACTCGCTGAAATCCCGGACCGCGCCCAGATCCAGGGTCACCGTGTTCACAGCGAAGCCCACGCTGAGCCTGTGCCGGATCCATTGCTTGGCGAGCTCCCGCAGCCAGGGGATGCGGAAGCGTGTGAAAGACAGCATCCGCTTCGGGTACTCAGGATGGCCGAGTCGCGTGAGCCTCCAGGAATCACGTTCATACTCCGTGTGCCAGCCCACCCCGTTCAGGAGAGTGTCCACCTGCTCATATCCCCAGGTGAGGAAGGAAAGCGAAGGGCGCCCCCCGGCCCCGGGGTTGATCTGCCTCTTCCACTCCTCAGGAGTATGGTCGCGAAAGCTCTGCGCCCCCGTGGAACGCAACAGACGCATCGCCGGGTTCCACATGTAGACGTTCGCCCGCCGATTCCCGTGGTCGACCCAGCACTGGAATACGTACTGGATCTCCAGGGCGAGCTGGCTCGGGAGTCCGCGGACGTCGAGTGTCGGGACACCGGCCTCGTAGATCTTCACGGCAAAGTCTTCCAAGATCATGCCCGGGTTGGCCTTGCCAAGCCGCTTCCACTGGGCGAAGTGGTTGGCGCAGAAGATCTGCTTCCCATCCCTCCACAGCACGCAGTCGGGGAACTCGCACTCAAGCTGCTGACCGGCATCGACAAGCGGGGCAGCCTGGCCGGCCCACTGTCCGGAATCCTGGGAGGAGCCGTAGAGGCTCCAGAGTCGGGAGTGGCGGCTGCAGAGGCCGTGGCTCTTGCGCGCGAAGCGGCATCCGGTCACGATGCAGCTGGCGTACGTGTGGATCGGCGTCTCGGTCGCCAGCCACTGGACCCTGTCCGCGCCCTCGGCCTCCGCAAGGCGCCACCTCGCCACGTGCGCATTGCAGAGGTCCTTCCGTGTGAAGGCCTGGTTGTCACAAGATGCCACCTCACACACGCCATAGGAGAACATCGGGTGGGAGGCCGGAGGAACGAGGACATCGCGCCTGAACTCGGGTCGAACCGCCGCCGTCAGGATGCCCAGCGCCGATTCGGCTGGCGCCAGAACGAGCGGACTCTTCACATCTGCTCCTCGTCCGCCGGTGTTCCTGGCCAAGCTGACTCGAACCAGCCGGCGTCCGTCAACGCGATCCGCGCATCCGCGGCAGTCAGGTGCCCGTAGATGCCAAGGGTCGTCTGGATGCTCGCATGGCCCATCAGCAGTTGGACCACCGCCCAGTCGGCGCCGCGTCGGATCAGTTCGGTGGCGTAAGTGTGCCGGAGCTGGTGGGGTGTAAAGTTCTCGAGGCCGGTGAGCACCCTGAGGCGCAGCACCAGGTCCCGCACCCCCGAATACGTCACCGGATGCCCTCGACGGCCTCCCCAGAGGTTCACGAACACGTAGTCCGAATCGGTAGCCCCGTACTCCTCGTCTATGTAGTCGGCGTAGAGGGTGAACAACTGGGAATTTACCGGAACCGTTCGAGGCTTTCCCCCTTTGACCCGAGCACCGTTGCTGTTCGCGCGCGGAACGATGTCGATCTCCTGCCGGGAGATGCTCAGATCGCTGTGGCGAAGCCCGAGCGCTTCGCCGATCCTCATGCCAGTTTCGAAGAGCATGCCGATGAGCAGCCGGTCCCGGTGCCGGGAGCATGCTGCCAGGATGCGCCCGATGTCATCACGGGCGATCACCTTAGGGTGGGGTCTGGTGACGCCGCGTAGTCGAATCTCACGACGAACGGCTCCGCTCATCGCATGTTCTAGAAACGGTTTGAACTTTCCCCGACTTGCTCCCGCTATCCAGCGTGACATCTGCAGGTCCACGAGCGGATCATGACGCTGATGGAAGTCGTAGAAGGCCGATACGGCAGCGAGTTTGCGCTCCAAGGATCGCTCAAGGAGCGAGGGGGCCGTGCCAGGCAGTACCGCGACGCCCCTGCCGCGGTACTTCGCGGGCGTCCTCAGCCAGCCCATCCATTCGCCGATGTCGCGTAGGCCGAGGCCTCGCCAGTCCCTCCGCACCTCGTCGAGCCAGCAGAACAGGTCCTTGAGGTCATGCGCGTAGCCCTTGACCGTATTCGGGGAATAGTTCGTCCGCTGCAGGTAGGCGAGGAAGGCCTCAACCGGCTCGATCGGCATCATGCCCCAGTCCACAACCGTAAAGGAACGTTCGCCAGTGTTTGCCAGCATCATTGCCTGCACGTGCATGTCCAACCACCCCGCCTTCCGTCGTTGACAGAAACAGGATTGCTGCCAAGCACGTAGTTTTCGGGGCACCACGCCGTGCGTGGATCACATCGATGTCACCGGCCCTCAGGCGCCAGATAATTTTCCACACCGAACAATCCCGCTACGTGGTCGTTGAGCTTAAGACTGGCAAGTTCCAGCCCGAGTTTGCCGGAAAGCTCAATTTCTACGTCGCGCTTGTCGATGACGTCCTTCGCCGTGAGCATCACAACGAAACGATCGGCATCCTGATCTGCGGCACCAAGAACGACCGCAGCGTCAGGTACAGCCTCGGCCGCTCGACCTCACCCATGGCCGTAGCCGCCTACACCTACGACAAGCTACCCACCGCCGAGCAGCAGTCCCTTCCCAACGAGAGTCTCCTCGTGGCCGCGCTCGAATGGGCAGAACCCGAAACCGGCCAGCCGGACTCCGATTAGCCTTTCTGGACAGCTGAGGAACTACCGTCGAGTTCGGGTCATCACGCTGGCAAGATCGCCGCGCCCCGCGGCCCGGATCCCCTGGGGCGAGAACGCTACATTGCGGCCTGCTAGCCAAGACCTGCGTCGAAAGTGCAGTTAGCTGAAATTAGAGTGGAGGCATGGCGAGGATCAGTGTGAGTCCCACCGTGGCTTAACTGGCAAGCGCGGGTATTTATGGGCCGGAGTAGCTGGGGTGCCCAGTTGACCGTTTGGGGTGTTGGCCCAATGCAACTCCCATGCTTTAACTGGCATGCACGGGTATTCATGGGACGGGAGTTGCCGGGACAAACCGCTTGCCCGCCCTTGGCCGATAAGCCTGTCTTGAGCTCGTTACCGGGAGATACTCGATTCATGATGCGTCTGGAATTCTGGCCTGACTATGGTTCTGGTCCTTTGTGGAGCGACGAGGGCAAGGCTATAGATCTGGGGTCACTGGGTATTTCGCCTGCGCTTGCGGAGCGGGTCCGGTTGTGGAACTCGCAGTATGAAGAAGGCAGGATCCCAATCGACGGTCCCGGCGATGTCGAATGGCTTGCCGAGGGTGTGGGCCTCCTACGCCAGTTGCGCTCGGACTTAGGTAATGGCGTAGAAGTGGTCGTGACGG
>FSZH01000340.1_pt1 | contig 14545 bp, 15 predicted proteins | sample 1638741 | NCBI WGS metagenome assembly FSZH01 (sample SAMEA3914813, study PRJEB12502) | metagenome | biome: forest; material: soil | place: Canada | collected 2011-07-07 | depth 0.3 m | reverse complement strand
TCCCTGTGCAGGTCTCGCCTGAAGCCGCCGCCCTGGTTCCCCAGTCGGTCAAGGCTGACGGCAAGCTGACCGTCGCGGTGAGCCCCTTCGCCGCGCCGCTGGCTGTCTACGCCACGGACAACAAGACGCCGGTGGGCAACGAGGTGGACATCGCCGTCGCGCTGGCAGAATCGCTGGGACTCAAGCCGGACATCGTCCCGACAGCCTGGGCCGACTGGCCGTTGGGCGTGGAATCGGGCAAGTACGAGGCTGTCATCTCGAACGTCACCGTGACGGAAGAGCGCAAGCTCAAGTTCGACTTCGCCAGTTACCGCGAGGACAAACTGGGCTTCTATGCCAAGAGCGACAGCTCCATCACGAACGTGGACTCGGCTCCCGACGTGGCCGGCAAGCGGATCATTGTGGGCTCGGGCACCAACCAGGAAGCAATCCTGTTGCGCTGGGACGCCGAGAACAAGAAGAACGGCTTGAAGCCGGTTGAATTCCAGTATTACGACGACGACTCGGCCTCCACGCTCGCGCTGCAGTCGGGCCGTGCGGACCTGACGTTCGGGCCGAACGCGACCGCGTTCTACAAGTCGCAGACCGATGGCAAGACCAAGAACGTGGGACTGGTTGACGGCGGGTGGCCACTCAAGGCGAGCATCGCGGTGACCACCAAGAAGGGCAACGGCTTCGCTGCGGCGGCCCAGGCCGGCCTGAACTCGCTCATCAAGGACGGTACGTATGGGAAGATCCTTGACCGCTGGGGTCTTTCGGCGGAGGCAATCCAGAAGTCGGAACTGAATCCGCCGGGCCTTCCGAAGAGTTAGGGTTCCCTGGGAGTGTAACTTTCCACATAGCCGCGATCCCTCCCAGCGAAAGGGAGTTCCATGGGCCAGCGCCTTGCCATCCTCGACGACTACCAAGCCGTCGCCCACGACTACGCGCCGTGGGCTGAGCTCGCCGAAGACGGCGTCGATGTCACCGTTTTCAGGGAGCCTTTGGCGGACGCCGTGGCCGCGCTCCGCGACTTCGACATCGTCACGGCCATGCGGGAACGGACCGCCTTCGACGCCGAGCTCCTCCGGCAACTGCCGAAGCTCAAGCTCCTGGTCACCACCGGAATGGCCAACGCAGCCATCGACATGCGCGCAGCCGAGGAGCAGGGCATCACTGTCTGCGGGACGGGCGGCTCACCCGCCGCGGCGCCCGAGCTGACGTGGGCCCTGCTCCTGGCCTTCGCACGCAAGGTGCCGTTCGAAGACCGTCGGCTGCGCGCCGGCAAATGGCAGAGCACCGTGGGTTTCGAACTGTCAGGGAAGACCCTTGGAGTGCTGGGACTGGGAAAGATCGGGAGCAAGATCGCGGGTTACGGCAAGGCCTTCGGCATGGAGGTGATTGCTTGGAGTCCTAATCTCACCGAAGAGACTGCCGCCGCGGCGGGCGCCAGGAAGGTGAGCAAAGAGACACTGTTCCGGGAGGCCGACGTCGTCAGCGTCCACGTTCGGTTATCGGAACGGTCCCGGGGGCTTGTTGGGGAGGACGAACTGCGGCTCCTCGGCCCTGAAGGCGTCCTGGTGAACACAGCCCGCGGGCCGATCGTGGACGAGGCTGCCCTCCTCCACGGCCTCAACGAAGGGTGGCTCGGCGGCGCGGCCCTGGACGTGTACGACGTCGAGCCCCTCCCGGCGGACCACCCGCTCCTCACAGCGCCGCGAACCGTGCTGACTCCGCACTTGGGTTACGTCAGTTCGCAAAGCTACGCCCGCTTCTATGGCGAGGCCTTCGAGGACATCCGCGCGTGGGTGCGGGGAAATCCGGTGCGGGTGCTCACGGCTTAGGGCGTCGATTGGGGTTGAATAGTCCAGTGCCTTCCGAATTCTCACTCCGTCCCGCCCTGCCCACCGATGCCGACTGGATCGCCGAACTGCGCGCCGTCGTCATGCGTCCGGATTTGGAACGGCTTGGTCGCTGGGATCCGGTCCGGGTTCGCGAGCGGTTCTTGAATGCGTTCCGGTCAGATCACACCTTCGTCATTCTCGTCGAAGAGCAACGTGCCGGCGTCATTGCTGTCCTTCCCGAGCCCGAAGCGTTGTGGATCGAACACTTCTACATCGCACCTGGATTCCAAGGGCAAGGTCTTGGATCCGGCGTGCTTCAGCGGGTCATGGGCGAGTCCAAGGACCACCGACCGTTCCGGCTCAACGTGCTCCAAGGCAGCCCGGCCCGACGGCTCTACGAACGCCACGGCTTTGTCTTGGAGACCGAGGATCCGGTAGACGTTTTCATGGTCGCAGCCTGATTTGTTGCGAATAGGGTCTTTTACGGCTCTGTTGTTCTGCAAACCGTGCTGTCACAGCCGCATCCGGTTTATGGAACACGTTCGCCAGTCCGCGCGAACGTCGACCCACCGTCCGCGGTGGCTCCGTGCGGCCTGGATCAGCGGTCGGCCACGTTGCGCCCCTCGGTGGCGGTTGTCGAATCCAGGTCTCACAGGAGCACGACGAGCTCCCTATGTACAATCCTGTGGATGCGTGTACAACCGAAACCCACCGCGGTCACGGATGATGTGCCGAGCTGGCGACTCACCACGAAACGGGCGAAAGCGGAGACCGTGGCCATCTTCGCCGGCTTCGCCCTCTACGCGGCCTTCGCGCTTAAGCTGCTTCTTTTCTCCCGTGTACCGGGTTCGGAGCGTTCGATCAATCTCATCCCGTTCGCAAGTATCGCGAAATACGCGTTCAGCCACTCTCCCGGGACCGAGAGAGTGGCGTTCGCCAACGTCGTCGGGAACATCCTGATCTTCATCCCGCTCGGAGTCTACGCATCGTGGCTCCGACATCGGGCGGCCGCATGGCTGACCATGTTCACGGTCGCCTCGGTCAGCGTCGCCGTAGAGATCATCCAGGGCGTGTTCGCGGTTGGAGCATCTGACATCGACGACGTGATCCTGAACTGCGTCGGAGGACTCATCGGAATCCTCGCACTCTGGCTGCTCTCCGCAATCCTGCACGAGCGATCCCGAATACGGACCGCGATGGCCGGGTTGTCACTGCTTTCAATGCCCGTCTGGTGCTACTTCCTCTTCATCATCCGACTACGCATGTGAGCACAACCCACAGTTCCCCTCACAGCTCGCTCGACCTCATGATCGGCCCACTCCACTGCTCCACTGCTCCACTGCTGAGGGTATATCCATCGGCCGGCATGGACTTGCTCCGGCGCTGACCGAGCCCCGGTTCGTCAGGCCACGCGGATGCCGTGGTCAGCGAGGAACTCGCGGGCACGGCCCATCTGGCGGTCGGCGGAGAAGGCGTACCACTGTTCGCTAAGGTTCTCGCCGTGGACGAGATCGCGGAACCGGAAGAAGGCACCTTTGCCCTCGATCGCCCGCTCCAGCCGCTCCCGGAGGGCGTCATTGTGCTGCCGCTCGGCGAAGACCGCCATGTCCCGCCAGCCGTTCCGCGGACCGGTGCGGTGGAGTCGAAGCCAGCGGTCCGGCTCCTCCACCACGTTGATGGCGGCGCCCTCCCCGACCATCATCGGGTCAGTGGCGGTCTCGTCGTACACCTGCCCGGTGTGCAGGTCGAGGTAGCCACCGGCCGACAGCTCGGGATCCCCTTCCAACACGGTGCTGAGCATGTCCAGGGCTACTGGCACCACTCTGCCTGTCAGCGGCTCGCGGCGCAGAGCGGCTAGAAGGTCCTCGGCCAGCATCCGGTCCCCGGCGCCGTCGCGCCACGTCAGCCGGTTGATGACCGAGAGTGCCACCGGCTCGGCTTCCTGTCGTCTTTGCTCCAGCGCCATCGGGATGCCGGCCCCCACCTGTTGCAGAGCGTCATCGATGTCGTGCCCCGTCACCGCCGCGAGGAAGCGGGCCGCATCTGCCGCCGCGATGGCTTCACGCAGCTCGGACAGGTCGAGCCCGGGCATCTGCACTTGTGCGGGCCAGGCGTGCAGCAGCATCGGGTGCGGCCGGCTCGGTTTCCCCGGGGCCGGGCTCTCGCCGTCGTCGGCGGCCCACCGGCGCCCGTACTGGTCCGGGATGCTACCCCAGCCCCAGTACGGCAGGGGGGCATCAGGGCGGATACCCAATACCTCAAGCGGGTCGACCTTCACCTCCCCGACCACGCATCGGTGTGTCCAGGCGTCACCGAGGTCGTACGTGAACTGAAACTCAGCCCCCGGCTCCAGCGTCCGGGTGACCTTGGCAGCAGCGATGTCGATTGGCGCGATGATCGGGCCGCGGATCGATCCGGCGATCTCGGTTCCCGTCTCTTCGTCGGTGATTACCCGGCCGTCGGCCAGGGTGAACATTGACAGGTGTGAGCGGTCCCATCGGGCGAAGGCATCGTTGATGGCGTTGGCGAGATCCATGAAGGTGTGCGAGGGTCCGACCGCGAAGATGCGCCCGGGCCAGGGCCACAGCTCCTCGCCACGACCCCCGAGCAGTTCCACCGTCACCGATAACCAAGTTCGTGCCATACCCAAGGATGGCACGCGCCGCGGCGCTGCCGTGGTCGGGGAACTGCAGGGCCCCCGCGCGAGCCTCGAGAGGGATGAGCTAAAACCTATGCAGGCCCTTGAATGCGACGATGTCCCTGCGATCCGGCTCTATAACAATTCCCTGTTATCCCGTTCGAGGATCGGTGAGCGCGCAATCGAAGTCGGTGTCGATGCTCTGGTGAGACAGTGCTAGCCGAGCATCCCGAGGTATTGGGGGCGGCATTTCATCGCGTGGATGAGTTCTTCGCTACCGTCGTCCCAGACGAGCACCACGAGTTCCAGCAGCCGGCCGTGGGTGTCGAAGCCGAGGCGGAGGAACCTGCGCGGTTCGTCATCATCCAGGGGAACTGATACCAGCGGCCATGCTGCCGCCTCGATCCCGTCAGCGGAGCTGATCCCGTGCTTGTGTGCGGAGCGGCGGACGATCACGCCACGTGCGACCAAGCGGCCAGTGCGGCGCGGATCGCCTCGGACCGGTTAAGGTGCTCGCGCTCGGCCCGGGCCATCACCGCTGCAAGCTCCTCGACCGTCAGCCTTACGGGAACGACCTGAGACGCCTCCGCGCCCCTGGCAGGGCGCCCCATCCGCGCCTTCAGCTCCTCAATGTCGTAACCGGCCTCGGCTTCCTCGACCCACCCATCGATCTCGGCCTCCGAGACCTCCCGTCCATGCATCTTGCGTTCCATGCAGACAATCGTATTACGAATCTCTCCCGGTGACCAGAGGAACTGACCGTTGTCCGTAAGGGGATCCCTGAGCGGTGCGTCCGCGCCGTGACCGTGGCGTCAAGCGGTGTTTCGGATTCCCGATTTGTCGGAGATCGGGTGCCCGCAGGGGAAGGATCAACGGGTGCTTTCTCGGGCGGGTCCGGCGCGACAGAATCACTGCCGCAGTCCTGGCGACCGTTGGCATCCAATCGTGGATGCTCGATGGCCTAAGAGTCCCTTCCCGTGGCGAGGACCGGAGTTCTCCGCCGGGTGGCGACGGCACCAAGTCCTAAGGCAATGACAGCGAGTAGCGGGCTCGCGATGCTCCACCAGGTAAGGAGTGCGAAGGGCACAGTGCCAAGGGTAAGCAGCGTCATGCGCAGCAGTTTGGAGGGAACCCATGGCGCGAGGACCACGGCGATGCCGCCAACGATTCCGATTGCGGCCATCCAGCCCACACCCGTGCCCACGGCCAGCATCAATTCGAACAGGCCGAGCACGCTCACCAATCCAGAAAGCCAATGCGTCACAACGAAGTGACGTGACTCGTGTGTCTCCCCCGCTCTGACCGCGAGAACCGTCGCTGCCAGCAACAGTCCGCCGGGCAGGTACCAGAGGACCCCCACCGTCGTGAAGCACAGCAGCCCCGGGATCAGCAGCCCCATCGCCGCCGCCAGTCGGTGCGGCGTGGGGAGCGGAATTCGACCGAGGGTGACCGCGCCGACGAGTGCGACGAGACACAGACTCACCGTGAGCACGCCCAGTCCGAATGGGTTGTTCTTATAGCCGCTCCACTCCGGGATCTGGGCTCCCAGGGTGGCCTGAACTACCCCCGCGACGAGACCGAGAGCAGCGCCCGCGACCCCAAGCCACAGCGCGGTTCGCTGGCGTAGCAGCATCCCGTTCACAGAACCACATCTTTCAATGGACGCCGAGGGCTGGGTCGGGATGTCCGTACCGGAGTCCCGAGTCGGAACGCGACCAACGGCACAACTCCGGCGGGCAGAAGCTCCCGCAGGCGCGGCGCAAATGACGCGGGAAGGCTCTGTTCGTGTTCGCGATCGATCCGTTCGGTGACCTGGTTCATGTGCTGCATTCCCAGCCCTCGTGAGGTGGCACCGAGGTGAACCCGCTGCAGAAGCCTGCCACCGGCCAGCCGCAGCCGGGGGTCGTCGGCATCAGTGACGGTGACAACACCGAAAGCGGCTGCCGCTGCGGTGTGAACCGTGCGGGTCTGGTCAAGCCAGAACTGGTCACCCTCAGCACGTGAATAGGCGGGCAGGAGCTTGGCGAGGGTGAGGGTGAGCGGGGCAAGTCCCTGTCCGTCGAGCGTGACGCCGTCGCGGAACCGGTCGATGTCGTCACGGTTGTTCCTGAACCGGATGAAGAACTCCTCCGACTGGCCGCGATCCTCAATGATCGCCTGGGTGGCCTCAATCACGATCGTGCTGAAGGCCTTCTTCTCTGCCGTCGAGGTGAGCCAGTGAACCCGGACGCCGCCATCCCCGGTGGGGCCAGCCAATTCGCCAAGCACCGCATCCGCAACCTGACCGTGTTCATACGGTCCACGATTCGAGTGCCTGTCCCCGATGGCATCGTGCAGGGATGAGGATGTCGCCTCCACAGAGGTCAACGTGACCGACGCCACATGAGTGGGATCGGCCGCGGAGGGCATCAAAATCACCTCTGAGTGATACCCACGGGCCAGCAGCCCGAGTACGAGATTCTCGATGGCGCAGCCGAGACCGACGTGATGTTCCCGCCGAAGTGGATCCGTCATAGGCATCTCCCGCGTCGGATCTGCGAACACGTCGACTGCCTGCGCGGTCACGCGGAAAGCCCAGCCCTGTTGATTATGGGGACTCGCGGCCAGGATCGCCGCACCGACCGCCCCCACCGGCGTCGGGTCGGTACGCCAGTGTGTCCAGGCGTCGTAGGGCGCGCCGGATCCAGCATCCATCACACCGTTGTCGAAAGCGCGGTAGCTGACGAGCCCCGCGGCAGTCACCAGAATCGTGGCGCCCCCCAACCCGAGACCCCGCACAACTGAGCGGCGCGAGACTATGCCGCTTGCGTCGGAAACCATGGTGCTAGACCGGCTGCAGGCAAAACATGGGGTGGCTGACCGCTTCGAACTGGATTTTCTCGTCTGAGGAGTCGGCCGTGACGCTCCTATACGGGCCGGTGGCCGGCACGGTGCGAATGCAGGGTCGGATGACCGACAGAACTTCGACCCCGGATGCCGGCCAGGCAGTCATCGTCTCCGTCCGGCGTCCCCTGCTCAATGTGATGCTGGGATGTGCCCGCGCGTTGCGCAGCCAATTCCGACAGGCAGCCCCCGACCCGGGTGTGGTCAACAATCCGAAAACCAAATTGGCTGCGCGTTGCGAACCGTCGAGCCGGCAGGTCTTGACCATCATTTGCTCCATCTCAGGGGTTGGATAAACTCAGGATCGCTTTCCGGCGCCCGAACCACTAGGGCAGTTGGTCCCGCGGACACTGCTGTGAATCGACTTCGTGGCGCTCAAGCGGGTTACGTGCAGTCCATCTCTTCGGAGCCAAGAGCCGATCGGGCGAGTCCTGCCCAGCTGATTCACGCACCACACTCACCTTCACGCTCCGAACGGGAACCAACGCGACGAGAGCACCCGAGGCCTTGGTCTCATGACGCAAAACTGAGCCCGAAAGCGGGTCCCCCACCGGACTCTTCGGTCTGACCGGGCACTTCGTTGACATGCCTGAAGGCGTCCGGACAGCCGCCTATCGGCGTCGGCAGTTCCGGATATGCAGGTAGGCCATGACTATCAGCAGCGGAACGTGGATGGCCGGCATGTTGTGGGCGAACCATTTCGGAAGGTAAATGTCCGTCACCGCGCCGCTTTCGGCCCCGTAGTGTTTGGCGAGCTGCGTGAGCGGACACTGGAATCCGTTGCCGGCGAACACCAGAGATTCGCCTGCTGTCATCGGTTCCCCGGAAGGGATGGCCCGAGACAAGCCCCACAGCTGAACCTACACAGCGCAGCTGACGTTCAGGATTACCAACGGTCTCGGCGCGGCGCGCCGATCCTCAACTAAACAAAGACTTCTGCAACTAGCAAATGAAACGAACTGCGACATTCGGACGAATCGGTGTGCGTGTTACAAGACGACCCGAGCGTCCGTAAGCCGGTCCTCCACCGGACAGGCCAGGCAATGATCTGCGCTCTGAAATGTGATTGTTAACTTCGTTTGGCGGTTTTTTGCAGCTTCAAATGGCGGTTCCGGGAATCCGAGCGGGCGTCTACACCGCCAACTGCGCCGCCCGGCTTCTGGAGGTTGAGGACTCCACGGCCATCGAGGCGAGAGTTCTTGCGGTTGCGGCGGAGTGGGGTGACTTGTCCATCTGTGCCGCGGTGACCGCGCCGTCGTAGAGGACTACAAGTTGTTCTGTCAGTTGCTGCGGATGTCGCACGTTCAGCGCTGCGACGAGGTCGCCGAAGAGTTCGTGTAACCAGGATCGATAGTTGGCGGCGGCCTTGATCTCCGGTCCGTCGGCCGGCGCCTCGGCGACAGCATTCATGAACGAACACCCGCGGTAGCCGGGCTCGGCAAACAACGTGCCGAGCGCATCGAACACCGCGAGGATCTTCTCGCCAGGATCCTTCGACTCTGCGACAGCTTCATCGACACGAGCCGTCCATGCGGCGTGGCGTCCGAGCAGGTATTCCTTGATCAGGTCGTCCTTGCCGTCGAAGTTGTAGTAGAGCGACCCCCGGGCCACGGACGCCTTTTCGATGATGCGATCGATACCTACCGCATGGACGCCCTCGTTGTAAAAGAGTTCGTCCGCCGCGGCGAGGAGCTTCTGCCTCGGCGACGGCTTCTTTTCAGCTTTCTCGACCATTTCCCAACTATATCAGACCGATCTGTCTAAATCGGCCTTGCAGATTTAGACAGGGCGGTCTAAAGTATCTTCTATTAGACAGACCGGTACATACAAGGAGCAGGAAATGTCGGATACACAGATCAGAGACCTCGAAGGCCAAACGGCCCTGGTGACCGGGGCAACCTCGGGCATCGGGCGGGCGGTTGCCGTCCAGCTCGCGGCCCAGGGCGCGACCGTCCTGGTTCATGGACGTGACGTCGACCGCGGTGTCCAGGTCCTCGAAGAGATCGAGCTCGGTGGTGGCCATGCGCGGTTTGTGGGAGCCGACATCAGCACGACCGAGGGGGTCCGGGAGCTCGTTGACGAAGCCGGTGACGTTGACATCCTCGTGAACAACGCAGGGTTCTCCTGGTTCGGGCCCTCCGTCGACCTTGACGCCGGAAAGTTCGACGCGCTGTTCGACTCCAATGTGCGCGCACCGTACCTGCTCGTTTCCGCCTTCGCCCCGGCGATGGCAGCCAAGGGAAGGGGCAGCATCATCAGCCTTGCCAGCATGGCCGGACTGGTCGGCCTCGCCGGCGGGGCGGCGTACGGCGCCACGAAACTCTCCCTGGTCGCCCTCACACGCTCATGGGCCGCCGAATACAGCCCGAGCGGAGTGCGCGTGAACGCTATCGCTGCCGGACCGGTTTACACCGCATCCGATCCCGCAAGGATCAAAGCCCTCGGCGAGACCACCCTCCTGGGACGGGCAGCAGTGCCCGAAGAAATCGCGAACGTCATCGGCTTCGTGGCCTCACCCCGCGCCAGCTACGTGACCGGCGCCGTCATCGCCGTCGACGGTGGTCGAACCGCAGTCTGAATCACCCCGGCACGCCGCCCTCACGGCAGGGCAGCGGCTCACACACCAAAAAACGAACGAAGGAACCAAACCATGACAACCACCATTCTCGGAGTCAGTTTCGACACGAACAACGCCGTCGCGATCGCGACGTTCTGGGCCGGCGCGCTCGGACGGACCGTGAACGAGGGCGCATCCGAAACGTTCGCCGCGGTCGCCGTAGGCGACGGCAGCCCGGTGCTGATGTTCCACAAGGTCCCGGAGCCCAAGACCGTCAAGAATCGGCTGCATTTCGATCTGAAGGCCGGCGACTTCACTGCCGAGTCGGACAGGCTTCTCGGTCTCGGCGCTACGCAACTCACCGCCCTCGCGGACAACGGCGGCAACTGGGTGACGTTCGCCGACCCTGACGGCAACGAATTCGACCTCATCCCCGGATAGCTCGCGCGGGTGGCTGAAGCCGGCCCCTTCGCTTGCTAGAAGGCGCCGGCCACTCACCGGACCGCAACCGTGGCCGACAGGGGGTGGGGTCCTGGCCTTTGTAGGCATGGCACTCGAGGCTTTTCAGGTAGCCGCGCTTGCCCTACACGCGGGATGAGATCCAAAGGACCGTTGTCCGGAGGAACACCTCAGCAAAGGATCGGTTGCTAAGACCAGACCGCTGGCGCATTAGGGGCTGGCAGGTGCGATTTGCAGTGGTACATACCGGACTTGCGCGGAGCTAAATGTCACCCCCGGTGTTCGTTTGCCGATCCTACACCGGATACCAGGATCTTGTAGTGGGGGCGGAGGACTTCCGGGGATATCCCGCGGGAAGATCAGGATGGTTTGTCCGTACTTGCTTCCCGTCCCTCCAGGGGACCGTGAAGAGTTTACACCGGGGTTGGTGTCCACTAGGCGTGCCACGATGGCCGCGTCCTGTCTCACCCCTGCCATCAGTGCTGAGCGACGGGTGAGCATGTCGAGACTGGAGGAGGCCGACGTCTCGAGGCGCTGCCCTTGCGTCGGAGACCACGGAGGTTCCGGCGCCATTGGGCATGCGGGTCCCGGTGGTGAGGGCATCGGTTATACGGTCCATCACGCGGCCCCTATTTCCCGCCGCCGCATGGCGATGAGCGCAATGGTCGTGAGAGCGGCAGCTATGCCGAGCATCCAGAACCCGCCGCTCCAGTCGCTGCCGGAGGCCGAGGGGACGGGCGTGTGGGTGAACGGCGCGAGGTCGCGGACACTCTTGTCCAAGCCGATCATGCCACCGTAGATGCCAATCATCACTCCCAGGATGAGCGTCCCCCAGCCCAGCGGCATGGTCCAGCGCGGCCAGAGGACAAACGCGGCCGCCGGCAGCGCGAGGTAGATGAGGGCCGCGGGAAGCTGGTCGGCGGCGGTCTGCCACACGTCGGTGACGGCGTTTGAGGTGTCCCCGGACGCGATGAGAGACGCCCACGCGCCCACGGCAGCGAACGCCATGACGAGCACCACCGAGGCTGCGCCCAGGGCCAGGAAGCTTGCGAGCAAGTGGACGCGGCTCAGCGGTTGCGCCGCGAGGAGCGCGGCCGTGCCGGCCGTTTCCTCCTGCCGCAGCCGGATGATTGCCTGCAGGCAACACGCCGCGGCGAGCACCCCGGCGAACTCGAACAGTACCGAGATCACGAGCTGGGTCATGGACGTGCCCTGGGCCTGGATCATGGCGCGCAGGACGCTCGTAATTGATGGGGCGCCGTTGAGGGCCTGCTGGACCGCTGACCCGAGAGCCCCTGCGAGGAGACCGGTCGCGAGGCCGCCCAGGCACCAGCCGATGATCGCACCCTGCTGGAGCCTGAGCGCGAGCGAGAACGGCCCGCGAAGGCTCGCCCTCGCGTCGGCTCGGCTCGCCCGGCCCGCGAGGACGCTCGCGCCGATATCGCGCCGTGACATGAGGACTACGGCGGCGGCGATGCACGCCGCTCCGAGCGCAAGCGGGAGCGCGATCGGCCACAGCCGGTTGCCCGTGTAGGCGAAGGTCTGCTGGCCCCAGCCGATGGGAGAGAGCCAGCTCGGCCAAGCCGCCGTGATCACGAGGCCATCCGGGCTGACCTTGCCCGTCGCGTCGCCGAAGCCCCGCAGGAGGTAGGCGAGTGCGACGAGCGCCGACGCGATCCCGTTCGCCCCGCGCGAGGTGCTCATGAACTCGGCCGAGAGCAGCCCGACGCCCAGGAACGCGATCCCGACGGAGCCCGCGGCCGCGCCGGCCACGAGCGAACCGCTCGGTTCGAGCCCGCCGACCATGAGGCCCGTCGCGAGGGCCGCCGCCACGAGGACATTCGCGACGAACCCGTGTGCGACTGTCACGGCCAGCGGCGCCCAGCGCCCCGCAGGGGTCGCCGAGACGAGCTCGGCGCGGCCGGATTCCTCCTCGGCGCGGGTGTGCCGCACGGCGAGGAACGTGCTCATGAACCCGGCCAGAAGCGAAATGAACGCGAAGAGCGCGAAGAACGTGAACGCGCCTTCGCTCGCGCCGCGGACGAGGCCGCGGAGCATGAGAATCGCGGGGGTCGCAGTCGCGAGCCGCAGGACCTCGGCACGGGAAGCCTCGTCGCCATAGGTCTTGAGGATCGTCGTGACCGACAGGAGCGCGAGCAAGCCGATCGTGATGACCCAGATGGCGAGCTGCCACCGGTCGCGGCTGAGCCGCTGCCCGTAAAGGGTCAGGAACGTGCTCATCTCAGGTTCCCGTCCGCTCCGCGTCCCGATGACGACGGCGGAGAGTGGCGCCGTCGTGCCGTGTTGCGAAGACGGATTCGCCGACGGCCGGAGCGACCGTCACGCCGTAGTGGCGGAGGAATAGCTCCTCGAGCGACGGCGGCGAGATCAGGAGACCCTTGACTCTGAGGGTGCCGAGCAGCGGAAGCACCTCGTGGACGCTGTCGGAGTCCGCGCCGAACTTGACCCGGCCATCGGAGACGGTCAGGTCGTGCACCTGGGCAAGGTCCGAAAGGGCATGGGTGTCGACGTTGTCGGCCGCGAAGGAGACCTCGGTGCGGGTGAGGTGGCGCAGGGCGTCGAGAGTGCCGCCGTCGACGATGCGCCCGGCGCGGATGATGCTCACCCTGTCTGCGAGGTGCTCGACCTCGGACAGGATGTGGCTCGAGAGCAGCACGGTCGCGCCGTTCTCCTGCACGAGCAGGCGGATCTCGCGCATGAAGACGGCCTCCATGAGGGGGTCGAGCCCGCTCGTTGGCTCGTCCAGCAGGTACAGCTCAGCGTCGGTTGCGAGGGCCGCGACAAGCGCGACCTTCTGCCGGTTGCCCTTCGAGTACGCCCGGCCCTTCTTAGAGGGGTCCAAGTCGAACAGCTCGCAAAGACGGGCCTTGCGGTGCCTGTAGGCGCCGCGGTCTGCGGTGCCGCCGCGAAGGCGTGAGAGGAGGTCGATCGCCTCGCCGCCGGAGAGATTGGGCCAGATGGCCACGTCCCCCGGGACACTCGCGATGCGCCGGTGGAGTTCGACGGAATGTGTCCAGGGGTCGCGGCCAAGAACGGTTGCGCTGCCCGACGACGCCCGCGCCAAGCCCAGCAGGACGCGAAGGGTCGTTGTCTTTCCCGCGCCGTTGGGGCCAAGGAAACCGTGGATCTCGCCCGCGCGGACTTCCAGGTCGAGGCCGTCAAGAGCCTTGACCTGGCTGAAGTCCTTATGTAGGCCGGCAGTCCGGATGACGGCGTCCATAAAGTTCACGGTACGCAGGTTTCAGAATCTTGTGAACGGTCAACCCTGTCGGCGACGCGCCGGGTCCGGCAGTCTATCGGCATAGCCAAGACAGATCACGCCCAGTCCGCCCGGCTCGGGTCCCCGAGGCCCCATAAGTAGGTGGCCTTTCCTTTTCCCGCGCCAGCATCTTTTGCCAGTGAACATCTCCGGGTCCTCCGGTAGGGTGCTCATCGCTCCGCCGGTCAGCTCGCCACCTTCATGCCTTAGCTTCGAGAAAACCGATATGCAGGCACTCTCTAATTCCCGTATGACCCGCCCGATTAAATGCCCGGTGAAGGTGCCCTAAACGCTACACGCCACCACATCTCGTAACCCCAGAGATACGAGCCCGGCCCGCAGCCTTTACCAAGGCCACGGCATTATCTTGGCAACCCCGGATCAGGTGGATGTTTTCATGACTTCTTCCGGTTCTTCATGAATCCGTTCTAGAGCCACTGTTCCCATACCGTTAATTTGAGCCGGACCAGTCCGTCATTGTTTGGACGCTCAAAACGGCGTTTACGGAACAATCGATGGAGGTTCAAAGCTGCACCGGAACCAGCGATTCCGAGCGCACCGGCGTCGCCAGCCCCAGGTTTTCGCGGAGGGTCGAGCCGGCGTACTCCGTGGGGTACACGCCGCGTTCCTGAAGCTCGGGCACCAGGTGGTTCACGATGTCATCCAGGCCCGTGGGGATAAGCCATGGCGAGATGTTGAAGCCGTCCACGGCACCTACCCGGGCGTACTCGGCCAGGGTGTCTGCCACGGCTGTGTAGGATCCCGTGAACGTCGCGTCCACCCTGGAAGTCCTGGAACTCACGAACTGCCGGATGGACAGGCCCTTCTCCTTGGCCTCGGCACGCCACTGCTCGGCGAGCTGCCGGGCTTTGGCACCGTGGAAGCCGCTCCCCCGGGTCTCGGAG
>FSZH01000570.1_pt1 | contig 14785 bp, 12 predicted proteins | sample 1638741 | NCBI WGS metagenome assembly FSZH01 (sample SAMEA3914813, study PRJEB12502) | metagenome | biome: forest; material: soil | place: Canada | collected 2011-07-07 | depth 0.3 m | reverse complement strand
GTCTGCGGTCCACGACTTGTATCCGAACACTGGTAGGCCCCGCCTCTCACCGGTCATCCCGGCGTACAATCAACCCGTGGAACTCCGGCAGCTCACCTACTTCGTCGCTGTCGCCGAGGAGCTGCATTTCGGTCGAGCCGCAGAGCGGCTTCACATTGCGGGGCCGTCGCTCTCCCAACAGATCATCAACCTCGAGCGCGAGCTCGGGACTCGGCTCCTCATCCGTGATCGCAGGCACGTCGAGTTGACCCCCGCCGGCAACGAGTTCCTGGCTGATGCCCGGGAGGTCTTGGCCGCTGCCGCACGAGCGTTCGATCGGGCTCGCAACGGCGACCGACAGCTGCCGCTGCGGCTGGGCTATGTCAGTTGGCTTCCCCCAGGGATCGCGACTATGCCCAACCTTCGGATCCGGATCGACGAGTGGGTCCTGCCATCCCACACCCAGGCAGCGCGGGTGGCCGAAGGCAGCCTCGATCTCGCCATCGCGTGGATTGAGGAGGCCGACGTTGTGCGGCAGGGCCTGGCCGCCGAGCTTTTAAAGTACGAGCGACTGCAAGCGGTCATGCCAGGCACGCACCACGCGGCTCGTCACGACAGTGTGCCAGCAGCCGGACTCACGGTCCTCGTCGATGTCGACGAAGCGTCCTGGGACTCGTGGAACCGCTATGCGTTGGCCTTCGCGCAGGCCAGTGGGGCGTCCGTCACACACATCGACGACGGTGGCATTACCGGACCCGCGTTCTTCGAGCACGTAGCCCGTTTGAGGCGGCCAGTGCTCCAGTCGCCCAAGCGTCATGCCGCGCCGATGCCACCCACGTTGACCCGTCGGCCTGTCACGTCCCCGGTACCGCTGTGGGCTTGGGATCTGCTGCACCGCGCGGATGACATGCGGCCTATGGTCACGAGCGCGATCCGAACATTGATCGACGGTGCCTCGGCGGCTGGGTGGCGAATACCGCCGACCGAAACCCACTGGCCCCCAACCGGTGGAAAGCAAGGGTGATGGGTTTCGCACCCCTAGGACTGGATTTGGTCGTTGCCGAAAAGACCTGGCAGCCCGCCTGTATGGAGAAACACTGCGGTGCCTTCCGGTAGACGATCGTGGCGTGCTGCGCTGATTAAGCCGGCCATAGCGCGCCCGGTATATGTCGGATCGAGGATAATGCCTTCCATCCGAGCGGTCAGATGTATCGCTTCTCGTGCCGCCTCCGTGAGGTATTCGTATCCGGCGCCGACCTGCTCTTCATCAATGCGAAGCGCACCGCTGGCAAAGCCCATCTCGTCGATGAGGCGTGCGACGGCGGCTCGCGCATCTTTGAGCGCTCCAGAGTCAACGCCGAGTACGCGCTCCGCTCCGATGGCTGCGACCAGGCCGGCCATCGTCCCGCCGGAGCCTACTGCGACGGTAACGCTCCCCAGATCAGGTACCTGCTCGAGTAGCTCCATTCCCGCTTGCCGATACGCCTCCGCGCTGAGGGCGTTCGTTCCGCCGAAGGGTATCCGAAACGCGTCGCCTTCGCTCGCTAATTCTGCGGCGATGGTTTCAGTGTCCGAGGTCCCTGCGAATACAAGCTCAGCGCCCAGGATTTGATCGAGCAGGAGGTTGCCAGTGAGTTTTTCCGGGCGTTCTCCCGCAAGTACGAGTATCACGTGCATTCCAAGGCGAGCTCCCGCGGCAGCCGTGAGCCGCGCGTGATTGCTTTGCTGAGCGCCAGTGGTGACGAGGACGCGCGTATGGTGCTTTACAGCGTCCGCCATCATGATTTCGAGCTTACGCACCTTGTTGCCACCGCCCGCAAGGCCCATCAGGTCATCGCGTTTGAAGACCAAACGGTCTCGGGGGATGCCGAGGGCCGCAGCTAGCCGGGGTACCGCTTCTACCGGGGTCGGCCGTATAAAGAATTGCATCTTCTTTTCCATCCTTAGCTTCGTGTCAAAGGTCACGGGAACGGGCGGAGGGCGGACGGCGGAAGCTAGTAGGCGACCAGCCGGCGCCGAAGAGACACCGTCCCTAAAACGAGCCCGCCTGCGGCCGTAGCCAGCAGGACCGCGAGGTCCCGGCCCAGGTTATCGGTCGACTGGTAGAAGATTGCGGCCTCGAGCGCGTCCACGCCGTAGAAGGTCGGCGTAAAGTGCGCTATGGCCTGGATCCATCCCGGCAGGAAAGCCGCGACGCCGATTCCTCCGCTCAGGAAGAACAGGTAGATCGCCAGGTTGATGCCCGACGCCGACACTGCTGAGAATCGGCGCAAGGCGCCTCCCAGCGCTGTCCCAAGGCCGGCCGCGGCCAGGGAGATGAGCGCGGTGACTGCCAGTGCCGGGAGCCAGTACCACCCGGCTGGTCGCAGGAAGCCGGAGATCGCCGAGAGGATCAGCACCACCGCCGCCACCAGCATCGTGGTCACCCAGCACGCCAGGATCTTGCCTGCAATCAGGGTCCCGCGGCTGATTGGAGAGAGAAGTAACGCCTTGATTGTCAGGTCCTCGAACTCCCGGGCGGTGGCCAGACCGCCGTTGACGACGCCCATGAGCGTTAGAAGCAGCACGAGGATGGGGACCAGCTCAAACTGCACCAGGCCGACGTCGTGGGGTCTCAGATCCGACTCGGCGACGCCGACCATGATCGGATTGTCCGGCTGGCCGGCGTAGAAGCGGGTAATCGCCGCTGGCAGCGATCGGCGCAGGTCGTTGGTGAAGTCGAGGTTGAGGTTGTTGATCCGGATCTGCACCGGGTCCGGCCGATGCATCCGGTAGTCGTCGTCGAAGGATGCGGGGATGGTGATGGCGGCCGCGACCTGGAGCGTGTCCAGCAGGTGCGTGGCCTCGTCCGGGGTTGCAGGCTGGACGCGGAACGCGTCGGACTCTTCCAGGATGGACACGAGGCGCTGGGCCTGCGGCCCGTTGTCCTCGACCACTACCGCCACAGGGTTGCGGCCGGTTGCCCCGGCGACGATGAAGATGATCAGCAAGAAGGCGATCGGCGGCAGGAGGCTGACCGCGATGGCCGCCGGTGTGCGCGCCCAGGTCACGATGTCTTTCGCCGCAATCGCGAGCGCTGCCCGGACCGCTCCCATTAGTGCGCGACTCCCCGGCGTCGGAACACCAATGCGGTGAGCACGACCGTTACCAACGTGAACACAGCCAGCACGATCGTGTCGACGGCGAGGTCCTGGGTGGCTGTCTGGTAACCGTGGAAGGCATGCTGGAAAGCTGCGATCGCATAGGTGAGCGGCGATACGGCGGCGATTGCGCCGGGAATGGCGCCCAACCAGTTCGCCGGTCCGAAAGGCCCGCTCAAAAAGAAGAGCGGGAGGATGCAGGCGATGGAGAGCGGGATTGCTTGCTGCCGCCGTCGAACCAGCGTTCCGGCGAGCACGCCGAGGGCAAGGAAGGCGGCGATCATCAGCAATCCGAACCCGAGCACTTCCAGGGGATGGAGCGGGTGCACGCCGATCACCAGGATGACGACGCCCAGCACCAGCAGTGCCGACGCCACGGTGAGCGCGGCCGAGCCAAGCATCTTTCCGAGCCCGATCGCCAGCCGGCCAACCGGCGCCAGTACCAGCTCTTTGACGGTCCCCAGCTCGTAGTCCCGTGCGGTGTTGACACTGCCTTGCAGGATTGCGGCGAGCATCAGGCCGGCCACGACGATGCTGACGGCTAGGTAGGGAATGTAGCCGGTGTCCTGGGCCTGCACATCGGACTCGAGCGCACTCACCACCACTTGGTCAGGGAACGCGTCGGCGTAGAAGGAAGTTATCGAGAGGGGCACCGCCCGGCGGATGTCGTTGGTGAAGTCGACGTTGAGGTTGTTGACCTCGACCGGTACGTCCACCCGCGCTCCGGCGCCCAGCGCGGCATCGAAATCCTGCGGTACCGTCACGACGGCGACGATGCTTCCTGCCCGGATCTCACTTTCCGCTTCGGCTGAGGTTGCGGTGTGGATGATGAACGAATGCGCTCCGTCCATGGCCTGAACGAAGCGTTCCGCCAACGGTCCGTGGTCATTCATCACCACGGCGATCGGTGCCTGTCCACCGCTGATCGCAAAGAGCAAGAAGAGAAGCAAAAAGTTGATCGGGATGAGGACGCCGATGATCGCGAACAACGGCTCCCGAAGGGTGAGGCGGATGTCCGTCGCCGCTACTGCCCGGATCACACGCAGGTCATGACGGAGACTCATTCCCGGAGCTCCTTGCCTGTCAGGCTCAGGAATACCTCGTCAAGGCTCGGTTCGCGGCTCTGGATCTCCTCCAGGTTCGTGGAACCGACGACGGCGGTCACCACCCTGCCGGTGACATCGGCGCCGCCCTCCACTGTGACCTTGAGCGAACTGTCGGACCTGCTCGCGGACACCACGCCGGGCAGCGAACGGACCTTCCGGAGGATTTCCTCCCCGGGAGCGGGCCGGGTGCGCATTTCGACGACCGTGTCACCGAAGCTGCGCCTTAGCTTGGACGGCGAGTCGAGCGCCACCAGCCGCCCGCGATCGATGATGGCCAGGCGATCGCAGAGGACGTTGGCCTCCTCGAGGTAGTTGGTGGTGATGAGCACCGTGGTACCGCGCTCCTTGAGCTCGAGGATCCGGTCCCAGAGCGCACGCCGGCTCTGTACATCGACCCCCAAGGCGGGCTCGTCGAAGTAGAGCAGCTCGGGCTCGTGGAGAAGTGCCCGGACCAAGGCAAGGCGTCGTTTCATGCCGCCGGAGAAGGTGGAAACGCGGCTCTTCCGGCGTTCCTCCAACTGCGCCAGCTCAAGCAGCGAGGTGATCCGTTTGTCGAGTCCCTGCCGGGGAACGTCGAAGAGATCGGCGTGGAACCGGAGGTTGGCTTCCGCTGTGAGCTCCTCGTAGAGGGCGTTCTCCTGCGGTACTGTCCCGAGCGAACGTCGGATCCCGCGTGGATCCTTCAGCAGGTCGATGCCCAGGACCCTGACCGCGCCGGAGCTTGGGCGGCTGAGGCCGCTGATCATGTTGATGATGGTCGTTTTGCCCGAGCCGTTGGGCCCGAGAAGACCGAAAATCTCCCCTCGTTCAACCTGCAGGCTGAGGTCGTCGACGGCGGTGAGCGAGCCGAATCGCTTTGTCACGCCTATGAGCTCAATGGCCGTTTCAGTCATGCCTTTTCCTCCCCGAACAGCGGTAGCAGGAACGCGGTCGCGATCCGATGCGCAGACTCATTTGGCGGCGTCACGGCTCCATGATGGGGCGGTGCCGAACAAAATACAAGCGGTCCCGCTGACTCATCAGAGTTTCGACGATGTGCGGAACCCGAACGTGGTCCTCCACCCGGCGGCTGCGAAGAAGTTGGAGAAAATTGTATACAGTAGTCTAAAGACGGAGTAAGGTGATGCGTATCACGCAGCATGGCTGGCCGCCCCGCTGCCCGAACACATTGAAGGAACCACAATGACGCGCACCACCCGATTCAGGGCACTGACACTCTCCCTGGCCGCCATGACGCTCGTGGCACTGGCAGGCTGTTCCGAGGGCGGCAGTGCGGCCACGTCCGGAACGCAGAATCCTGCCATCGATACCACCGCGGTGAAGGCCCTCATCGACCAGGCGAAGGCGGCACCGTCGTTTTCCGCACCAGGTCCGGCTTTCGATGCTTCCAAGGCCAAGGGGAAAGTCGTGGCCAATATCAGTTTGAACAGCACTGTTCCGTTCAACCAGATTGTTGACGCAGCGATGGGAGACGCGGGCAAGGCTGTCGGAGTGAAGGTCGTTCAGTTCACCAACCAGGGACAGGTATCGCAGTGGATCCAGGGAATGGACAGCGCCATCGCCCAAAAGGTCGATGCGATCGTGCTCGAGGGCTCACCTGACCCGAAGCTCCTCGGACCACAGATTGCCGCGGCTAAGGCGGCAGGGATTCCCGTCATCAGCACCCACCTTTACGACGAGTCCTACATCGGTTCAGCAAAAAAGGATCTTCCTGATGTGACGGCCTTCGTAGACGCCCACCACTACCGCGCGGGGACGCTGATGGCCGACTATGCGATTGCGCAATCCGGCGGTCATGTGAACGCCTACTTTGTGGCCTCCAATGAAGTCCAGCCCAGCGCGGGGATCGCGTCCGCATTTAGCGACGAATTGAAAGCCCGTTGCCCCGACAGCTGCAAGGCCAAGGTCGTGAACATCCCGATTTCGAACTGGGCGACCGACGTCCCCACCCAGGTCCAGGCTGCCCTGCTCAGCGATCCGACGATCAACTATGTTGTCCCGGTGTTCGACGGAATGACTCCGTTGCTTGGCACCGGCATCACCCAGGCGGGTAAGACAGACAGCGTCAAGATTGTTGCCTACAACGGAACAGCTTCGGTACTGAGCATGATCCAGGCGAAGAACCTTGTCGCAGCCGAGATCGGCGAACCCCTCGAATGGCTGGGATGGGCCAACATGGACCAGGTCCTTCGTGTCCTCACCGGCACGGCCACGCTTCCCAGTGAAAAAACTCCGTTGAGGCTCTTCGACTCAAGCAATGTCAATGAGACGGGAACACCCGCGAATCAGAAGGATGGCTACGGAGATCCGGCGAAATTCCAGGACGGATACAAGACCCTCTGGGGCGTGAAGTAATGTCAGCCGTTCTGCAGATCAACAACCTCGCCAAGACCTTCGGCGGAGTCAAGGCGCTGCAAGGGGTTGACCTCACTGTCAACGCCGGTGAGATCCACGGGCTTCTGGGCCAGAACGGTTCCGGCAAGTCCACGCTCATCAAGGTGCTCGCCGGATTCCACGAACCGGATGCCGGTGGCCGGTTGCTGGTGAACGGAAACGAAGTCAGGCTTCCGCTGGCCCCCGGAGACTACAAGGCGCTGGGGATGAGGTTTGTCCACCAGGATCTAGGTCTCATCTCCAGTCTGAGCGTCCTGGAGAATCTGTTTCTCGATGAGATTTCCACTGGACACTCCGCGGGCATCCGGTGGAGGTCCTGGCGCCGGATCGCCAACGAGCTGTTCAGGAAGTACAAGGTCGAGCTGGATCCGTCCGCTGCGGTCAGCACGCTTCGGCCTGTCGAACGGGCGCTCCTGGCAATTGTCCGGGCCGTCTCCGGTGCGCCTCGAAACGGTCTCCTGGTCCTTGATGAACCAACAGTGTTCCTGCCGCAGGACGACACTGAGATGCTCTTCGATCTGACCCGCAACGTCGCCGCGGGCGGGGCCGGGGTGTTGTTTGTCTCCCACGACCTTGAGGAAGTGAAACGCCTTACGAACCGATTCACCGTATTCCGGGACGGCCGCGTTGTCGGCAACGGCGCGACGGAGCAAACCAGCCGCGAGGAATTGGTCAAGCTGATCGTAGGCCACGAGCTCAAGGCTGTGTCTCACCGCAGCGCCGCGCAAATCGCGGCCACCAAGCCAGTCGCAGTCATTGACGGGCTTAAGGGTGGCCTTGTCGCCGAAGCATCCTTCGCTGTTCATGAGGGAGAGATCCTCGGGGTGACAGGTTTGTCCGGGTCCGGTTTCGAGGATCTTCCCTACATTCTGTTCGGCGCGGCCAAAGCCGAGACCGGCACCCTGGCCTTGAATGGATCAGTCGTGCGTTTGCGGGGCCAAAACCCGACCAGCGCCTTCCGGTCAGGCATGGCGCTTGTTCCGGCCGACCGGCCTCGCGACGGGGCGATTCTCTCCCTCTCGGTCCTGGACAACGTCAGCATGCAGACCATGGACCAATTCCAGAAGGGCCCCATCCTTCGCCGCTCCCGCATGCGCGAGGAGGCCAAGAAGGTTCTTTCCGCCTTCCAGGTGCGGCCCAATGATCCGACCCTGCCGTGTTCAAGCCTGTCCGGCGGCAACCAGCAAAAGGTTCTCATGGCCAAATGGCTGCAGACCAGACCGTCACTGCTGATGGTCCATGAACCGACACAGGGCGTCGACGTCGGCGCCCGCGAAGAAATTTTCAGCGTATTGCGGTCAGCGACCGCAGAAGGGATGGCTGTGCTATGCGCGAGCAGCGACCACGAACAACTGGCATTGATCTGCGACCGCGTCCTGGTATTCAGACAGGGGCGGATCGTGGCGGAATTGACCGGAACCCACGTGAACAAGGAAGAGATCTCGGAGCAGTCGTACGCAGTGGACCAGGACGCCCAACCGGCGGAGGCCTCATGACCCTACTCAAAGGCGGAGGCCGGCTCAGCCTTGTTCAGCGCATCGCACTGCCCGGGGCGTGGCTACTGCTGATCATAGGTTTCGGCATCGCCAATCCCCACGTCTTCCTGACCCCGGCGACGTTCCAGACGATGTTCGGCTCCCAAGCCGTCCTCCTCGTCCTGACACTGGCCCTGATCGTTCCCCTCACCGCCGGCGACTACGATCTTTCGGTCGGTGCGGTGCTCACCCTGTCGGCCATGATGATCGCTATCCTGAACGTCCAATACGGATGGCCCATCTGGGCCGCGATCATGGCCGCCCTCGCGATGGGCCTGCTGGTCGGTTTCCTCAACGGCATCATCATGGTCTTCTTCGGAATTGAATCGCTGATCGTCACCCTCGGCATGGGTACCTTGCTCGGCGGAATTACCCTCTGGGTCAGCAACTCCGCAACCATTTCGGGAATCTCGCACACCCTGGTGGACTGGGTCATCGTAAAACGCTTTGGCGGTATATCCTTGGCGTTCTTTTACGCCGTCGGCTTGTGCGCCCTGCTGTGGTGGATCATGGAATACACCTCCGTTGGACGCCGCCTGCTCTTCGTTGGGCGTGGCCGGAATGTCTCCAAGCTCAGCGGTGTCCGCGTCGGACGCGTACGGGTCGGCGCGCTGATGGGGTCCTCGACCCTTGCTGCAGTCGCGGGAGTCCTTTACGCCGGGACCTCAGGCGGCGCCGATCCCACCTCGGGCACGAACCTCTTGCTTCCCGCTTTCGCAGCGGCGTTCCTCGGAGCGACGAGCATCATGCCCGGCAGATTCAATCCGTGGGGGACTGCCATCGCCGTGTACTTCCTGGTCACGGGAATCACCGGGCTACAACTGATGGGGATCCAGTCCTACGTCCAGCAGCTCTTCTACGGCGGTGCCCTGCTCGTAGCGGTCGCCTTGTCCCAGCTATCCCGACGCCGGGTTCCATTGGACAACGGATGATGCGCGTCATTGAAGCTGCGAAGGATCTGCTCGCCGTCCTCGAAGCAGAGCCTTCAGCGGACACCGTGAAGGACATGATCGCAGTCCAGACACTGGCGCTGGGGAACAAGACCGCCGTCGTGGTCACGCTCACCCGCCCGGCCCAGCACAACGCCCTGACCCTCGCCGGCTGGCAGCGCCTGGGCGCGGTCTTCACCGACCTACGCGATGACCCCGCTGTGCGTGTCGTCATCGTGAGGGGCGCCGGGGGACGGGCCTTCGGTGCAGGCGCCGACATCTCGGAGTTCCCCGCAAAGCGCCTAGGGACCACCGCGGCAGACCGCTACAACGCAGCGATCGCCGTGGCCCTGCAGGGGATCCAGTCCGTACCCTTCCCGGTGATCGCCATGATCGCCGGCCTGGCCGTCGGCGGCGGATGCGAACTCGCAACAGCCTGCGACATCCGCTTGGCCAGCACCGGCTCGCGTTTCGGCATTCCGATCGGCAGGCTCGGGGTGACGTTGGGGCTCACCGAGACACGCGCCGTCACCGGCCTCATCGGGGCCGCCAACCTCAAATACCTCGTCTACAGCGGCGCCCTCGCCACGGCGGACCAGGCCTTGGCCTGGGGCCTTGTCCAAAAGGTCGTCGAGGCCGGGGAACTCAGTGCCGAGACGGCCCGCTTGGCATGGAACATTGTCGAAAGCTCGGAAGTCACCGTGAGGGCTACCAAACAGGTAACGGCGCTCGCCGCCGACCCCACGGTCACGGATGGGCACGAACTGATCCGTGAACTGCACGCCCAGGCCTACGAGGGAAACGATCTCCGCGAAGGAATCGACGCATTTCTCACCGGCCGGACCCCGAATTTCACTGACGGAAGGATCCCCGCTCATGGCCGCGCTTGACGGTTTGAAAGTCATTGACCTTACCCGCTATCTTTCGGGTCCGACGTTGACGATGCTTTTGGCAGACCTAGGGGCCGACGTCATTAAGATCGAGACCCTCCCGACCGGGGATCCGGCCCGCCAGTCCGGCCCGTTCCACGGAGATGAAAGCGTCTACTATCTCGCATCGAACCGCAATAAGCGTTCGTTTGCCGTGGACCTCCGACAGGCGGAAGGCCGGGACCTGCTGCTGGGGCTCATCGATGACGCAGATGTCTTCGTCCAGAACTTCCGTCCGGGAACGGCCGAACAGATGGGTCTGGGCGCCGAACTGCTCCGGGCCCGCAATCCGCGGCTGATCTACGTCAATATCAGTGGATTCGGCACCAAGCCGCCAGGCGACGCGCTTCCCGGATTCGATCAGACGGCACAGGCGATGTCCGGCCTCATGAGTGTGACCGGGACACAGGAGACCGGACCGCTGCGCGTCGGGATTGCCATCAGCGACTCAGCGACGGGCGTCTTCGCGGCCGTCGGCGTCCTGGCGGCACTGCACGAGCGCGACCGGACGGGCTCGGGTTCGGTAGTTGAATCCTCGCTGATGGAGTCCACCCTGACGCTGATGTCGTACCAGGCGCAGAAGTACCTCAGCTTGGGTCTCGTCCCGGGACGAGACGGGAACGATCACCCGATCATGTTCCCGCAGGGGACGTTCAAGACCCGGGACGCGTCGGTGACCCTCGCGTCGGGGAACGAGAAGATGTGGCGGCGTCTCTGCACCGTGTTGAACCTGGATGGTTTGGCCGAGGACCCCAGATTCGCCGACAACGCTGGCCGCATGACCAACCGCGTCGAGCTCCGCCGTCTCATCGAGGATGCCCTGGCAACGCGGGGCGCGGACGAGTGGATCCCGCTCATCAACGACGCCGGCATTCCCTGCGGACGTGTGCTGGACCTGGAGCAAGCCCTTAATCACCCGATTACGGCGGCTTTGGGCATGGTGCAAACCGTTGAGCACCCGGAACTGGGTACCATGAAAGTGCTTGGCCAGGCGGTCAAGGTCCAGGGCAGCGAAGACGGCTGGCTGCGCCGCCCCGCACCCATGTTGGGCGAACACACGCTGGAAATCGCGGCGGAACTTGGCGTCCCGTCGTCGGAGATCGCCCGCCTGATGGAGGCCGGCATCATCACGGGTCCGGTCCACGTCCACCCGGACCTTGACAGAGTTAGCAATGGCGGACTATGAACCCGACCCACGATCAGGAGACACCATGAGTGCTGAAGCAACGGCCCACGGCACCAGCAAAGTCGTCGTCCCGACCATGGCCGACGCCGTCGTCCAGCGGCTGAGGGGCCTGATCGTGTCCGGGGAATTCCGGCCCGGGGAACGGCTGGTTGAGGAGCGGCTGTCGGAGATGTTCGGCGTCAGCCGGCCGCCGCTGCGAGAGGCCTTGCGGATACTTCAACGGGACGGGCTGGTCCAAAGCCTTCCGCGTCGGGGCTTCATCGTCATCCCCATCACGGCCGAAGACGTCCGGGAGATCTATTCCCTCCGTTTCGCCTTGGAGCGGATGGCCGTGGAACTGGGCATGCCGGTCCTGGACCCGAGCCGGCTTCAGCCCATGCGCGATGCCCTCGAAGACATGCGCGTCGCCGCCGAAGAAATGAACGATGAAGCAGCGGTCGAGGCCAACAGCCGCTTCCACCTGGCGTTGATCTCGCTGCCGGGTCACAAACGGCTCATCAACACCTACGAAGGACTCCGCCTTCAGCTCGAACTCTGCATGGGATACAACCTGAAGTTCCGCGAACAGATGTTCGGTGACCGCAAAGACATGCCCCCCCGCCATGCCCAATTGCTGGAAAGCATCGAAACGGGTGACAAGGAAGCCGTCTTGTATGAGATCGCCCATCACGGCAACGCGTCTCTCCTTGAAAATCTCGATGATCTGATTGGCGCTGGAGGGTGACCGCCACCCGGGTGACCTTGCGGGAGCTCGCGGCGCAGGTGCGGTCCGGACGGTTGGCCGGTGACGCCCTTGTGAAGCATGCGGGGGACCAGATTGAACACCGCAACGGCACACTCAATGCATTGGTCTGCAGCCGGAGCACCAATGCCCAGCAAGAAGCCGCTACATCGGACTGGACAGACCGCCCGCTTGCCGGCATTCCGTTCACCGTGAAAGACATGCTCGCGACGGCAGACCTGCCGACCACCTGCGGATCCCGGACCCTTGAAAACTGGAGCGCTGGAGTCGACGCAACTGCCGTGGCCAGAATGCGTGCCGCCGGCGCCGTCCTCATGGGCAAGTCCAACTGTCCGGAGTTTGCCCTGGGCGTCGACACGAACAACGAGCTGTTCGGCAGGACGTTCAATCCGCTCGGAGAGTGGACGCCAGGGGGATCCAGCGGCGGTGAAGCCGCCGCGATTGCCGCCGGAATGTCATTGGTGGGCCTCGGGAGCGACTATGGTGGCTCGATCCGCTGGCCGGCCCAGTGCACAGGCCTCGTCGGTCTGCGTCCAACCGTGGGACGCGTCCCCAGATCGGGGGAGCAGCCGCCCCTTCCCGGCGCCGATCCGCTGGGAGTGGAGGCAGTCTCGTTCCAGGACGCCGTCCAGGTCATCGGCCCGATCGGCCGGAGCATCGATGACATGCACACAGTGCTTTCTGTGATCAGCGGCCCGGACGGCATCGACCCGGTCGCGGTCGACGAGCCGCTGGGGCACTACCGCGAAGTGGATCCGCGTGACATCGAAGTCCGCTGGGGTACCCACATCGGGAACGTCCCGGTGGACCCCGAGGTTGTGCGAACCGTCCTTTTCGCGGTCGAAGCACTCAGGTCATCCGGAACGCGTGTCCAGGAGGGCCTGCCCGACGCCGTCAACGACGGGCTTCAGGTCTATGACCTGCTCCGTGCCGCCGACGCCATGAGCACCATCGCCGCCCTCAATACTGCACGCCCGGGACTCATTGGCGGCCCCGTCCGGGCCATGCTCGGAAACCGGACGGAACCCGGCCGAGCCGAACGCGCCGCGCTGTGGGAACACCGGAACCAGATTGTCGCCAAGCTTCGTCAGTGGCTCACGGGGGAGCGGGCCCTCATCCTGCCTGTGAGCGTTGACATCCCCCGGGACCTGCACGGGGATGTAGCGAACTTCCCCTTGCTGGCACCTAGCCGGGCCATCAGCCTTTTCGGCTTCCCGTCCTTGTCCGTGCCCGTCGCCACTACCCGCTCGGGAGCGCCCATCTCCGTCCAAGTCGTCGCGCCCCCTTTCAGGGAAGATATCGCGCTCGCGCTCGGCGCGGCGCTGGAACAGGCGTCCGAAGGGGTGCCCACCACAACACTGAAGAACAGGATCCCGGATGCGAACTGACGTGCATGTATGCCAGATGCGAACCCCTGCCGATGTCTCGGAGATCGCCAAGCTCTTCGACGCCGGAACTATCGATCCCGCCGACGTCGTCGCCGTCGTGGGCAAAAGCGAGGGGACCGGCCTGGGCCGGGACGTCGGCCGGGAGACCGCCGATCTGGCCATCCGGACACTCCTCGCCGAGCGTACCGGATCCAGCCCGGCAGAGGTCGCCGACCGGGTCTGCATCGTGCTCTCCGGCGGCAGCCCCGGGGTGATCACGCCCCACGTTGCCCTCTTCACGCGGACGGCCGACCCCGCTCCGAAACCGGGCAGCGGCAGTCCGCGCCTCGTCGTCGGGTTGTCGCATTCCGAGGAAATCCTCCCCGAGGAAGTCGGGCGGATGGGCCAGATCTCCAAGGTCCGGTCGGCCGTCAGCGCTGCCATGGAGGATGCCGGGCTGACGGATCCGGCCGATGTCCACCTCGTCCTCGTCAAGGCGCCGTCCCTGACCGCCGAGTCGATCGCGGACGCGAACTCCCGTGGCCATGAAACTGTCACCAGGGACGTCTCCATCGGAGCCGAGGGCGCCATCTGCTACTCCAACGACGGATCCGCGCTCGGCGTCGCCCTCGCCTTGGGCGAGGCAGACGACTATCAAGTACACGATTCGATGGTACGCAGGGACTGGTCGGTGTTCTCGGACGTCGCCATGACTTCCTCCGGGGGCGAGAAAACCCATGCCGAAGTTCTGCTGCTCGGCAACTCCACTGACTCTTCCAGCCCACTGCGTATCGGCCACCGATCAATGCGGACCATCATCGACGCATCCGCCGTAAGCGGTGCTCTCGAATCCGCAGGCATCGGAGCCGGCTGCGACGTCAGTGAAACGTCAAAATCTGTTGTGTACGCCTTGGCCAAGATGATTATGCCCGAAACAGCCGAGCTGGACGGCCGACGCATCACCATGCTGGACGACCAGGTCGGTTACCACGTCGCCAAGGCAATGGGCGGCTTTCTCTTGGCCTCGCAGACCGGCCACACCACGGTCTTCGTCAGCGGTGGTGAGCGGAATTCGCATCAAGGCCCTCCCAACGGCAACCCGCTGGCAGTCATTGTCAGAGCGACGGAATAACGGACTCGCCGCTGTTGCAACCTTATCTAACCCTTGGGGCCTATTTTCGAAGGAACCGATATGAACTCGCCTGAAAGCGCTAATAGTCCCGAACCGACTTGCTACTTGCGAGAGCGAGCAAACGGCGGCCCTCTCACGCGAGCAGATGCGAGGCCCCGATATTCTTAAGGCCGACGCCGCGTGACTAAATGACGGCTTAGGCGCGGAATCCGAACGTGGAACGTGCAGGTGCATGTGAACTGACTCACAAGGCTGCAACCTGCTCGCAACCCTCCCGCCCCTAGGCTGAAGCCAACGCTCCATCGACCTGCTCGCAACGGGGCTCGCGATGGTTGTGTTTCGGCCC
>FSZH01000141.1_pt1 | contig 14827 bp, 13 predicted proteins | sample 1638741 | NCBI WGS metagenome assembly FSZH01 (sample SAMEA3914813, study PRJEB12502) | metagenome | biome: forest; material: soil | place: Canada | collected 2011-07-07 | depth 0.3 m | reverse complement strand
GGGCGTTGTATGCGGCGTTGACCTTGCCGCCGACGAACCATTTCGCGAACGGCGGCCCGGACCAGTCCAGCGCCTGGCTGAAGTCCGTGTCCCAGTCCAGCAGTTCCCGGGCCTGCCTGGCCCAGAACGCCGGACGGTCCGCCTCCGCCTCCGCATAGACCCCGGCGCCGACGACGGCGTCCGCGGCGAACCCTGCGGTCGGCGCGAACCTCCGGTTCTCATGGAGAAGATTTTCAAGGGCATCACCATCCTGCTCGGGACGGCCTGGTGGCGTATGGACGTAGTTTTCGCGCATCTTGTTAGTTCCTCGTTTCTCTGGGTTGTCCCGCCAACATGGAGGATCCTCACGCGGCACCTCCCCACTGTCCCATCGGGCGAGTTGCGTGACAGGTCAGCTCCTTCTTAATGACGGGGTCTTTCGATTGTCTAGTGACTGAGCCACAAGCGATGCGTCGAACTGGTGCGAAGATGCAACGTCCTGGTGTGAACGCACGACTCGGCCATATATCAGTGAAAAGACTGGGTCCAGCACCGAGGGTTCGAGCCCGCTCGCTGTAGCCAACGCGCGGAGCTCGTTCAAATGCTCGGCCTCGCGCTGGGGATCTGAGGCAGGAAGCGAGTGTTTAGCCTTGAGCTCGCTTACCTGTCGTGTGATGTCGAACCGCACCGCAAGAACGTGTAGCAGGGCGCTGTCGATGCTGTCTACACTTGCTCGAAGTTCAGCAAGTTCCGCGGCTGCATTCCCTTCGGCTTGCGATGATGAATCGGGCGAGGACATGACCTAATCTTTCATGATGAAAAGCTACGGGGTGACGAAACCTTGGTCCCATCGAGAGCTCGGGAGATCCAGTCAAGTCGTTCGAGCGGCATCATTGCGTAGTGATAGAAGTCAACACTGGACGCTCCTGCGGCACGCGCGGCTGAAACCTTGGCCGCGAGGTTCCCCTCGTCTGAGCAATCAGGCTCGAGCGGCCGGAGCCCGTACGAGATGGGCACGTCGTCACCGAGCAGAGCGCGGTAGCCTCTCATCATCGTGTCCGCCCGCTCTGGGTCATCCGTGTAGATCAGGGCGAGATACTCGTCGGCAGCGCCTGCCGCTGCCCGTGGATCGATCCCGAGTCGTCGCGCGGCCGTCGATGTCGCCTCCTCCGGTGTGACATCGGTCATCACGTGCGACATCGCTCCCGAATGATCGATGAAGCTGAGACGCACTCCGTTGGCCATGGCGACATTTGTCATGTCTCTGGTCAGCGCGGTAATCGTCGCAACCCGCGAGACGGCGTACCGGTCGAGGTCCTCAACAAGGGCTGCCTCGAACCCGACCGTCGCCCCGGCCAGTGCGGCATCGATGGCGTAACGGAGCCCGGTCTCGAGCGATGGGACATCAACCCCGTGCAATGCCCCCGCTGCGGCGCATGAATCGCAGAAGCAAAGCCCTAGCGCATAACGCACCTGGCCGGGGATGTCGATGAGGTACCGCTCATGGTGCTCGCCGTGTTCGAAGGCCCGATAGTGCAGGCACTCTGCCAGCAAAGTCGAGATCGGGTAGCTACAGATGTCGGCAGTGAGCGCTGCGAAATGGTCTTGCACGAGCGGATTCGACGGACATAGATCACCCCGCATCCTGTCACCGAAGACGTTCCTGACGGAGGTGTCAGGAACCGTTGCGCTCAACCTTGAATTGTGCGAGTAAATCGTCCACGCTTTCACGTCAGTGCCGCGCCGTTCGGCGGCATCCGTCACCAGCCCGAGTACGTCCACACCGTCCGCGTCACTAGCAAGGGGAGGAGCGAATCCGCCGGGGTACAACTTCTTGTTCGGCCTGAACCAGGCGATGTCTCCCTCATGACGGTAGACCCGATGGCGCGGGTTGTGCGGGAAGACGTCCCGGGCGTTGTGATAGGTCGCCGACAGCGAGATCGTGTCCACGCCAGCCCGGGTCGTGACGTTGTCAAGCACCGTCTCGACACCCTCGCCGACGATGTCTGTGCCGAAGACGAACATCGACGATTTCATGCTCTGCTCCTGTCGTTCTTGCGGAACACCGTTCCGGCTTCCGCTCCTGTGTCTTCGCCGTCGCAGACGACGATCCTTCCATTGACCACAACGGTGCGCACGCCGGTCGAGAATTGGTGCGGCCGGTCGAAATCAGCCCGATCGGAGACAGTCGCCGGGTCAAACAGCACCAAATCTGCCGCTGCCCCCGCTCTGATCACCCCACGGTCGCTGAGGCCCAGGCGCGAAGCGGGAAGCGATGTCATTTTGCGCACCGCATCTTCGAGCCCCAAGACCTGCTCCTCACGAACATAACGACCGAGGATTCTCGAGTATGTGCCGTAGTTTCGCGGGTGCGGGCGCCCGCCCGCCTCCGGGCTGAGGGTCCAGCCGTCGCTCGCAATTGCAGTGAACTCGTTAGCCATGATCGTCCTGAGATTCTCTTCGGACTGGCCGTGCACAACCGTCAGGATGTCGCCGCCCGCTGCAGCCAGCAGGTCGAGAACAGTGTCGACCGGTTCCTGATTCCGTCGTCCCGCCACCTCCGTCAGCGTCAAGCCGATGTACTGGGCCATCGGTCCTTCCGGGACCTCTGCGATAACAACGGAGTCCGGTTCGAACACCCGCAGCCCTGCGATGAGGTCTTCCGGCCGTTGTGCGGCAATCACCTCGCGGATCTCGGCGCGCTGCTCAGGGCTCGCAAGCCGTTGCTGCATGGCCGGGACGCCACCGACGAGCGCCCAGCGCGGCAGGATGACCGCGAGGGTTGTACTACCGGCGGTGTATGGGTACTGGTCGAGCATGACATCGAGGCCACCCGCGCGCGCCGATTCGATGAGCGCGAGCGAGGCAGCGAGCTTCGGCCAGTTGTCGCGCCCCATGATCTTGTGGTGACTCAACTGCACCGGAACGTGCGCCCGCCGCCCGACATCGAGTGCCTCTGCCACCGCTTCGAGGAGTGTCGTCGCTTCACTCCTGATGTGCGTGGCATAGAAACCGCCGTAAGGTGCCACTGCCTCGGCGACAGCGACCAGTTCTTCCACGGCGGCTGCGCTGGCGGGCGCGTAGGTCAGACCCGTCGACACTCCGAAGCCACCGGCCTGCATCCCTTCCGCGACGAAAGCCTGCATCGCCTTGAGCTGGGAGGCGTCCGGCGCGCCGGTGTCGAAGCCCATCACCGCCATCCGCACTGTGCCGTGTCCGACGAGGCAGGCTACGTTTGCGGCGAGAGGGAGCCCATCGAGCAGTTCCAGGTACTCTGCGGCGCTGCTCCAACTGCCCCACGGCAACCCCGCGTCGAGGAAGCCGCTGTACTCGCGCAGCATGTCGGCGTGCTCCTCGACGACTGGGAAGGGCGAAAAGCCGCAGTTGCCGGTGAGGTGCGTGGTCACGCCCTGCAGAGTCATCGAAGCCGCCCGGGGGTAACTCGGCAACGCGAAGTCCGTGTGGGTGTGCAGGTCGATGAACCCAGGGCTCAACACCATCCCGCGCGCGTCGATGGAGACAGCCGCGCCGCCCGTGACCGAACCGACGGCGTCGATCCTGCCGTCGACCACAGAGACGTCGGCGGTGAAGGCGGCGGCGCCCGTCCCGTCAACGACGCTCGCCCCGCGAAAGACGATGTCAGGCATCTTGGAGAACCGCCATAACGCTCACTTCGACCAGGACGCCGGGCCGAAGCCCGCAGTAAATGGTGGTGCGCGCGGGACGCGGCTCTGAGAAGAACGGGGCGTACGTTTCATTGAACTCGGCGAAGTCGTCGACGTCGGTCAGGTAGGCGCTGGTGCTGATGACATCATCGAACGTCGCGCCGGCCGCGGTCAGGGCAGCTTCGACATTCGCCATCGCGAGCCTGGTCTGGGCGGTGACTCCCTCAACAAGTGAGCGATCGGGAAGGTATCCGCACTGACCGGCGATGGCGACAATGTTGCCGATGCGGACACTGGCCGAGTACGGGCCCCCCGGCGCCGGACCGTCGGGGACGGGGTTTGCAATTCGAGTCATGTGTGACCTCCTGGTCAGAAAAATGTGAGAACACCGTCGACGACGTTCCAAGCGTCGTCGACCAGCGGAATGAACGGCATTTTGTCGAATGCGCCGCAGGGATGCGAGAGTCCCAGTGCGACGATGTCCCCGGGAGCGATCGACACGGAGGAACCGACGGACATGAACGCGTGCTGGTCCATCATCCCGGTGACGATGCAGTTCTCGAGTTCGGCGATGGAGCCGTCCCTGCGGTGCACCCGCATGGGCAGCGGCATCTCGACGTCGTACGGAACATCCCTTTTTCCTGTGCCGAGAATGACGAGACCGGGCTCAGGCACAGAGAGCACCACGGCCCATGACTCCAAGGCATCACGCAGGCTCAGCGTCTCGTCGGCTTCGCGTCTGCCGTCAAGGGGTGACAGCCGGTGATACCGTCCTGCATCGTGCGAGAGATAGCATCCGCTTCTCAGAACAATACGGGGAACAGCCGTTCCGGCCGGCCAGTTCGTGAGGCTCTCCACAACGCGGTCGAAATACACGCTCCCGCCTGCGCTCACGATGACTTCGTCTCCAGCGAACAATCCAGCGGAAGAGAGCGAGACCACGAGCCCGCGCACGGCGTTGAGCAAGTCGTCGACGGCGGCGATGTCTTCGACGGACGCCGACCGGCCAGCGAGCCCCTCGTAGGTTTCGACACCGACCAGTTCGAGCGTTTGCGATGCGGCGATCGATTCAGCCAGGCGCATGGCATTGGCAAAGTCGCGGATGCCTGTCCGTCCCCCTGGGACGCCAACCTCAAGCAACACGGGCAGACGCCGCGTGGTGAGCACACCCTCGAGCGCCGCATCCATCACAGCAACCGTCTCGATCGAGTCGACGAGGCAAATGAACTCGAAACCGGCATCGCGCTCGAGTTGCCCGCCGACCCACCGAAGCGCATCCGCTTCGACGAGTTCGTTCGCAAGGATGACGCGCGGGACCCCGAACTGACGCATGATCTGAACCTGACCGGGCGTGGCGGCTGTCATCGCCCATGCCCCGGACTCAAGCTGCCAATCGAACAGCTGCGGGCTCATCGTTGTCTTACCGTGCGGTGCGAGCGAAACACCGTTGCGCTCACAATACGCAGCGAGCGTGGCAATGTTGTGTCGGACCGCCTCAACGCGAAGCGTGGTGACCGGGAGTGAGAGATCCCCGCCCGCCACGTTCCAGCCGCGCGAACCGATCTCGGACAACGTCACAGTCGCCCCGAGCGGGACTCCCTTGTATCTCCAGTCGAGCGTCGCGTGCTCGATCGTCGAGAGATCCATGATCAGGCGACCGGGTTCTGCGCGATGACTGTGTTCCGGAGCGTTCCGACACCCGGAATGCTGCTCTCGACCACATCCCCTGCTCGAATGACGACTGCCCCGGGGGTTCCCGGGGAGATGATGTCGCCGGGGTACAGCGGCATGACCTTGCTGTGGAAGCTCACCAGGAAAGCAGGGGAGAACGTCATCTGGGAGACGGTGTTCTCTCGCCAGACTTCGCCGTTGCGCACCGTCTTTACCACAACGTCCTCGAGGCTGCCGTCGTCGCCGAGGACCTCGTCGAGGGGAACAATCTCTGGGCCGAACGAGAAGAACGACGGAAAATTCTTCGAGCGCGTCAAGAAGCGGGGGTTGCGCTGAAGGATGTCTTCTGCGGTCTGGTCAAGGATCGGAACGACCCCCCAGACGTAGTCAAGAGCCTCTTCTTCTGAGACATCGCGGCAATAGCGGCCGATCACGATGCCGAGTTCGGCTTCTGCAGTCACCCGCTCGCTCTGCTCGGGAAGCACGATCTGCCCGTCCTGGCCGATGATCGTATGGTCGCCCTTCATGAACGACGCCGGCTCTGTCGGCACGTTCTCCGACAAGTCCCCGGCGTGGGCCCTATAGTTCAGCCCGATTCCCCAGATCTTGCGCGGCGAGCGGTAGGGTGCGGTGAACACGACGGTCTCACGCGCCGTGAACACCTCATCAGGGGCGGCCTCTGCAGCGGCACAGGCTGTCGCGAACAGTTCGTCGTCCAGAAGCATCATGGCGTCACCGCTGAAACCGGGGACCAGGTCCTCAACCGTGGCCACCCCTCTTCCCGGGTGCACGATGACCGCTTTCGCGTCGTCTTTCTGCATGATCGTTGCGAGATGCATTGTCATTTCCTTCACCTATTCCGTCAGTACCAAAGTTCTTTGTTCACGATGTTCTCGAGCGGTGCACCTTGGACGAATGCCTCTGCATTGCGCTTCAGCACCCCCAGGCGCCGATCGTCGATATAGGGCCCCACCACGGCGACATGCGGTGTCAGCAGCGCGCGCGGTTGCCGCCAGAGCGGATGCTCGGGCGGGAGCGGTTCGACCTCGAAGACATCGAGCGCGACCGAGCCGAGAGCGCCGCGATTGAGGGCGTCGTTCACGGCCTCAAGACTTACCGTCGGACCTCTGCCGATATTGACGAGCATCGCGTGGGGTTGCATCAGGGCGATCCGGCGAGCGTTGATGAGTCCCTCACTTTCGGGAGTGTGTGGCAGGGTCAGCAGCACAATGTCTGCGCCCGGGAGAAGGGAATCGAGCTCGTCAGGTGTGTGCATGGCCACCACGCCCTCGGGAGGTGACGCCAGCTGCGGATCGACCCCATGTACGGTGACACCAAAAGCCGCGAGCATCCGCGATATCTCAGCACCGATCGCGCCTACCCCGACCACAAGGGCCGTCGAATTCTGCAGATGAATGACATCCGAGTCGGCCAGATGCCGGTCCCAGTCGCCGTCAGCCTGCTGTCGTATGTAGACAGGGATGTTCCTGGCGAGTGACAGCACGAGTGCGACGGCGTGGGTTGCGACGTGGTCGTTGTAGATGCCCCTGAAGTTGGTCACCGTCACGGGATGCGCGGTGAGCTCGTCGAAGAAGTAGCCAGGGGGCGGGGCAGCCATCGGGGCCTGAAGCCAGCTGAGCCTGTCGGCGACGGCGAGCATCCTGCGGTCGAGCGTGCCGTATGCGGCTTCTGCAGCGGGGAGCACTTCCATCGCCTCGGCCTCGTTTTCGGCGATTACAACCTCCAGTCCGTCGATTGACGCGAGCTCGGCTGCCCAGGACCGTGTCAGTTCAGACTGCGGGGGAAGAATCACCATTCGCTTCGTCATGCGCTGACCTCCGAGGCCGCATGCTCGAGCCGGTTCCGCCAGTCGGCGAGGCCGGCGTAGGCCACCAGGTTGTGTTCGAAGATTTGCGCCCACCGGGGGGCGAAGTTGGGACTGTCGCCGCCGATGTGGGGTGTGATGATGAGATCGGGGCAATCCCAGAGCGGCGAGTCCTGCGGCAGCGGCTCCGGATCGGTCACATCGATGCCCGCACCGCGCAACTCGCCGTCACGGAGTGCAACGAGCAAGGCGTCGCTGTCAACGAGTGGTCCTCTGCCGACATTTACCAACCACCCTGCTCCGAGGAGGGCGAACTCCTCTGCTCCAATCAACCCGCGGGTCTCGTTCGTTGCGGGGGCAGTGATCATCAGGATGTCCGCCCAGCTGCACAGCTCGTGCAGGGCCCCAGGCCCGCGAACCACCGGGACGCAACCCTTATAGGTCTCAGGTGTGCGCTTCAGGCCGGCGACCTCCATTCCCCACGCGATCGCCCGGCGGGCGACCTCCTCGCCGATGCGGCCGAGCCCGATGATCGCCATCTTCTTGCCGCAGAGCTCGTCCACCGTCATCGGCGACCATCTGTGGGCCTCGGAATTGCGAACGGACTGGCCGATTCCCCTCGTCACTCCGAGGAGCAGTGCGAAGGCGTGCTCGGCGACGCACGAGGCGTGCACTCCGTGCGCGGTAGTGAGTTCGATGCCATTCCGGCTGAAATCCTCAAGCGGGTACTGGTCGGTGCCGGCGCCGTTCCCCGCCACCCAGCGGAGGCTCGGGGTCAGGAAGTCGTCCCTCCAGTACGAGGTGACAAGCACCTCTGCACCTGCGGCAAGTTCTGCAGCGACGGCATCCCGATCGGGGGCGAGTACGACATCCAGACCCCGCAAACCCTTCACGGTCTCGGGAACGCCCGTCGGGCATCCGGGATCGACCACAACTCTTATCATCGAATTCCTTTCCATCAGACTGTTGGTACCCCGGCGCCGCGAATGCTCTCGCTGCGCGGATCAAGTACGTCACGGACGGCGTCGCCGAGCACGTTGAAGGCGAGCACGAGTGCAACCACCGCGACGCTCGGCCCGAGCACCAGCCACGGCGCCACCGTGATGTAGTTGCGCCCGGTCGACAGCATCCCTCCCCAGTCCGCCTGGGGAGGACTTACTCCCAGGCCGAGGAAGGCCAGCGAAGCGTAGGCGAGCTGGGCGGTCGACATACTAAGCGCGGCGAGCACGATGACCGAGGGAAAGACGTTCGGCACTACGTGGGTCCAAAGGATCCTGAGTGGCCGGACGCCTGCCAGCCTTGCCGCATCGAGGAACTCGCTCGTCTTGATCTGCAACGTTGCTGAGCGACTGAGTCGCACGAATCGGGGAATGTAGAGCAGCGAGATCGCGAACGAGGCGTTCAAAAGGCTGGGGCCCATGACCGCGACGATGATAATCGCAAGAAGCAGTTCGGGGAATGCGAACATGACGTCCTGCGATCGGTTGATTAGGCCGTCGACGGCGCCGCCCGTGTACCCGGCGATGACACCGAGGACGAGTCCGATCACCAGGGCGATGCCTACAGACAGCAGCGACACTGTCATGGCGATCTTCGATGCGTCGATCACTCGGCTGAAGACGTCACGGCCTAGGTCGTCGGTGCCGAGCCAATGAGCCGCTGACGGCGACGCCAGGCTGTCGACCACGTTGCCGACGTTGGGGTCGTACGGTGTGATCACCGGCGAGAGGACGGCCAATAGGGCGAAGATCAGCACGACGGCGAACGACACGACGGCTGCGCGGTTGCGCCCAAGCCTTCTCATCGCACCGCTCTTGCCCGATCGGACCCGTGGCAGGCGCACGGTTTGGGGTATTGTCTTGCTCATCATCGCCTCTGTCGTGGATCGAGGATCGGGTAAAGGGTGTCGATTACCGCATTTATCAGCACGAATGCGATGGCGAACACCATGGTCGTCGCGGTAACGGCGGGGTAGTCGCGATTATTGATCGCCTCGAGCAGTCCCCGGCCGAGGCCGGGAAGCCCGAACAACTGTTCGACGACGATCAGCCCACCGAGCATCACGCCGAGCTGGAAGCCCAGAAACGTCACAAGCGGGGGGAGTGCGTTCCGGAGTGCGTGCAGATAGTGGATCCTGTTGCTGCGTACGCCGACAGCTCTCGCGGTAACGATGAACGGGTTCCTGAGCACCTCGAGCATGGCGCTCCGGGTGAGCTGCATCGTCATAGCTGCAAACGGGAGCGTGTTCGCGATCACGGGAAGCGCCATGGAGCGAAGGTTCCCTAGCGGATCGTCCGTGAAGGGGATGTAGCTCACCTGAAACAGATCAGGCGCGACCGCCGAGACCACAAGCAGCAGAACAATACCGATCACGAAGACGGGAATCGAAAAGATTGTCAGCAGAACCGCGCGGGCGGCGACGTCCGCCCGTTTGTTGGCGTGCACTGCGGCGATGATGCCGATGGGAACTCCCACGAGGGTCGAGAAGACGAGCGTGAGGATCGCGAGGTCGGCAGACACCGGGATCTGCTGGGCGAGGTCGGCTGCCACGCTTCGACCCGTGATGGGCGATGTCCCGAAGTTTCCCTGCACGGCCGAGGCGAGCCAGTGGAAGTACTGGACGATGAGCGGCTGGTCGAGTCCGAGCCGTTGCCGCACCGCCTCGAACTGCTGTGCCGTGGCCCCCTCCTGTCCGACGAGCACACTGGTCATGTCGCCCGGGATGAGGGTTCCGAGCGTAAAGATCAGCACGGAGACCACAAGCAGCACGGTCGCCAGGCTGAGGACTCGTTTGGTGATGATGCGGGCGATCATCGGGGCACCTCCTGGATCGTCAGTTTCGCTTCTCCAGGGAAGTGGCAGGACACCATGCGGCCGTCGCCCGCGGGTGCGAGCGGCGGCTTGATCTCTTCGCAGATCTTTTGCGCGAGAGGGCAACGGGTGCGGAAGCGGCATCCGCTGGGGGGGAAAAGGGGACTGGGGACGTCACCCTCGAGCACCACGGAATCTCGATGACGCTCGATTCGGGGGTCCGGAGTGAGGGCAGATGCCCTCAGTGCGACCGAATACGGGTGCAGCGGACGCGCCACGAACTGCTCGGACGTCGCCGCCTCGACGATCTCGCCAAGGTACATCACGACGATCCGGTGGCTGATCGCCTGGACGGCCGCGAGATCGTGGCTGATGAAGAGGTACGAAACCCCCAGGCGGTCCTGAAGGTCGACGATAAGGTTTAGGATCTGGGCCTGGATCGAGATGTCGAGTGAGGCGATGGACTCGTCGTGCACAACGAGGGAAGGATTGGCGATGAGCGACCGGGCGATGGCGGCTCGTTGCTGCTGTCCGCCCGAGAGCTGGTGCGGCATGCGTCCAGCCATCTCAGGCTTCAGTCCGACCAGTGACAGCACTTCGGCGATTCGGTCGTCGGACGTCCGGGCCCGTCGCGCGCGCAGGGGTTCGGCGATCGCCTGCCCGACTGTGCGCCGCGGGTCCATCGAACTCGCAGGGTCCTGAAAGACCATCTGAAGGCCCAGGCGGCGCTCGCGACCCTCCTGCCCCCGGGCCCAGATGTCACCGCCGTCGACCTCCACTGTCCCGTCCGACGGCTTCATCAGCCCGACGACGAGCCGGGCGACCGTGGACTTGCCGCAGCCGGACTCTCCGATCACGCCGAGTGTCTCTCCGCGGTTGATGCTGAAGGAGACGCCGTCGACGGCACGCAGGGTCTGTTCTCTGCCACCGACTCTGACGGGAAAATGCTTCTTGAGGTCGCGCACCTCGAGCAGTGAGGTGGTCGATCGGGTGTCGACAGGTGCTGTGGTCATGATGGCTCATTCGGGATCAGGGCTGAGACGGGCTTGCCGGTTTGTTGCACGACCAGGCAGCGCGTGCTGCGCCCTGGCTCGATCTCAACCAGGTCTGGGTGCGTTGTGCGGCATTGGTCTTGCGCGAAGCGGCAGCGGTCAGCGAAGCGGCAGCCGCTCGGGACGTTGGCCATGTCCGGCGGAAATCCGGGCAGCGTGGGTAGCTTGCCTCGCACGTGGTCTGCCCGGGGAAGGGAATCAAGAAGCCCCGCGGTGTAGGGGTGAAGCGGCTCAGCGAAGAGGGGTTCGACGGGCGCCTGCTCGACGATTTCTCCCGCATACATCACGGCGACCCGATCACACATCTTCGCAACGACGCCCATATTGTGGGTGATGAGAAGCAAAGCGGTGCCGCGCTCGTCGGCCAGGCGCTTCATCAAGGCGATCACCTGCATCTGGATGGTGACGTCGAGTGCCGTTGTCGGCTCGTCTGCGATGAGCAGCTGGGGACTGTTGATCATGCCGATGGCGATGACAACGCGTTGGCGCATGCCTCCGGACATTTGATGGGGGAATGAGGCGCGTTGCCTGGCCGGGTCCGGCATCCCGACGTCAGCGAGGGCCTGTTCGATCCGGGCTTCAGCCTCCCGGCCGGTGGGGCCCCCATGGGCGCGAAGCGCCTCTGCCAGTTGCCATCCCACGGTAAAGGACGGATTAAGTGCCGTCATCGGGTTCTGGAAGACCATGCCGATGTCAGATCCCCGGACCTCCCGCAGCTGCTCGGGGCTGAGCTCCTTAAGGTCCTTGCCGTTGAGCCGGATCTCCCCGGCAACGATCCGGCCGGGCTGGGGCACGAGCCTGAGGATCGAGTTGGCCGTAACGCTCTTGCCCGAGCCCGATTCTCCGACGAGGCCGAGGGTTTCTCCTGCCGCCACGTCGAAGGTCACGCCGTCGACGGCGCGGACATCGCCGGCAGGGGTGGTGAACCAGGTCTTCAGGCCGCGCACTGAGAGCACAGGCGCCTTCGTGCCCGACCCGACGGTGGTCTCGTCTGTGTCGTGCGTCCGGTCGGTGTCAGTGGTATTCATAAATCGTCTCCGCCCATGAAGTGGTGGATTCCGCCGTCCGGGTCGATGCAACGACCCGGACGGCGGAGGTGGGGTGCTACTTGACGACGACGGCGGTGAGGAACTGCCGCGCGAGGGTCGGGTCCGGCGTCGCAGATGTGACGTTCGGGCCGTAGGCGATCATCGCGTTTGGCGCAGCCACCGCGATGTCGGGGAATGTGAGTTTGTCTTCCAGCTGCATGAGCGCCTGCAGGTTTGCTCCGTACGCGGACGGGTCGTCCTGCGCGGCTTTCTGCATCAATGCCGTAACCTCAGGCGGTGTTGCTCCCTGCCGTCCCGGACGGGGGGACAACAGTGACATTGGATCGCCGGTGAACGCGTAGACGTTGTCCAGGATGTCGTAGTTGGCCTTGTTCTGGTGATCGAGCCACACCGCGTTCTGTTCGGCCTGGATGGTGACGTTGATGCCCGCTTCCGCCAGTTGTGTCTTCACGAGGTCGGCGAACCGGTCTAGGTAGGTCCCGTATCCGGCGAGGTGTGTCAGCGTGATGCTAATGCCATTGGGGAAGCCAGCTCCTGCGAGCAGTTGCTTTGCCTTGGCCACGTCGCGCGTTTGGTTTGCGAGCTGGTCGAGCGGGAGGCCCCACGGTGTTGATCCAGGGAGCTGCGCACTCGGCGCTGCCTGACCAAGGAAGGCGCCCTTCACGATGGCGTTACGGTCGAGAGCGAGTGAAATCGCCGCCCTGACGTCAGGGTTGTCGAACGGAGCGCGGCCGGAGTTGATGTTCAGGCGAATGGTGTTGGTTCCCGGAACACTTGAGACCTGCACTGTCTTGCTGTTCTTAAGTTGCAGGGCGTTCTCAGCGCTCGGGAAGATCAGGTCGACCTGTCCCGACTGCACCGCGGCCACCTGGGCAGCCTGGTCCGGCATGTACTTGACCTGAAGGTCCGTGTACTTTGGAGCGGCGCTGGGGTTCCAGTAATTTGGGTTGCGCTTGAGGACCAGTTCGCTGTTCGGAGCATAGGAGACAACCTCGAACGGGCCGGCGCCGAGGACCTGGGTCTTGAGGTCGTGAGACGCTGCCCATGCCTTGCTCACGATGCCTGAACCGATCAGGAACGGGCTGCCGAGGTTGAGCAGGAAGCCTGCGTCGGGGTTATTCAGCTGGAACCGCACGTGCGTCGCGTCGACCTTGGCGACCGATGCCAGGTTCAGGAACCGCGCCTTGGCGTAGGGCAGTCCGTCCTTGAGCAGTCGCTGGAAGGAGAACTCGACGTCGTCAGCGGTCAGAGGGCTGCCGTCGGAGAACTTCGCACCGCTCCGAATCGTGAAGTCATAGGTCTTGCGGTCGCTGCTGATGGTCCAGTCCGTCGCGATCTCCGGCTGGACCTTGCCCTGGCCGTCGACCTTGACGAGACCGTTGTAGACAAGCTGCCAAGCATACATGGTGGCAATCTGCGACGACTGGATCGGGTCGAAGGTCTGTGGCGGGACCGTCTCGGCGACGACAAGTTTAGTACCTGTACTAGCCTTGTTTGCCGTGGATGAGGTGCTGCCGCCGCCGCAGGCAGTCAGCAGGGTGAGCGCAAGCACTCCAAGGACGGCAACTCCTCTTAAACGTGTTAATCTCATAGGTGTCATATCCTCTCTAGGGCTGAATCACGGCTTCAACGTGATCCAAGGGACCCCAGGGTCGACGGAACGGTCGACCCTGGTAGGGGTATTTCGAGGTGGAATACATGTTTCGGGTGCGGGCTCTTCGTGAGCCCGCAGTGCAGTGCGGCGCGGGCTACATACTTGAGATGAGGCCTCCATCCACGCGAATCTGGGCGCCGGTCACATACGAGGCTCTGACGCTGCTCAGGAATGCCGCGACACTCCCGAATTCTTCGGCCGTGCCGTACCGGCCGGCGGGAATGCTCTTCTGGGACCGCTCGCGTACGTCGTCCGGAGTCGTGCCCTCGCGTTTCGCCTGTCCGGCGTCCAGGGATATGGCGCGTTCGCTCGCTATTCGCCCTGGGAGGATCATGTTGACGGTGACACCGTCTTGCGCGACCTCGCCCGCGAGTGTCTTGAGATAGGCGGCAAGCGCCGATCTGGCAATGTTCGACTGTGCGAGGTTGGGGATCGGCTGGTTTACGCCACGTGATCCGATTCCGAGGATGCGCCCCCAGCCGTGCGCGCGCATTGTCGGCAGCACCGCCTGGACGAGGTCGATCTGTGCCATCAGCAACGCTTCGATCGTCGACTTCATCTGGTGCGACTGCAGGACCGAAGCCTGCCCTGCGGGCGGCCCCCCGGAGTTGAGCACAAGGACATCGATCGGCCCGAGCGTGGAAACGACCTGGTCGATCGCAGCCGTCCGGCTCGCGGCGTCAGTGAGGTCCAGTTCGACTCCAACAGCTGACGGCATCCTCCCCGCATGCGTGCGGGCGAGATCGCCCCTTCGGCCGGCGACCGCGACGGACGCTCCCTCATTACTCAAAGCCTCTGCGATTCCGAGCCCAAGCCCGGACGTCGACCCGACGACGAACGCCACCTTGCCTTGGAGACCGAGTTCCATCACAACACCCCCGCTTCGTTGACGGCCGCCAGTTGCGCGGAAAGCAAGGGAATCAGTTCGTCCGGCATGACCTGACTCGGCGGGCGCACTGCCCTGTTCTCGAAGAGCCCTCGTTCGACGAATACTGACTTGCGAATTGCGAGGCCGACCTTGGCCTGTGCCTCGAAGTTAACGAGCGGCATCCAGGGAAGGTATGCCTCCCAAGCGGCAGTGAATCCGCCACGGTCGAATGCCTCGACGACGGTAACGAGCG
>FSZH01000529.1_pt1 | contig 15519 bp, 15 predicted proteins | sample 1638741 | NCBI WGS metagenome assembly FSZH01 (sample SAMEA3914813, study PRJEB12502) | metagenome | biome: forest; material: soil | place: Canada | collected 2011-07-07 | depth 0.3 m | reverse complement strand
ACGAAGACGATGCACGCGGCGTAGAAGGCGAGGATCAGCATACCGAGGTTGCCGATCGAGTGGGCTCCGTACTTGCCGACCGTGAACGCCATGGCGCCGAACGCCCCGATGGGGGCGACCTTCATGAGGAAGCCGAACACGACGAACAGCAGCTTGTTGAAGCTGTTGACCAGGTTCAGCGCCAGCTGGCCTGGTGCGCCGAGCTTGCTGAAGGCGAACCCGCAGAGCAGCGCGATGACGAGCACGGGCAGGACTTCGCCGTTGGCGAAGGCCCCGACGAAGCTGGTGGGGATGATGCTCAGCAGGAAGTCCACCGGGTTGCTGCTGGGCAGCTGGGTTGTGTACTTCGAGGCGACAGAGGTATCGAGGTGGGCCGGGTTGATATGCATTCCCGCGCCCGGCTGGAACAGCATGACCGCGCCCAAGCCGATGGCCAGGGCCACCAAGGTGAGCACGTAGAACAGGCCCAGCGAACGCAGCAGGGTCGGACCGACCTTCTTGGTGTCGGTCAGGGAGGTGATGCCGCTGACGATGGTGCAAAAGACAATCGGCGCGATCATGAACTTGACGAGCTTCACGAAGCCGTCGCCGAGCGGCTTGAGGGAGGAACCGAGGTCAGGCCACAGCGCGCCGACGAGGATGCCGAGCGCGACGCCGATGAGTACCTGGACGTACAAATGTCCGAGGATGGATTTGATCTTCATTGAACAACTTCCTGGGTGAGTGCCCTATTCATGATGGCAGGGGCGGATTGTAGGTGCTAGGCCGTCTGTGGCACAGGCTGTGCGACGTCGATGTCGGCGACGGCGAGTTGGCGGGCCGCCCTGTGGAGGGCGACCTCGCTGACGTACCCGTTGTCGTCGGCGACGACCTCGGTGGTGATGACACCGGCAGGCGTTCCGATGCGCAGAAGCCGGCGCCCTTGGTGAGCGCTGTCTGCCGGGCGCAGCGCTTTGGCCACTACCGATCCGGGCAGGGCAGCGGCGAGGGAGACTGCCACGGCTGAGGTAAGGCCGATGGCGGGGTGGGGTGCGAGCATCGAGAGCATCCGCACCCGCAGATCGTGGGTATCCGCCGCGATCTTCGTTCCGTCGGCCGCGGTGTAGTCGCCCGGCGCTGCCACGACGCCGACCTTCGGCACCGCGTTCTGCGGAGGATCTTCGGGCTTCCTCAGTCCCATCATCAGCCCTGCCGCGGAGCGGGCCGCCACAAGCGTGGGCAGATGCTCGGACAGATTGCCCGTCATCGAGGACAGGTCGATGCCTGCCTCGTCAGCGGGAATCAGCACCGCCGGTGCCCCGGCGTCAACCAGGGTCGCCGTAAGAATAAGCCCGTCAGCAGCGATTTTGTCGGCCGCGCGCCCCGTCGGCAGAACCGCGCCCGTGGTCCGCCCCCACGGGGCGTGGAACGAGAGGCTGACGGGAACGCCCAGCGCGCTGCTGCCCGGAACACTGGCCAGGCCCGACGTCGGGATGCGGCCGCCGGGGGTGGCGATCGTGCCGCTCAGCACGGCTCCGGTGTTGAGGTTGCGCATGCTGACCCTCGTTATTCCCGTCTGGGGAGGAACGATACCTGCCTGGACGGCGTACAGGGCGATCGCGGTGGCGCAGTTACCGCAATTGGAACCGAGTTCCACGGTGGGGTCGCCGATCCCGACCTGGGCGAAGAGGTAGTCGAGGTCCGCCGGTCCCTCGGGAGTGGCGCGGATAACTGCAGCCTTGGACGTCGTTGAGGTGCCGCCGCCGACGCCGTCGAGCTGGCGGGCATCCGCTGCGCCGAAGGCATCGGCCAGCAGGTTGCGGATCTCCTCGCGGCTCCCGGCGTGAGGTGCCACGTCGTCGGCCTCGAAGAGCCAGCACTTGCTCGTGCCGCCCCGGTACCAATGACCGCGGAGTTGCATGGTCTTCTTCCTTCACGTGTCGTGGTCGCGCCTCACGGCGCCTGCCCCTTCTACGATCCACGCCCCGAGAGTTCAGCACAATCACAGGATTCTCGACTGCCCTTCACTTTTGCTAAACTCGATGCATGGCCGACCTTGACCTGCACCGGCTCCATCTGCTCCGCGAGGTAAGCCGTTCCGGCTCCTTGACGTCCGCCGCGACGGCTCTCTCCTTCACGACCTCAGCCGTCTCCCAGCAGATCGCGAAGCTTGAACACGAAGTAGGCGTCGCCCTGATCGACCGCCATCCACGAGGTGTCGTGCTCACCGATGCAGGTCAGGCGCTCGTGCGATATGCGGACGACATCGACAGGACAATCGAGGCTGCCCGGGCCGAGATGGGCGAGTTCGCCGGGTTGCGGCGGGGCCAACTGCGAATGGGGACGTTCCCCACCGTCGGGGCTTCCCTCATGCCTGACGTCGTGCTCGCCTTCCGCGCGCGCCATCCGGAGGTCGCCGTCACGGTAGTCAGCGCCCGTCGCGACGGCCTCCTCGAACGGCTGCGGCGGAGGGACATCGAGCTCACCCTGCTGTGGGACTACCCCTGGGAGCGCATCGAGGACGAGGACCTGAACGTCGTCCGGCTCATGAATGACCCCACAATGCTGCTCGTACCGCGCGACCACCCTGTCGCGGCGCGTCGCTCCGTGCGGATCGACACGCTGAGAGACCACGAGTGGATCGTCCGCGACGAACACCCCGTGGCCGACGTCCTCCGACGGGTCTGCCGCGATGCCGGCTTCGAACCGCGCATCGCCTTCGCCGCCAACGACTACCAAGAGACGCAGGGCATGGTCGCCGCGGGCATCGGCATCGCCCTTGCCCCGCAGCTCGCCCTGAGCGCCCTCCGCCCCGACATCATCGCCGTTCCGCTCGCCAGTTCCCCGACGCGGAGGATCCTCCTCGCCCACCTCGCGAACCGCAGGCTCAGCCCCGCCGGCCAGCAAGCCGCATCCGTATTCCGGTCAACAGCGAAACGGATGCAGACCCTTGCACCCGCAGCAGGCAACCCCAGTTCGTGAGTCCCGTGCTGCACTACGCGCAGGTTCTCGTTCCTTGAGCCACCAACGTTGACGTGCCATCTGTCAGTTGGTCAGCTATGCCGAGATGAACCGCAGCCTGATCGAGGTCTCCTCACTGTGGGACAGTCCGTCGAACGTGGCGTTGAAGGGGTTGCTGATGTCGACGATGACGGTGCCCGCGAGGGCGTCTCCGTACTGGGTGACGACCGGAACGACTCCGCCGTACAACAGGGCCGTGATGACAATGTCCCCGGCGGGGATGGCACCCTACCTGGCATCGATGTCGGCGGTGGCGCGGTTACCGATTCCTTGGAGGATGAGCGCGGCGCCTCCGACGAGTTTGATGTCACCGTGCACATCTCGGGCTTGCAGGCGTCGGCCGAGTTCGTGGAGGAGTGCCCGGATTTGAGCCGCGGTGAGTTCTCCGCCGCTCATGCGGTGGCCAGGCTGCGTTCGCGGATGAAGACGTTGAGGGCGGCGAGTTCGGCTGGTGTTTCGGACATGATGAGTTGCTTCATCGGTTCCCTGATGCTCCGGTAGGACTCGGCCGGTATCCACGCCTTGTTGAGGGTTTTGATGCGTTTGGTCCAGGACGGTGGGGGTTGCCCGAGGCGGTGTGCGGTGTAGTTGGTGATCCCTGCCAGGGCCGCGGACCAGTGTGGCTCCTTGAGCCGGGGGCTGCGCTGGAGCAGGGGTCGTCCGGCTTTGAGGGATGCTGTGGCGTAGTCGGCGAGCATCTTGATGGCGAACTCGAAGTCCCGTGAGTTGATCAGCTGGGTGAAGGTTTCGGCGTAGTCCCGCTGCGCCGGGTCGTAGTCGCTACCGCCGGGGATGGCGTGGGTGGCGGTCAGGGACAATCCAAGGGTGTGGAGGACCGCCATTGTCTTGCCGAGTTCGGCCCGCTCGTGGCCGGCTTCGAGATCAACGATGAACTTCCGTGAAACCCCGGCGGCCTCCGCGAGTGATTGTTGCGAAAGGCCGCGTTCCTGACGCCGGGAGCGGATGATGGCACCGGCGGCCGCGGGCGTGTCGATGCTGGTTTCAGGTGTCATGGGTCCTCCCTTGCAGTTTCCCAGTATGTCACCGAATGGTGACAGGTTCACACTGTCCCGTACGGCCCCGCAAGGCCTGATTCTGGAAGGCCCTCGGGGGGAGCGTGGCAAAGTGGCGAGACAACTGGACTGGGGCAAAAAGGAAGTGTTGACGGTGTCAACACTTTTGGCATTCCGCGCTTTCCTATGCGGCCTCGGAAATCGTGGTGACTGACGTCGCTGACGCATCTACATGACCGGCGCCAGCACTTAGCCCGGAGCATTCGGGACAACTGACGATCTGTGAATTACCGGGAGAGTGCCAGTCGAAAATGACGCCTGTTGAGTCGGTTGAGGACCGTGCAGTGGTCATTGGTGTGGTGTTTGATCCCCGGATGATTACCCAGGCCCGGTAGTAGTCTCCGGGCTCAACTTGTTGTGCAGGTGGCCAGAACGCGGGAACCGCTCCTGGAGGCTGCCGTGTTGTATTGCCGGGGAGTAGGTGCGGTTGGTGACGTCTCGAAGCGACCAGAAACGTTGATAGATGGTAGCGCCCCGCGCACCGGCAAGGGTGCTTTGCCGCTGTTCCGGGGCGACGGCTCGTCACTCTCTGGGCTACCGACGCAGATCGGCCTTCAAGATTTAGAGCTAGGTCTACCAGGAATATGGCTAAGAATAGACTTAGAGAAGCCTCCATCGACACAGATGTCTTGCCCGGTGACATAGCCCGATAGCGGGCCCACAAGAAATTCGATCACGTTCGCAATGTCCACGGGGTCTCCAATTCTTGACAACGGGATAATATCTTCCCTTGCTTTCTTAATTTGGGGATCGGCATACATTTTTTCGGTCATCCCTGTATGGGTCATACCCGGGGATACCACATTTACGCGAATTCCGTCAGGTGCCCATTCCAGCGCGAGTGTTTGGGCTAGCATTGTCAATGCAGCCTTGCTGGGGCTGTAAGCACCTGATCCGGCATGTGGTAGCTGGCCAGACATTGAAGAGGTAAAACAAGCCGAACCGCGGCTATGCCTCAAATGTGCGTAGCTTGCTTTGGCAAGAAGCCACGCGCCGCGGAGGTTAACGGAGAACATGCCGTCCCAGTCCTCAAGGGATAGGTCACATATTGCGCCAGGGCTAGCGATTCCGGCATTCGCCACCAGCGCGTCTAGCCCACCGAACTCGGCTACCGCAGCTCCTACAAGCTGACTTGGCACTTCGGGATCACCGAGGTCGCCCGCCAATGCGATGGCGGTACCTCCCATTGACTGGATTGAACGAACAACTTGTTCTTGGCTAGTGTTCGATTCGTGTCCGCACACCGCAATCATCGGGTGCACGCCCCGAGCGAGAGCCGCTTCTGCGAGTCTCAGGCATGTAGCTGCGCCTATGCCGCTACTTCCACCACTGACCAAAGCTCTCATCGCACACACTCCTTTTCACAGGGATTCACATGGGAATCATATTTGACTGCCAAAATATGATAGAAAATCATAGACCGCGAACCTCTCAGGTCGCTTTGCAGTTCAGTTCCCAATGTAAAGCCGATTCCATTACCTTTTTAAGAACATCGGCCGATGTGCCGGGATCTCCAACGCGGGAACTAATTTCCTAATTCCCAGCCCTGATTTTTGAGATCCTGCATTGCCTTCTTAAATTCCTGTACGGGGTTCTCTTCGCGAATGATCTCGAGAACAACGTTATTGACTCCGCAAGTTGTTTTGACGGCCTTGCCTAACCCGTCCCAGTCGATCACTCCAGTGGCGATTGGATCATGACCCCAGGTTTCCACGCCCGTGTCAGAAATATGCACAAGTCCAATTGATTCGTGATTGGAGAGCAAACTATCTACGGGATCCTCTCCTATGTAAGCAGCATTGGCGACATCGTACACGATCTTAAGTGCGTGATCGTTGACCGTATTTACAATGCCTGCCAAGTCCTGAATGGTAGGAGTGAAACAATAGGGGGTGTTTTCGAAAAGTAGTCGTACGCCGGCCTGTTTGGCCAGTGGAATGAGATTCTCCAGGCTCTCGTACATCCATCCGTAGGCTTTTTCGAGTGAAGGTGAAATCATCGGACGTCTTGTGCCGGGGGATATCACCACCTCGGCGACATCCCAAGCTACGGCCAAGTCAATCACCGATTTGATATGCTCAATACTTTTGTGACGCATGTTCGCGCCCGGGCTAGCCAAATTGATGTCATATCCACCGGCATTCAGCGACCGGATTTTGGCACCGTATTCATTGAGCCTTGCATAAATTTCAGAGCGCTCCGAGCCGGATATCTCATCTGGCCAACAATGTGGAGAGCTAATCGGAACTTCAAAAGTCTCATACCCATTGTCGGCCAGTTCCGCAATCGCATCAATTGCCGTAGATGACCATAGATAGGAAAACGTATTAATAATCATTACGAACATCCTCTCAGTTCTGCGCCTATGGAGAAACTTCGTTTCATTCATAACGCAATGTGAATTGCGATCCTGCGTAAGGGATCGCATCCTTGGAGCGTCGGGCGGCTCGAAGAGGCCCGGGGCATGCATACCCCTTCTTGCCTAGTCGAGCCGCTACGGCTTCCTAGGGGCAGGTGTGCCTACTGGGAACTTTTCGCCCCGTCGGTTGCCGATGAAGTGCTCAAGAGCAGGTGCTCGCCTTCGAGTACCTCCGGGTCGGCTGGAGCGACGGTGGCACGTCCTGCCCGGCTGCCGGTCTCGGGGAGGGTGAAGTAGACGATGAGGCAAAGAGTGACAATGGCGATCATGTAGATCGCGACGTTCATGGGCTGTCCGGCGCCAACGAAGGCTGCGGCGATCAGCGGGGCGGTGCCGCCGAAGACGGCGATGACGATTTGGTGTGCGAAGCCGATGCCGGATACACGGACTGAGGCGGGGAACAGTTCGGCCTGGATGGTCGGGTAGACGGCCTGCCAGATACCGAGGACCACCCACCCGGACGCCGATACCAGAACGTAGACGCCGAAGCCCGGCTGGTTCAGCAGCAGGAGCATGGGGTAGAAGAGGACGATCATGCCGATGGCACCGATGATGGGGAAGATTTTGCGTCGGCCGAGTCGATCAGAGAGCGCGCCACAGACCGGCACGATGATAACGAGCAGGGCCAGCCCGATAACGTTTCCGGCCAGGGTGGAGGCCAGGTCCCGGCCGGTGGTCAGCTTGGCGTAGGTGGGAAGGAAGGTGGCCCAGGTGTAGTAGGCCACGGCCGGGGCAGAGAGCGCTGCTGCCTGCAGCAGCGCCTTCGGGTGTTCGCGAAGCAGGTCCATCAGGCGGGCCGCGGCGGACTTTTGATCGACGAGGGCAGTTGCCTCAAACTCAGGGGTCTCATCTGAGCGGGCTCGTATGACGAGACCGACGACGCCGAGGATGCCCCCCACGACGAACGGGATGCGCCAACCCCAGGCGGCGAGGTCCGCTGGTGCAAAGGATGATGTCACCATTGCCGCGGCGCCGGTCGCGACGAGGGTTGCGAGGCCGCTTGCCATGTTGGTGAACGAACCGAACAGGCCCCTCCGGTTCGCGGGAGCGTGTTCCACCATGAAGGCGATGGCGCTCTGTCCCTCACTACCGGCCGAGATGCCCTGGAGGATGCGTGCAACCAGAAAGAGAACGGGCGCTGCATAGCCTATGGTCGCAAATGAAGGGGTGAGACCGATGATCAGAGAGCCGAGCGCCATCCCGGAGATGGACAGCGTCAGGATGAGCCGTCGGCCGAAACGGTCGGCCAGTGGAGAGATGATGATTCCGCTGAGCGGGCGTACAACAAACCCGAGCGCGTAGGTGAGCAGTGCTGCGATAAGGGAGGCGAACGGGGACTCGCTTGGGAATATCTGTCCCGCGAACACCGCAGCCAGCAGCCCGTAGACGTACCAGTCGTACCACTCCACGAAGTGGCCGATCGTGCCTGCCACCATATTGACAGTGCGTCGACGGGGCTCAGACACGTTGGCTAGCTCCGAAGGGTCTGGACTGCCGACGGCTTCTTTTGAGGTCTTCATTGAACTCTCCATATTTTCACGTTTGCTGCGGAGGGGTATTGGAATATTCCCGGACACCTGAAACGGTGTGCGGGTCTCGCCCGGCTGTAACCCGGCTCGACGGGACAATCGACTGCCAAGGCGAAGAGCCGGCGCAACGCGTAGGCGCTGCCCTGACTTGCTGTGGGAAAGAAGCTGATCGAGCCTCTTCTCCGTGAGATCGATTGCAACAGTTTCATAAATGAGATCGGTTGCTGAGATCGGTTGCAAGCAACGATACGTAGGCTTGCCCGCTCTGTCAACGGTCATTTTCGATTCAGCGAACGGAGGTCAAAACCTGTCGCCAGCACGTAACGAGAGGACAAGCCGGGGCCTATCCACACGAGCCGGACCTAAAGAGTCATCCCTGAATTGGCAGGGACTTCTCATTGTTGAGATCAAGGAAACGGACTCCGGACCAGGTGCAGTCCAAGCTGCCGTACGATGCCCAGTACTCGTCCCAATGGGCGAGTTTCCAGCGGTCCCTCTCCAGGCCCCGCTGAATGAGTCGGCCGCGGAGAGTATCCTGGGGGACCTGCACCCGCATCACCGTGGTCTCCGTGGGAGGCCAGTGGAATTCTTCCGCGGCGCGCGTCAGGTAGTCCGGTACGGCGAAGTACGCACCGAAGGGTGCATCGAGTACGACCGACCGTCCCAGTCGCAGATTCGCTCCGGCTATATCCATGAGCGTCTCGTACTCCAGGGGCAGAACATTCTCCCGGTAAAACCCATTGGATTCCCGATCGCTGGGGTCGTGTCCGGCTGCCTTCAAGGCAAACTCGACAAGGCGGCCACAGACCCGGTCCTTGTCCAGATATGCAGCTCCGTGCTCCTTTGCTGTTTGCTGGGCAATGGTCGTCTTTCCGGATCCTGCAGGGCCGATGACAATGAAGACTTTGGGGACCGTCACTTGCGCGCCTCTGCCACTGCCGAAAGGAACTCCCTGGCGGCCTCGGTGACGCGGGAGAAGTCGCCGTCGGGCTGCCATGCTTTGGTCACGGCACTGCCGACCCCAACGCAGGCGACGCCGGCGGCGAACCATTCCGTGACATTCCCCGGGGTGACGCCACCTGCCGGCATGACCGGCAGGTGCGCCAGCGGGGCGAGGACCGACTTCACGTAGGGGATGCCGCCGGCTTCCGTGGGAAAGATCTTGAGAATGTCAGCGCCGGCTTCGGCAGACTCGACAAGTTCCGTCGGTGTATACGCCCCGCTGATGGTCGGCACCTGGTACCGGTTGGCCATCCGGATCATCGCCGGGTTCAGCTGGGGACTGACCAGGAAGTCAGCGCCGGCGCGGATGCACTCATAGGCTGAGTGCTCGTCCAGCACCGTTCCGGCTCCGATCGCTACTCCACTGGGCCGGTACTTGGCAGAGAGCCGTCGGATCACGTCCACCGCGCCCGGGATCGAGAGCGTGATTTCAAGGGCGCGGAAACCTCCGGCGATCGCCGCTTCTGCGACGCGTTCTGCCACGTCAGCGTTCTCGAGGCGGACGATGAGGACGGCACCGGATTCGTCGATGGTCTGCAGGGTGCGAAGTTTCTTGTACATTTCTGGCCTTTCTTCCGGCCCGGGCAGCTTCCTTATTCCGGAGCATCCCTGGGCCACTCTTGAAGTGTCGTTGACAAACTCTCCCACCATCCATACTGTTATTGCAACCGATCTCAGCAATCGATCTCATACTTAGCAAAGGGGCTGGCAGATGAGTGGACCACGCACGATCATCCTTGGTGCTTCGCACTGGCACGTCCCGCTCTGTGCGCGGGCGATCGGCGAAGAACACGAGGTCGTCGGCATCAGTGACGAGGATGTATCGCTCGTCCGGGGACTTGCGGAGGCGTGGAGCGCTCCCGTGGAGGTTGACTGGCGTAGCCTGGTGGATCTGCCGGATCTCGGGCTTGCCTATGTCTTCGGCCCGCACAGTGGCATGGCGGAAAAGTGTCTTGCGCTGATCGAGCGCGGCATTCCGTTCGTGGTGGAGAAGCCTTTGGGCACCTCCCTTGCGGAACTTGTCCAGGTGCGGAAGGCTGCGGAAGCGGCCGGTGTGCCCGCGACAATCCCGTTCGTTCAGCGGGGCGGCCCCGCCGACCGCTGGCTGGCCAAGGCCGGCCGGCCGACGTACCAGAGAATGTCCTTTATCGCCGGGCCGCCCTCGCGCTACCTGGATAACGGCAATCCTTGGATGCTGGACCCTGCTGCTGCAGGCGGTGGTTGCTTGGCGAATCTGGCACCGCATTTTGTCGACCTGTTCCTGCAGGGCAGTAACGAGTCAGCGGAGAACGTCGATTCCCGGCTCTCTTCTGTTCTGCACGGTGCGGGTGTTGAGGACCATGCCAGCCTCATCATTACCACCCCGAGCGGGCGTGAAGCCATCATCGAGGTGGGGTACGCCTTCCCGGGTTCGCCGTTGAAGCGCTACTGCAGCTACACGTCCGCAGGCGAAGCCGGATTCGCCTCTATCGACTCAGACGGTTCTGCCGCGTTCACCACGCTGGACGGGGCGACGGAGTCCGCTGTGATCGATCTGGACAGCGACCCTCTTTATGATCCGTTCGTACGCCGTGTCGCGAAGACACTGGAAGATGGATTCCGAGGGCTGCCAACACTGGCCCAGCTTGAAGATGCGATGCGCCCGATTTGGGAGGCATATGACGACCACGGAGGAAGAGAAGATGGCAGACCTTAGTATTGACGTTGTCGCGAAGGCGGCCGGCGTCCACCGGTCTACGGTTTCCCGGGCATTCTCCCGGCCGGAAGCGGTAAAAAGTGAAACCCGCGAACACATCCTCAAGGTTGCCGAGGGACTCGGCTACACGATGAGCCCGCTCGCCCAGGCTCTTCGTACAAAGACCAGCACCTTCGTCCCCCTGATCGTGCCTGACATCACCAACCCGTTCTTTGCAGAACTTGCCAAGACCATGACGCAGGCCGCTGATGAGCGCGGCTACCAGCTGCTGCTGTGTGTCACGAACGGAGACCCTGCCAAGACCGAGGGGTACTTCACCGCGATGCAGGCCATGTACGCCCCCTTCGGAATCGTCGCGCCCTCGACGAAAGTCGATACCGACGCCCTCAAGCGCTTCGATTTTGGCCACCGGGTGGTAGTAATCGACCGCGTGGAAGGCGACTCCTCGGTTCCAACCGTCACCGTCGACAGCCGCCGCGGAATAGTCCTGGCTCTGGAGCACCTGCGTTCCTTGGGGCACACCTCGATCGGCTACGTTTCCGGTATCTCCGGGACCCACACTGCGCAGGACCGGATGGACGCGTATCTGGAGCTGTCAGCGGAAGGCAGCAGCACGCCCCTTGTACTCGACAGCGGCTCCGATCCGGACGCAGGGGCGCGCGCGGCAAAGCACTTTCTTGAGATGGAGAATCCCCCGACGGCGATTATCGCCGCCAATGACATGGTCGCCTTCGCGGTGATCTCGGCCCTTGGCCAAGGCGGCATCCGCGTGCCGGAGGACGTATCGGTCATGGGCTTTGACGGCTTGGCATTGGGCTCCCGGTTCAACCCGCCTCTGACCACAGTGCGGCAGCCGATTGCCGACATGGGAAACATCGCGATCGAGCTGGCGGAGAAGCAGAACTTGAACGGATCAGTGGACCACGTCGTTCTGGAACCTGAACTTCTGGTGCGCGCCTCCACCTCAGGGCCGCGCAAATGACCGGGGCCAACGCAAGGACGCTGCGCCGGCTGCCCGGGCTGCGGCACACCGACCACGTCGGTCTGACAGTTCCGAACCTCGAGGACGCAATCAGGTTCTTCGTCGGGGTACTCGGCGCCGAGGAGTTGTACCGCTCCGACCGCGGACCCGACCCCGAGTTCATGCCCACGAACTTCGATGTCCCTGCTGATGCCCGGCTCACCCTCGCCATGCTGCGCCTGCCTCCGAACCTGAACATCGAGCTGTTCGAATGGAGCAGCGCCGAACGGCGGGAAACCCCGCCCCGGCATTCCGACGCAGGCGGCCACCACCTGTGCTTCGTTGTGGACGACGTAGACGAAGCGGTTGCCGTGCTGCAGGAAACCCCTGGAGTACGCGTGCTCGGGGAGCGCAAGGAAGTCGCCGGCGACAGTCCCCGCGTGGCGGGCAACCGCTGGACTTACTTCATCACCCCCTGGGGCCTGCTGATGGAAATCGTCGACCGATCCCGGGTCGCAACCCCACCGCGGCTGGTCGGTCCTGCGGACTGGGCAGCAACTCAAGACACTTTCAGGAAGGACGTTTAAAATGCGACTGGCAGGCCACACACTAGGCACCCCGAACCATACGGTCCCCCAGGCAATCAGGCTTTTCCGAGCCGCAGGGCTCGATGCCGCAGAAGTCATTTACCAGGACGGCTACACTTCGGGCCTCCCTCAGGGGGACCGGCGCGCCGCAATGGAGGCATTGAGGGCAGCGGAAGATGAGGGCCTGCCCATCATTGGCCTTACCCCCTACACCACGGCCATCAACGCTCTGGACGAGAGTGAATGGCGCGGGGGAGTAGACGAATTCCGTGGCGCGATTGAGACCGCGCATCTGCTCGGGGCCGACCGGGTGCGCGTGTACGCGGGATCCTGGCATCCGGGGGACGCCGATCATGCCGGGCGATGGGCGAGACTGCGGGAGGCCCTGCAGACCCTGGCACCTGAGGCTGAACAGGCCGGGGTGCGTCTGTGCGTGGAGAACCATTTCGGCACCATGACCCAGACTGCGGCACAAACCGCGGCGCTCGTCCGGGAGGTTGCGCACCCAGCCGTTCGTGTTCTCTACGACCAGGCCAACCTGACCTTCACCCACGACGAGACGTTCGAGGAGGCCTTCGCCGTTCAAGGCGATCTGGTCGGTCACGTACACGTCAAGGACCTCGTGTTCACCGATCCCTCGGCTGCCTTCCGCGCAACGGAAACGGCCCGCGTCGACGCGTCCGAGCGCGCCGTCCGATCACGGGTCGTCGGCACCGGCGTCCTTCCCTGGCCCCAGATCCTCGCGGCGCTGCTGCGCCACGGCTACGATGACCTGCTGAGCATCGAGTACGAGTATCGCTGGCACCCGCAAGACCTCCCAACCCCCGAGGGCGGATTCCGGGAATCCGCGGCCGCCCTGCGCGGAATGCTCACTGATCTCGCTGAAATGGAGAACGCCCGATGAACGCCCAGCGTCTGCGCGTCGGCGTCGTCGGCGCAGGCAACATCGCCACCATCGCCCAGTTGCCCACACTCGTCCAGCGCGACGATGTTGACCTGGCTGCCTTGGTGTCCCGCCGGGAGGATCCGGGAAACCTGGTCCGGCGCTGGGGTTTCGGTGCCGCCTACCGCTCAGTGGAGGACATGCTGGCCTCCCAGGACCTGGATGCGGTCTTCGTCCTCACGCCGCGGTCCGAGCACGCGCACGCCGTCCAGCTGTGCCTGGACAATGACGTCGACGTGTTCTGCGAAAAACCCCTGGCCCCGGCCACCGAGGAGGCGCGACGTCTGGCGGACCTTGCCGACGAGCGCGGCCGCATCCTGATGGTCGACTTCAACCGCCGCTACGCACCTGTCTATACGGCAGGGCGCGAGGCCTTCGGCGAGAAGGGCGCTACCTTCTGCGTCGCCCAAAAGAACCGCCCCGGTTCGGAATACCGCGCAACGTTCGAGAACGCCATCCACATGGTCGATCTCCTCCGCTGGTACTGCGGCGGCGACCCCGTGGACGTGGCCGCGCACGCAGCCGGCGATGACCCTTGGGAAGAAGACGGCGTCGCGGCCATCATCCGCTTCAGTACCGGCAACACCGGAGTGCTGATGGCAGCTCGAACCGCAGGCGCCTGGAACGAAAAACTGGACGCCTACGGCGACGGAAAGACCGTGGAGGTACGGGCACCCGAAACAGTATCGACCACTGTCAGCGGAGTCACCACATCACGCGAGCTCAGCGCCGAGGCCTACGGCTGGGCAACAGCGACCGACACACTCGGATTCTCCGCCGCCGTCCACCACTTCCTCGACCGCGTCGCCGACAGGGCGCAGCCGCTCACCTCGGGTCGCGAGGCCGTTCATACCCAGCGGTTGCTCGATCGGATCCTCGCAGCCTCCGGACTACCCGCGGAGGAACAACAAGGCCGGCAATGGGAAAGCCATGCCACGAGTGCAACAGCTAAACCGTAAAGGCATCACGTGCCTCAACAGGCCGTCCGGAAGCGGACCCCGGTACAAACACCCCAAGTAAGGAACCAGGCAGATGAAAAGAGCAGCCCAGAAACCAACCGCAGGGACACTGCGGATCAGCCAGCCCATGAGCGGAAATAACAAATGAGCCTCAAAGACCACGTCGTTCTGGTAACCGGATCGAGCGGCGGAATCGGCGACGCAGTCATCGATGCGCTTAGAGCCAAAGGAGCCCTCATCATAGGAGCCGACCGAGCCCCCAAAGAGGGCCAGGAGTTGGCCGCCTTCTTCCCGCTCGACGTCACCTCCGAAGAGCAATGCGCCGCCGTCGTCCGCGACATTACAAGCAAGTACGGGCGCATCGACGCCCTCATTCACGCCGCCGGAGTCTTGGGCACCACCCCGGACATCATGGAAACCACGACGGAAGAATACGAATCCGTCATGCGGATCAACTCCTCCGGCACGTTCTCAATGGTCCGGGAAACGGCACAGTCAATGATTGAGACCGGCACTGCCGGTGCCATCGTCATCCTCTCCTCCGTCGCAGCCAAAGAAGCCCGCCGCAACTACCTGCCCTATAACGCGAGCAAACTCGCCGTGCTTCACATCATGTGGTCCTTCGCCGAGATACTCGGACCCCGCGGCATCTCCGTCAACGCCATTGCACCCGGCCCCGTGAACACTCCTATGTGGGCGCAGTTCGCAAAAGACTCCGGCCCGGATGCAATCGCCAACCGGGCCAAACGCGCCGCGGAACTTCCAATGCGCCGGTTCGCCGAACCCGACGAAGTCGCCCGCGCCATCCTTTTCCTTGCCGACCCGGACAACCGCTACATCACCGGCGTAACACTCGACGTGGCAGGCGGAGCACACCTCGGCATGGGCACCTGAACCGCGTTCGGTAGGGCGCCGCGGGCGCTGCGAGGCATTGGCGCAAGTGGCTGGTGCGCGCCCCCGAGCGGCCCAGAACAGTACCATGACGCCATACTGGAGTCCCCAGACCGGGGACTCCAGGACGGCTGTCGCTTCGGCCGCCGTCGACTCCTTCTTCCAGGGGTCGGCAGCATGATTCCACGCTAATCTGAAGGAAGGTCTCGTGTCGGGTGAGAAGTTGGCTCTGAATCTCGAAGAAGTTAGTTTTGAGGATCCGCGTGCTGCTCGGTTACGGGATCTGCTGAACAAGGAACTCCTCGATCGGTACGCCACGGAAGACGAGGCCGCCCGGCGTCAGTCTGCTTCGAAAAGGAGCTTGAGGGCTGAGCCCCCGGAATCAGCCGGCAAAAGCCGGACGCAAACCTTGGCAAGAGAACGACGGCGGGACGTACCGCCGTCGTCCTTCGTTCGGTT
>FSZH01000125.1_pt1 | contig 15731 bp, 14 predicted proteins | sample 1638741 | NCBI WGS metagenome assembly FSZH01 (sample SAMEA3914813, study PRJEB12502) | metagenome | biome: forest; material: soil | place: Canada | collected 2011-07-07 | depth 0.3 m | reverse complement strand
CGGCTGGCTTGAGCACCACGGTGCAGCCCGCTGCAACAGCCGGGGCGACCTTGCGGGCAATCATGGAAATCGGGTAGTTCCACGGCGTGATGGCAGCGACAACGCCGACCGGTTGACGCAGCACGGTCAGCCGCTGATTGGCGCGTGCCGACGGAATCGTGGTGCCGTAGACCCTCTTGGCCTCTTCAGCGAACCAGCTGAGGAAGTCGGCCCCGTAAAGGACTTCGTTCTTCGCCGCTCTCAGCGGTTTACCCTGTTCCAGCGTCATCAACGCGGCGAGCTCATCCGCACCGCGGAGCATGATCCGGTGGGCCCGTTCCAAGGCGGCGGCCCGCTGGTACGCTGTCCGGTTCGCCCAGCCTTCGAAGGCCGCAGAGGCGGCGGCCACAGCGGCCCGCGCGTCGGCCGCACCGCCGTCGGACGCCCTCCCGATGACAGCTTCCGTGCTCGGGTCCAACACATCGAACAAAGAGCCATTCCCTGCCGGCGTCCATTCTCCGTTGATGAATAACGTCCGGTCATCTTCTCGGGTCACCGCGAACAACCTTTCCCTGCGCCATCACTGGCGGTCTGTTACCGTGTGCTTTACAGTAACACTTACTGGTGTGGCAACACCAGAGAATTGGTGCCGGACCAAGACGGTCTGCTCGTCACCCTGCGGCTGCTCAGCACGCCGCAGGCAACCGTCCGGCCAGTGCAGTCATGAGATATCCCCGGAGGAGAAACGGCAAATGCAGATCAAGCGAGTGGCAGTTGTAGGGTGTGGCACCATGGGTGGCGGCATTGTTCAGACCGCGGCCCAGAACGGCTTCCAGACCGTGGGGATCGAAACGTCAGATCAGGCTGCGGAAGCGGCCCGTGCCCGCATCGCAGCGGGACTGGACCGTTCCGTCACCCGGGGAAAGATCACCGAAGCCCAGCGGGACTCGGCCCTGGCCAATTTCACCATCAGCTCGGACCTTTCCGACATCACTGATGCGGATCTGGTCATCGAGGCTGTTTTCGAGGACGTGGAACTGAAGAAGGAGATCCTTGGCCGTATCGATAAGATCGTTGCCCCCCAAGCCTTCATAGCCTCCAACACCTCCACGATTCCGCTGGTCATCCTCGCCGCGGCAACGACCCGGCCAGAGCAGGTGGTCGGAGCGCACTTCTTCAACCCCGTGCCGTCCATGAAACTGGTGGAGGTCATAAAGACCCCGGTGACCCGGCCCGAGAATGTCCAGACCTTTGTCGACTTCGCCAAGGCGCTGGGCAAGAGCCCCGTCGTCGTCAATGATGTCCCCGGGTTCATCGGCAATCTGCTGATCGTTCCCTACCTCACTGATGCGATCCGCGCCTTTGAACGCGGTGTCGCGGACATGGAATCCATCGACGATGTGATCAAGCTGGGCTTCAACCACCCTATGGGCCCCTTCGCCCTGAGCGATTTGATTGGCCTGGACATCGTTCACGACATGGCCGCCTCAATGTACGAGGAGTACAAGGACCCGCGCTACTTCCCGCCGACCCTGCTGAAGCAGTATGTGCGCCTGGGCTGGCTGGGTCGCAAGACCGGGCGCGGCTTCTACACGTATGACGACAACGGCGCGCGGTTGTGACGCAGGTTAGTGAGCGGATCGCCGAAGCCGCGGCGCCGGTCTTCTTCGCCGAGGAGTGGGACGCGGACCTGCGGTCCAACAATCCGCTGTCGTTTGACGGGTACGAACCGCCGCCTGCAGATGAGGAATCCGTCCGGGCAGGCCTGGTTGAAGGTGAGCTGGGTTCCTACGTGCTGATTTCCTGCGATTTCAGCAAATCGGGCGGCACCATGGGTGCCGTCGCCGGCGAGCGGATCGTACGGGCTTACCGCCGGGCCACGGAGCGCGGACTTCCCGTCGCCCAGATGGTCAGCAGCGGCGGCGCACGCCTGCAGGAGGGCATGGTCTCCCTGGTGCAGATGGCCCGCACTTCTTCGGCCGTTTCGGCTCACCGTGCCGCCGGACTCCTGAGTGCCAGCGCGCTCCGCTCCCCCACCACCGGCGGTGTGTACGCTTCGTGGGCCTCCCAATCCGATGTCCGGACCGCGTCCCCCGGAGCAGTAATCGGGTTCGGTGGACCCCGCGTGGTGGAACAGGTCACCGGCTCGCTGCCGCCCAAGACTTCACATACAGCGGAATCGGCCTTTCGCCACGGCCTCATCGACGCAATTACCCCGCTCGCCGACCAGCGCGCGTGGCTGGAGCAGGCTTTGGGGGTCGCCGCGGCGCCGTCGCTTCAGGTCACTGCGGAAGCTTCCACGGGCACCGGGACCCAACCCTCCGACGCCTGGCAGCTGCTGCAGGAAGTCCGCTCTCCCTTGCGTCCGTCCGGACTGGACTGGGCAGCGTGGCTGACGGATTCTTGGGTTGAGCTGCGCGGCAGCGATCCGCATATCCGTGCCGGGCTGGCCACCATGGACGGCCAGCGGCTGGTGGTGATCGCCATGGACCGGGCACGGGAGGAAGAGGCACCCGCACTCACCGGACCGGCCGGCTTCCGGCTGGCCCAGCGCGCGATCGAGCTTGCGGGACGGCTGGGGGTGCCTCTGTTGACCATCATCGACACCCCGGGCGCGGACCCCTCCGCACCCTCCGAGGCGGACGGTCTGGCGCGCGAGATTGCGCGGACGATCGCTGCGATGGCAGCGTTGCCGACCGTCAGCGTAGCGCTTTGTGTCGGCGAGGGCGGAAGCGGCGGCGCGATGGCGCTCGCCCACGCGGACAGCTTCCTGATGCTGACCGGCTCGGTCTTCTCCGTCATCGGTCCGGAGCCGGGGTCCATCGTGCTCTACCGGGACAACACCCGGGCCGCCCAGTTGGCCCGCGATCTGAAGATCTCCGCCGCTGAGCTGTTCCGCATGGGAGCCATCGACGCCTCCCTGCCGGAGTCGGTTCCGGTGGTTCGGGTCGCCGTACTCAACGCCATCACAGCAACACCGGCGGGCAATCGAAATGTCCGAGTCGACGCACTCACCGCACGGGCGCTGGCTACCTAGCCACTCCCCTCATCAGAAAAGGATCCAGCCATGGCGAAATCATTGCTTATTGCCCTCACGAGCCCTGCTAGTGCCAACAGTGTGGCGGACTTCACCACTTGGTATGAAGAGACCCACATTCCCGAAGTACGCGCCGTCATACCGTCTGTCACCGAGGTCAGCCGTTACGTGCTGACGGGATCTGGCAGCGCCGGAAACGAACTACCGCGCTTTCTGGCGGTTTATGAGATTGACGACGCCGACCCCACCGCGGCAGAAGCCGCCCTCGGTGCAGCCATGGGGGCCGGCCAGCTCACCATGACCAGCGCACTGGACGGCACCGTCAATCCGCCCGTCCTGCAGTTCTTCCGAGGCATCTAACCACCGCTCACACGAACAACCACAACCAAGGAGCACCAGATGGAAAAGATAGTCAAGAAAACCGGCGATCACGGCATCGGCCTGATGATCCACATGGTCCACATGACCGACGATGTCCCCGCGCTGAACGCCTTCTACGAAAACGTCTTCGGCGGACTGATGTACATGGGAGTCGACGAACCCAACTTCCTACCCGTGGAAGACCGGCTGGCCGGACTGCTCATGGTCTCGGACCTCTGTGTTGAAACCATGGCACCGAAGTTTCCGGTCAACGTGGAGAAGCCGGTCGGCAAGTTCTACACCAAGTTCGGCCAGCACCTGCACTCCGTGGGCTACAAGGTGGATGACCTCGAAGCGCTGGGAAACCGCCTGATCGACCAGGGCGTATACATTGGCAAGCCGGGCGGCGGAAAGCTCGACGCCATGGATCCGGACGAGATGTACTTCTACCCGAGCCCGCGCGACACCGCCGGCCTGATGGTGGAACTCTGCCGTATCGACATGCCCAATGATCCGCGCCAGAACGAGACCTGGACCTCCCAGGTCAGGCTGTGGCGCACCCACCCTCTGACCATCGAGCGCCTGAGCTACATCACGCTCGGCGTCAAGGACCTCGAGGCTGCCGTGCACGCCTACGTCGATGTCATGCAGGCCGTTCCGGTAGACAAGGGCATTGACGAAGATACGCAGTTGCAGTACCAGACGGTCCAACTCGGCGACAGCCTGCTACAACTGGCGCAACCGCTCGAAGAGACCTCCCCACTCGGCAAGCATGTCGCCAAGTGGGGCAACATGATCTACGGCGCCACTTTCAAGATCACGGATGTCGACTCCGCCGAGAGCTGGCTCAATTCCAAGGGCGTCCGGACCACGCGAATCCGCCCCACACTGCTCGCAGCCAACCCGGAAGACACCTTCGGTGCACCGTATTTTTTCAGCGCTGAAGATATCCTGAACGATCCCTTCGCTGGCTGACCTGCCCAGAGACAAACGGCGGCGGCAGGACCCTACGGTCCTGCCGCCTGCGTTGTTCGCCCGGTTGGGGTCTGCTACCTAAGACCGGTGCGGCGCCAACTGCACCGTGGCCTTGCCCGGGGCCAGCTTCGCACCGGATTCGTCCACGGTCCGGAGTTCCAGCTCCGCGTACTGTCCGTCCGCCTCGTCCCGCACCGCGGTGACAGTGCCGTGGGCCGTCACCGTTCCCTTGAGGTTCGGTTTGCGGAATTGGCAGGACAATTCCACGATCCGGGCGTCGTCGCCCGCCCAGTCCCGCACCAGGTTGTGCAAGTACGACCACTGAAGGTTGCCCATCCCGAAGGCGCCCGGCTGCCCGGCCGCCTTTCCGGCCCCGTCATCCATGTGAATCGGTACGAATTCATCATTGACGGCCGCGAACCTGTTCCAGGCCGCAAACCCTGTTTCGCGCACAAAGGGGCCGAGCTTATCGCCGACGTGGACCGTGCGAACGTTGGTATCAGTCATGTTGTTCTCCCTTGCTTCTTGTTCATTCGTAAGTGGAGCCGTGTCCACGTCTAGTAGCGGATCAGTGTGAAGACGGTGCGCTTGACCAGCTCGTCGTTCTGGTTGGTCCACACGTCCTCGATGGTGCTGAGCAGCATCTTGCCCAGCGACCCGGCGCGCTCGGTGTAGCCGCCCAGCCGGCACACGCTGGTGATGACGTCGCCGGGACGGATGCGCGCACCGTAGGAGGTGCTGAGCCCGCCGTTCATTTGGAAGGCCAGGCCGGGGCCCTGGATGCCCACCGTCCGCTCCGTTTTGTCCGGGTCGTTCGCATCGATCGGCTCGGTAGCCGCCGAGCTCTGCGCGGCCACCGCCCAGGCGAACGGATTGAACTCCTCCGGCGCCACGATTCCGCCGTGGACCGTCGTGGCCGCATAGCCGGGATCGATGAACAGCGCCGGCGGCTCTGCCGGCCAGTACACCGCGATGGCCCATCTGCGGATATCCGACTCGGAGACCGGGAAGCTGGTCCGGCGGCCCATTTCCCGCCCCACGGCCCCTTCCATCGCTGCCGAGATGTAACTGTCAACTTCCTTGACTGTTTCAGTCATGCCCTGCTCCTGTCGTGATTGATGATGCGGTGGTTGGTCTTTGGTATGGCCGACCGGCGGAGGGTGCCGTCAGGCTCAGGCGAGCGATTCAACAAAGTTCTTCAGATCGTTGATATTGCGGCACTCGAACACCGCGTCGCAGTGCTCGGCATATTCGGCCAGGACCGAATCACCTTCGTTCCAGCTCACCCGCCGCTCGGGGTTCAGCCAGAACACCCGGGCCGCGCGCGCATGCAGCCCGGCGAGGACCTCGGCGTGCGGCTCGTGGTAGTTCCCCCGGGCGTCACCGAGAAGTAGGACCGTGGTGCGCGAGTCGACGGCGTCGGCATACTTCTCCTGGAACAGCTGAAGAGCGTGGCCGTAGTCGGAGCGGCCGTCGAACCAGAAGCCGCGGCGTTCGGTGTTGATCCGTGACGTCGCATCCCGGATCGTGGGACCAGCTGTCAGCAGGTCCGTCACCTCATCCATGCCGTCGATGAAGACGAAGGAGCGCAGCGAGGAAAACCGCGTCTGCAGCGCCGAGGTGAGCTGGAGCGTGAACTGCGCGAACGTGGCCACGGACCCGGAGATGTCCGCGATGACCACCAGCTTGGGCTTGGACGGACGCGGCTGGCGCAGGTGCAGCTTGACCGGCACACCGCCGGTGGACAGTGAGTCCCTGATGGTCGCGCGGAAATCGAGGTGGCGGCGCCCGTGGCGCCGGCGTTTGGCGGTGAGGGCGTAGCCCAGTGCCCGCCCCAGCGGATCTACCACCGTCCGCATGTGCTCTATGACGGGGGTCGAGGCCGTCAGGAAGTCCGTGTCCGCTGGTAGCGGGCTGCGCAGGGTAGCCGCAACGGCCTCCGCGCCGCGGTCCTCCACCAGCCGCCGCCGCACTTCGGTTTCGACCATCCGTTCGAAGGCGACGACGGACCGGCCGGCCCGCTCGCGGGCCAGGCGCAGGCTCAGCGACCGGGTGGGGCCTTCGACTGGAGGGGCCAGCGCCACCACATCGTCCGCCAGCGTATCGGCCTGGACCGAGCGCAGCGTCCGGAAGATGTAGAACGTGCCGGCGACCGCCCGGCCGGGCTGTAAGCCGGCGTTGCGGTCCACGATCACCCGCGCCACCTCGCGCATGGTGGAGGTGCCGTCCACGGCGAGTGACCGGAGCAGGATCCTCCGCAGCTCGTCGTCGGGCAGCTGCTCGAATAATCGCCCGCCGCCGGCTACCCACTGCCCGGCGGCATCGTCACGCGGCCAGAACAGGTCGAAGACAATGCCGTAGGCGTCCCGGTGGGGGACGGACTTGGCCAGGCATGCGCCGACGGCGGCTTTCACGGCCTCGCGGTCCGCCAGCGGAACCGCGCGCAGGCTCCGGGCCGCGTCGATCAGTTCGCTGGTGGACACGGGGACGTTCATACGACGTAGTTCCGCCGCCACACCCTCAATCACGTCCAGCATCGGCCACTCCTCCCAAATGATCTATGGAAAGAGATACCGCATGGCTTACAGTTTGCTCTAAGCTTCCAGCATGAAACCAAGAATCGTGTTTGTCCATGGACTTGCCTCGAGCTACGAATCCACCTGGGCCCGCTACGGCTGGCCGGAACTCATCGAAGATCTGGGAGGCGAAGCGGTACCGTTCGAGCTTCCCGGACACGGCGGATCCCAGATCCGGCCGGGCGACGACGCCGCCGCCGTCGACGCCCTGCTCGACTTCGCCGCTGAGAACGACGCGGACACCGCCGTCGGCTTCTCCGCCGGTTCGCTCCTGCTGCTGCGCGCCGCAGCCCGGAAGCCCGACGCCTTTGCCCGCCTGGTGCTGACCGGTGTGGGTGATGGAATGTGGAACGCCGGCGAGGGCTTGCGCCGCATCGCCGATGCCTTCGAATCCTGTGAACCCATCGAGGATCCGGGCCTTCGGATGCTGGCCGCGATGGCCCGCTCTGCCGGCAACGATCCCAAAAAGATCAGCGCCTTCACCCGGGGAGTGCCGCGGCAGCCCTCCCCCGAGGCCCTGCGTGCCATCGAAGCCTCGGTGCTGATCGTCCTCGGCGACAAGGACGACGTCGGTCCCGCCGACGTACTGCTGGGGAACCTGCCAACGGCGCGCCTGGCGAGCCTGCCCGGGACCGACCACTACAAGACGCCCTCGGATCCGCGGGCCTTTGACGCGGTTTCGCGCTTCCTGTCCGAGTAGCCTGACCCCGGCCGGCCAGGCCGCCGTCGTACTCACGATCCGCCGATGCCCAGCTCGGCGGTGGCCCGTTCGATGTCGCCGCGGTGCTTGAGCAGCACCGGCAGGTGCTCGACGACGGCACCGGCGTCAAGCTCTCCGATGCCGAACAGCGCCAGGGTCCGGGCCCAGTCGAGAGTCTCGGAGACGGACGGGCTCTTCTTCAGCCCCATCGCGCGCAGCGATCCGACCGTCGCGCTGATCTGACCGGCGAGGAAGTCCGAGATGCCGGGAACCCGCGACGCCACAATGTCACGCTCTCGGTCCACATCCGGGTAGCCCATGTGCAGGAAAAGACAGCGGCGCTTCAGCGCTTCGGACAGCTCGCGGTTGTTGTTGGATGTCAGGAAGACTAGCGGACGCTGCGCGGCGGTCACGGTGCCCAGCTCCGGGATAGAGACCTGGAAATCGGACAGGATCTCGAGCAGGAGCGCCTCGGTCTCGACATCCAGCTGGTCAACCTCGTCGATGAGCAGCACCACGGGACCCTCGGCCCGGATAGCCGCCAACAGCGGGCGCTCCAGCAGGAACTCCTCCGAGAACACGTCCGCCATTCTGTCCCGTGCCGCGGAGGATTCGGACGCCTGGATGGCCAGAAGCTGCTTGCGGTAGTCCCACTCATAGAGGGCCCGCGATTCATCCAGCCCTTCGTAGCACTGCAGCCGGATGAGCCTGGCCCCTGTCATGGCGGCCACAGCCTTGGCAAGCTCGGTCTTGCCCGTGCCGGCGGGCCCCTCCACCAGCACCGGTTTCTGGAGCGCCGCGCCAATGTAGACAATGTTCGCCGTGGCGGCATCGGAGAGGTACCCCTGTTCGGCCAACGCCTGCCTGACCCGCCCGGCGGAGACCAAGGCTTCCGCGGTCCCGGTATCGGTCACCATTGTGTCGCTCATCCAGACTCTCCTGCTCCAGCCATCGCCATTCGTTAACGTTTGATATACCGTTTAGCTTACCGTAAGCCGTTTGACACGGCGAGGGTTGGAGCGCATCCTGTTTTACGGCGAGCTATGTGATCCCGGCGTCGCCGGGACAAAGAACTACTTCGATACAGGAGGATCCGTGATGACGGTAGACACCGCTGCGGAACAGAAACTGTTCCGCGACACCACCGCTGATTTCATTGCCAGTGAAGCCCCGCTGGCGACGGTCCGCGGGTTGAATGCGAGCGGAGAATCGTTCAACCGGGAGTGGTGGCAGCGTGCCACCGAGATCGGTTGGGCCACCCTGCTGGTGCCGGAGGAACTCGGCGGCGGCAGCGTCTCGGGCGAAGGAGTCCGCGACCTCGTCGAGGTAGCCACGGAACTCGGCAAGTCGGTGGGACCGGGACCGCTGCACCCCGTGAATGTTGTCCTGGCCGGACTGGTTGATGCCACCGACGGCCCGGACCACAGCGAGCTCATAGACGCGCTCGTGTCCGGCGCGAGCATCGCCACCTGGGCAGTGTACGAACCCGGTTCCCAGTGGAACCCGGCAGCGCCGGGCCTGACGGCTTCGGCTTCCGGCGCCGGCTATGTGCTCAGCGGTGTGAAAGACCGCGTCGAAGCTGCTCCGCAGGCTGACGTCTTCCTCGTCACTGCGTCCACCGAGAACGGTCCGCTACAGTTCATCGTCACCACCAGCTCGCCCGGCGTCAGCATCGAACTTTCCGGCTCGCTGGACTCCGTGAAGCAGTACGGCACGGTGACCTTCGACAATGTCGAGGTATCCGCCGATGCTGCGGTCGGAAGCGCCGCTTCAACGGCCGCGCTGATCGAACGGCAGGGCCAGATTGCCAACCTGCTGCAGGTGGCCGAGACCGTCGGCGCCCTCGACACGGTCTTCAACTTCACCGTCCAGTGGGCCTTCGACCGCTATTCCTTCGGCCGCCCGCTGGCCTCCTACCAGGCCCTCAAACACCGTTTTGCGGATATGAAACTGTGGATCGAGGCCAGCCGCGCCACGCTCGACGGCGCGACCCAGGCCGTCCAGGACCGGGCGGACAACGCGCCGTACCTGATCAGCGTGGCCAAGTCCTATGTCGGCCAGCGCTCCGTCGAAATCGTCCAGGACGCCGTCCAGCTCCACGGCGGGATCGGTGTGACCTGGGAACACGATCTTCATCTCTTCCTCCGCCGGGTCACCGTGAACCGGCAGCTCTTCGGAACCCCCGGCGAACACCGCCGCCTCATTGCCTCCCAGCTCGGTCTGTGAAAGGAACCAACATCATGACGGAAACGGCTATCGAGACTGTTGACGAATTCCGCCTGAGGGCCAGGACCTGGCTGGCGGCCAATGTGGCGCGCGTCGACCCGGACGCCCCGCCGCCGTCGTCCGGTGACGACGACGCCGAATGGCTGCACGCACGCGAGTTGCAGAAGCGGCTTTACGCCGGCGGTTTTGCCGGCATCTGCTTCCCGAAGGAATATGGCGGCCTGGGGCTGTCGCACGACTACCAGGAAGCCTTCACCGAAGAAGCCGACGGCTACGAGATGCCACTGCTTCTGAACATCCCGACCTTCAGCATCTGCGCCCCGACCATCCTGGACATGGGCAGCGAGAAGCAGAAGAAGGAACACCTCAGCGCCGTTATCCGCGGTGACGAGGTCCTGGTCCAGTTCCTGTCCGAGCCCAGCGGCGGATCCGACCTTGCCGGCGTCCTGACACGGGCGGACCGCGACGGCGACGAGTGGGTCATCAACGGCGCCAAGATCTGGAGCACAAGCGCCTATGCAGGCGACTACGCGCTGTGCCTGGCCCGGACCGACTGGAACGCGCCGAAGCACCGCGGCCTGACCATGTTCCTGATGAAGATCGATTCCCCCGGTGTTGATCTGCGCCGCATCAAGCAGGTCAACGGTTCGACCGAATTCTGCGAGGAGTTCTTCGACAACGTGGTGCTGCCGGCGGACGCCGTTGTCGGAGAGGTCAACGACGGCTGGACCGTCGCGTCCCGCCAGCTGTTCCACGAGCGCACCGCCGTCGGGGGCGGTTCGCAGTACACCAGCGGCCGTGGCGTGCGGGACACCCGCAAGGCATCCGACGATTTCGTGGCGCTGGCCAGGGAAACCGGTCAGGCGGACGATGTCCATGTCCGCGAACTCGTGGGCCAGGCCTACGCCCACCGCACCGTGCAGGAACAGCTGATCAAGCGCGTCGCGGCCGCCGTCGCGAGCGGCGAATTGCCCGCTCCGGCCATGTCCCTGATCCGCCTGTTCCACGCCGAAACGGACTGGCTGAACACCGACATCGGGCTGGAACTGGCCGGCAGCTACGCCGTGGCAGGACCTGTGGGCCGCGGACCCCTGGAGCTGGGCACCGGGTACCTCTCCCGCCAGGCCGCCAGCCTCGGCGGCGGCAGCTCGGAGATGTCCCGCAACCTCATCAGCGAGCGTCTGCTCCAGATGCCGCGCGAGTACGCCGCTGACCGCGACGTGCCGTTCAGCGAGGTCAAGCACAGCGGCTGACCCGCGGCACAAACGAATGGCAGGCCCGCTCCGGCGGGCCTGCCATTCGTTTGTCTGCGTCAATTTGTTCAGGGCCATTTGTCCGGGCGCCGCCGTCGAATCCCCGCACGGCGGCCCCGCACACGACACAACAGACACGGCGCAGCAGACACAGAAAGACCGCCTGCTGCGGCGGGGACCGTAACAGGCGGGTCTGTGCGTCGAGGACGCTAGGAGGCTCTGGGCCTCTGTTGCGGCGCGTCTTCAAGCTCTTCCAAGAACGTCCCCACCGCATCGGCGAAACGGTCGTTGTCATCCCCGGCGACCATATGTCCGGCATTCTCGACTTCGACGACGGTGCTCTCCGGGAGTGCGTCCTGAAGTTCTTTGATTCCGGAAGCGTCGACGACGTCCGAGAGCGCCCCCCGAACGATCAGTACGGGAACCTTGATCTTCGCGGCCAGCCGCAGCAGGTGTTCCGGATCAGGTGCGCCCGACTCCCGGTCCGCGCGCGTCATCATGGCCGGATCCCAGTGCCAGTACCATCGGCCGTCCTCGGACAGGCGCACGTTCTTGCGCATCCCCTCCGGGTTCGGCCGCCGCTTCCGGCCCGTGTAGGCAGCCACCGCTTCCGAGGCTTCCATCAAAGAGCCGAAGCCGCCCAGATGGCCGGTCATGAACGCCTGGATGCGCTTCACTCCCGCATGGCTGGTGCGCGGGACGATGTCGACCAGGACCAGGGCCCGGGCAAGTTCCGGATGCTCCGCCAGGGCCGTGAGTGCCGTGAGCCCGCCCATGGAAGCGCCGACCAGCACTGCTCCTGCTCCGAGTTCTCCGACGACCCGCCGAAGATCCGCCGCATGGGCCGGCAGTCCGTAGTCCGCGCTGCGCGACCATGAACTGTCGCCGTGTCCGCGCAGATCCAGTGTGGTGCAGGTCCACCCGCGGGCAGCAAGTTTCTCCGCCGTCGCCCCCCACGAATGCCTAGTCTGGCCGCCTCCGTGCAGGAAGACGACGTGACGCGGCGGACCTGACGGGGCCGCGGCGATCCATTGCTCGCCGGCGATTACGACGTCGCCGCAGTCAAAGTTCAGCTGCCTACCGGCCATCTCCTCACCTGGCCGCTTCCATGGTGACCGACCGCACCAGATCGCGACGCAGGATCTTGCCCGTCGGCGTCGTCAGTAGCTCGGGGACGAAGTGCACAAAATCCGGGGTCTTGGAACTGCGCAGCTGCGAGCGGACCCAGTCCTTAAGTTCGTCCTCGTCCTCCGCGCGGCCCTCTTTCAGGACTACGAAGGCGCCGATGCCCTGGCCCCATTCCTCGTGCGGAATCGCCGCGACGGCAACTTCGGCCACCGCCGGGTGCCGTGCAAGGACGTCTTCGATTTCCGCAGGGGCGATGTTCTCGCCGCCGCGGATGATCGTGTCGTCTGAGCGGCCCTGAACGAAGATGAATCCCTCCTCGTCGATATGCCCAAGGTCGCGGGTACGGAACCAACCCGCGGAATCGACCAGGCTGCCGGACTCCTTGTATTCCCCGGCAATCTGCGGGCCGCGGACGACGATGTCGCCGACCACGTCCGGGGCACATGGCTGGCCGAAGGGATCATGGATCTCGATTTCGACTCCGGGCAGCGCCCGGCCAACTGATGCCAGGCGGGCCCGGACACGTGGGTCTTCGCTGGCCAAGGCGTCGCGGTGGTCCTCAGGTCCGAGCACGGCAATCGATGACGCCGTCTCGGTGAGTCCGTAGGCGTTGACGAATCCGGTGGTGGGGAACAGGCGGAGGGCGTCGGCCAAGACGGTGGCAGAGATCTTGGCGCCGCCGTAGGACAGCCCGCGCAGGGTGCCAGGGCCCAGGGTTCCGCGCCTGTCGAGCTCGCGCACAATACGGACCAGCATCGTCGGAACCACCATGGCATTGGTGATCTGCTCCTTGGTGACAATGTCCAGCCAGTCGGCGGCTGTGAAATGGTCCAGATAGACCACCCGGCGGCCGGCATAGAGGTTGGAGATCAGGTTGGCCACAGCCGCGATGTGGTAAGGCGGAACACAAACGATCGTTGCGTCGCCGGGTTCGGCCGAGGCAAACTCGACGGACCCGAGCACATAGGACGTCAGGTGGCGGTGGCGCAGCACAGCGCTCTTCGGCGCTGCCGTCGTTCCACTGGTCATGAGCAGGACGGCGATGTCCTCGCCGTCGGCCCCTGTGGGGTTGTGGGGTGCACCGCCGGGTGCCGCACGGTTCAAGAATTCCTCGAGGGAGACCGCACCGTGCCCGATCCGCAGTGGGTCGTCACTGATGAGGAAGGGTTTGGGCTGCCGGGCCAGGATCTCGTCAATTTGGTCCGCACTGAGCCGGTAATTAAGCGGCAGGAAAGGCACGCCAGCATAGGTCGCTGCGAACAGGGCGACGGGGAATGCCGGGCCGTTTCCTCCCAGGTAGACCACTGTCTGGGACCCGGCGTCCTGAATCACCTTGGCACCCGCGCTCGCCCGCGCTCGCAGCTCTTCTCCAGTCAGTCCCTGCTCTTTGCTGCCGATTAGCACGGTTTCGCCGTTTGCGGAAGCGACCATCTCCAGCAATGTCGTGAGATTCATCTGGCCCCCTCAATCCGACGCGGGGAGAGCTTTGGCTGCCTTCAGAGACAGCTCCCGCCCGTCGAAGCTCAAGGGACCGGCACCTGGCTTGACCACCAGCACTTCAACACCGGATTCCGTATCCGTATAGCGCTTGCCAACAGACAGGGTGCTCCCGCCTGCATCACCTGATGCGGGCTTCGCCGGGGCTTCTGCAACCATCTGCCCACCGGCACACAACAGCGCGCCCTCCACCTCGGTCCCCCGGACCACAACAACCTCGCAGCCGGAAGCGGACGTGCGCAATTGGCTTCCTGTCTTCAGCGCCATCGAATTTTCTCCTTTTGAGTCACCGGGAACGTTTAGCAGTCTCAACTAAATTGTTTACCGTAAGCCATACGGTACCACTATACTGGGGTTTGCACGACGGTTCTTTGTACACGTTTTCAGGAACCCCGGCGCAGCCGCGTCTACACAAACCACACACTAAATCTGTTCTTAGGAGAGCACATGGGTCTGGCGATCAATGAAGAGCACCAGCAGCTGGCTGAAGTAGCCCGGGCCTTCCTGAAGGAAGCAGACGCCCACGGAGTTGTCCGGGTAGCCTTGGACGGAGACCTGTCCGGTTTCGGCCAGCTCTGGTCCGGCATGGCCGATCAGGGCTGGCAGGGACTGCACCTTCCCGAAGAATACGGCGGCGAGGGGTTCGGCATCCCCGAGATTGCCATCGTTGTCGAGGAACTCGGCCGGACCCTGGCCACTGGAGCATTCACGGCCACCGTCGTCACCTCGGCGGTCATTGCTGCCCTGGGTTCCGACGAGGTCCGGTCCCGGCACCTGCCTGGACTGGCCGACGGCAGCACCGTAGGGTCCGTAGGGCTGACGGGGTCACTGATCCGAAGCGAGGATTCACACACCGGATCCACCGGTCCGTTGATCGGCGGACAGCTGGCATCGCTCGGTCTGTTCATTGCCGGCGAGGATGCGGTCCTGGTTCCGCTCGACGCCCCGGGTGTGACTGTCACCCCGGTCCAGTCCTTTGACCCCACCATGGCCATCGCCGAGGCCCGGTTCGAGGACGTGCCTGCCGCTTCGCTTGCTGTCTTCTCCGGTGGCGCCCGTCTTGTCCGGCAGCTGGCCCGCACACTGGCGGCGGCCGAGGCCGCCGGCGCAGCCCGTGCCTCGCTGGATCTGGCGCTGGACTACGCGAAGATCCGCCATCAGTTCGGCCGTGCCATCGGCTCGTTCCAGGCAATCAAGCACCATCTGGCCAATATGCTCGTGCAGTCCGAGCTGGCCGTCGCCGCGGTCTGGGATGCGGCGCGGACCGGAGTCACCGATCCCCAGGCGGATCTGGCTGCCGACGCCGCAGCCGCCGCGGCGTTCAAGGCGCTGATCTTCAATGCTCAGCAGAGCACGCAGATCCACGGAGGGATCGGGTTCACGTGGGAACACGACGCCCACCTGTACATGCGCCGCAGCCGCGCCCTTCCCGCACTGCTCGGTCCCGAGCACGTCCTCAGCGACGCCATCTACGACCGTACGGCCACCGGCGAGCACCGCAAGTTCACCCTGGACCTGCCGGAGGAGGCCGAGGAGTTCCGCGCTGCTTCCCGCGCCTTTCTGGCGACCTACCGTTCGACGCCGGAATCCGAGCGCCGTGAACTGCTCGCTTCCTCCGGATACCAGGTCCCGCACTGGCCAGCCCCCTTCGGCCGCGGCGCGGGCGCAATCGAGCAGCTCGTCATCGAGGAGGAACTCGTCGACGTCGAACTGCCCGACTTGGGTATCGGCGGCTGGGTTCTGCTCACACTGGTGCAGCAGGCCAACCCCGAGCAGATCGACCGATGGATTCCGGCCAGCCTCCGCGGCCAGCACCAGTGGTGCCAGCTGTTCAGCGAGCCCGGCGCCGGCTCGGATGCGGCAGCCGTCAATAGCCGCGCCGTGAAGGTCGACGGCGGCTGGAAAGTCAACGGGCAGAAGGTGTGGACCAGCGGAGCCCAGGACTGCAGCCGCGGCCTGGCGACGGTGCGCACCGACCGCGACGCCCCCAAGCACAAGGG
>FSZH01000413.1_pt1 | contig 16655 bp, 15 predicted proteins | sample 1638741 | NCBI WGS metagenome assembly FSZH01 (sample SAMEA3914813, study PRJEB12502) | metagenome | biome: forest; material: soil | place: Canada | collected 2011-07-07 | depth 0.3 m | reverse complement strand
GACCACATCCGTGTCTTCGAGACCGCCACGGCCCAGTTGCCCGAGACCTTCTTCCCCGATGGGAGGCTGGAACTTCCGGACCGAAAAGAATCTAACCACCGGTCTCACATCATTGACACACCTCACTTGCCGACGCAGCTGACCTGCACGTTCATCTGATCGGGGATTTGTGCCTGCCAGATGAACCGCACCTCCGAAACCTGGACTCGAAAAGAAGAGTCTAGGTTTCGGAGGTGCGGTTCAATGCCGCCTCGTGGAAAACATGAAGTCCACACACGCCGCCGAGCGATGGAGCTCCCGGGGCAGGGGGAATGAGCCGGTGTGCTGCAGGGCGGACGAGGGTAGTTTCAGCTCCCGTGGCAGATCTGCAGCCAGGCGTCCACGTTGAGCTTTACCTCGTCCGCCCCGTGTTCAGGAGGCGCTATGGTCCCGGGCCGCGGTCGCTAGCGGTGAGACGTGCGAAGCTGCACCAAGGTACAGCCGCGCGACCTCCGGATCGTGAAGCAGGGCGTCCCCGGTGCCCGTGAGGGCCACCCGTCCTGCCTCCAGCACGACTCCCCTGTCGGCGGCCTGCAGGCCCGAGCGTGCATTCTGTTCCACCAGGAGCACGGTCCGGCCGCCGGCGGCAAGAGCGCGGATGCTCTCGAACACCGACACGCGCGACTTCGGGTCCAGGCCGATCGACGGCTCGTCCAGGAGGATCAGCGCCGGATCGAGCATCAGCGAACGGGCGAGTTCGACCTGCTTCTGCTCACCCCCGGACAGCGATCCCGCCTGCGCGTGGCGTCGCTTGGCGACGATGGGGAACTCCTCGGCGATCTCCTCAGACCTCTGTCGGACGACGGAGGCGTCGCTGAGACTGAACGCGCCCATGATCAGGTTCTCCCACACGGTCATCTGCGGGAACAGGCTCCGGTCCTGCGGGACGTGCACGACGCCCCGCAGCAGGCGCTCACGTGGGCGGAGCTGACCGATCTCCTCGCCGCGGAAGACGACGGTTCCGGACTTAGGTCGCAACAGTCCGGAGATCGTCTTCAGAACCGTGGACTTCCCGGCTCCGTTGGGGCCGATGAGGCACACGACCTTGCCGGTCTCGACCTCGAGGTCGACCCCTTTGAGGATGAGGCCGGCACCATAGCCGGCGGTGACGCCGGTGAGAGTGAGCAGCGGTTCAGGAACCAAGGTAAGCCTCCAGGACTTTGGGATCGGACTGGATCTCGGACGGTGCTCCGGATGCGATCGGGGCACCGCGGTCGAGCACGATCACGGGATTGCACAGGCGCATCACGAACTGCATGTCGTGCTCGACGATCAGGAACGTCGTTCCGGCTGCGTGGCGTTCGCGGATGTGGCGCTCCATCGTGTCGATCATGACCGGGTTGACACCGGCGGTGGGTTCGTCGAGCAGAACGAGTTTCGGCTCGCTCATCAAGACAGATGCGAACTCGAGCAGCTTCCTCTGCCCGTAGCTCAGTTCGGCGGCTCGCAGTTGGGCGATCGCCGAGAGGTTGAACTCATCCAGCATCTGCGACGCGACTTCGTGGTCTTTGGGCCCGACCCGGGGCTGGAACATCGTCGCCCAGGACCCGCCGCGGGCGATGATCAGGTTCTCCTCGACGGTGAGGTCGGGGAAGATGCGGGCCTGCTGGAATGTCCGCGTGAGACCCCGACGATAGAGTGTCGCGGGGCGCGGATGCCTGACCTTCTCGCCCCGGAAGTCGATCTGTCCGACATCCGGCTTGAGGTATCCGGTGATCATGTTGAACGCGGTCGTCTTGCCCGAGCCGTTGGGCCCGATCAGCGCGGTGATCGTGCCCTCCTCGACCGCGAAGGAGCAGGAGTCCACCGCTGTCACGCCGCCGAAGCGTTTGACCATACCCACGATCCGCAGCACGGCCGTCATGGGGCCACCTCCGTCATGATGGCCGTGGACCTGACGGCCTGGTCGGATCTTGTATTTGCAGGTCCAGCGGAGTCGCCTGGCTCGTCGCGGGACCTGCGGAGGTCGCGTCGCCGCCGTGATGCCGCAATCGAAGGGATGATGCCGCGTGGCAGGAACAGCATGATCACGATGAATACGAGCGCGTAGGCGAGGAGGTACAGCTCGCTCGCGCCGAACAGTTGGGCGAAGTACTCCTGGGCGGGGACCAGGATGAACGAGCCGAGCACCGGGCCCCAGATGGTTCCCTTCCCGCCGAGGAATGTCATCAACACCATTCCGATGGTGATCAGCGGGTCGACGGCGAACTGCGGGTAGATGAAGCCGACGTAATAGGCCCAGATGCCCCCGACGACCGCGACCAGCCCCGAACTGAGCGCGAACGCGATCACCTTCACCGCCGTCACTCGGACGCCGATTCCGTGAGCCTTGTCCTCATCTGCTCGGATTGTGAGCAGCGCCAGCCCGAATTTCGAATTCACGATTGCGAATGAGATACCCATCGTGACCGCGAGAATCGCGACCATCGCGAAGTAGAACGGCCAGTCATACGTGGCGGCGGGGAGGGGCGGAGCCGCGACAGATGCACCTTGCGCGCCGCCCGTGAGCCCCTTGAGGTTGAATGCCAGGGTCTGCACGATGAACAGGATGGTGATGGTTACGATGGCGAAGACGTCCTGCCTCGTCCGCATTGACAGCCACCCGATCGGCACCGCTAGGATAGCCACCGCCAATCCGATCAGCGGTAGGGCCCAGAACGGTGCGGAGCCGTCGCCGACGCTCTTCGAGAAGGGGATCGCGACTGCGTACGCCCCGATTCCGAAGAACGCCGCGTGGCTCAGTGAGGGGTACCCGGCAAAGCCGCCGACGATGTTCCACGAGCTCGACAGCGCCGCGTACATGACGGTGAAGATCAGGATGTTCAGCAGCCAGGACGGGCCGCCCAACAGCGGGATCGCCACAAGGGCGGCGAAGAATATGCCGGCGCGCAGCACGCCCGCTTTGGTAATGGAGCGCTTCACAGGGCACCTCGTGTTTTCGCGCCGAACAGCCCTTGCGGACGGACCAGCAGGACGACCAACAGGACAATGAAGAAGGTGAACTCGGACCAGATCGGGGATGCCACTGCCGCGACCACACTCGAGATCACGCCCATGATGACCGCGGCAGAGATGGCGCCGCCGATGCTCCCCAGCCCGCCGAGGATCACGACAGTGAGCAGCTTGCTGATCAGGTCGTAATGGCTGCCGGGATTGAAGGAGTTCAGCATCCCGAAGACGGCCCCGCCCGCGGCGGCGGTCGCCGAGCCGAGTCCGAAGCCGATCGCCGAGACCCGACGCGCGTTGACTCCGAGCAACTCCGCGGAGGTGGGGTTCTGCACCGTCGCCCGCACCGACCGGCCGAACTTGGTGCCCTTCAGGAGCGCCCCGAGGACCAGCAGGAGCAGGATCGAGATGACGAAAGCCCAGAACCGCACGACGCTGATCTGGAAGCCGAAGATGCTCCAACTAGCGTTCGCGTAGCTCGGTTGGATGTTCGTGAGGGTCGCGCCATAAACGAACGAGAGCACGCCTTCGACGCCGAGCGCGATCGCAAACGTGACGAGCAGGGAGAGTTGTGGCGCGTCATCGCCGTGCAGGGGGCGCAGAAGCGCCCACTGCAGGCCGACTCCGAGCAGGAACAGCAAGGGTGTGGTGATGAGCAGCGCTAGGAACGGATCGATCCCGAAGTTGGTGAACAGCGAGTACGTCAGGTAGGCGCCGAGCATGATGAGGGCTCCCTGCGCCAGGTTGACGACCTTCATGATGCCGAAGATGAGCGTCTGACCGCTGGCCATGACCGCGTAGACGCCGCCGGTCAGGATGCCGAGGATGACGGCCTGGATGAGGGCATTCATATCGGCCGCCTCACTGACCCGACCAGGGCCGCTTTGGCGCGACCGGCGCCGCCTGGGCGTTCGCTGCCGGGAACACCGTCTGGAGCTTGCCGTCGATCCACTGCACGAGCTTGTACTCGCCCTGGGGTGCGCCGTACTGATCCCAGCTCAGGTCGCCCACTAGGGTTGGCCACGTACCGGAGTGGAGAGTGTCGATGATCGTCTGGTTGTCGACCTTGCCGGTCTTCTTGGCCACCTCATTGACGAGCATCCCCGCGCTGTACGCCTCGGCCGAGGTCGGGTCGATGTTCTCTGTGTTTCCGCCGTACTTGGCGAGGTAGTTCTTGATGAAGTCGGCGCTGCCGGCCTGCGTGGATCCCGGGTACCAGTCGATGCTCGAGAAGACACCCTCGGTGTTGGCGGGTCCGACTGCCGGGGGGAAGTCCGCGGGGGAGCTCGCGCCGTTCGCCTCGAAGAGGAACTTCGGGTTCACGTGCAGCTGGATCATTCCCTTGATCTGCGCGAATGCATCTGCCTCCTGCGAACCCCCCACGACTACGTCGGGGTTGGCCGCGGCAACGCCCGCGATGATGGGCGTCATGTCGGCGGTCTCCGCAGCGTAGGTCGTGTCGTACACCGTCTTGACTCCCGCAGCTTCGAGCTTCGCCTTGACCTGGTCGGCGATGGGGGCAGCGAACGGGTCGTCGAGCTTCACATAGGCCGCGGTCTTGGGCCGATGGTCGGCGGGGAGCGAGGCGATGTAGTCAGCGAACACCAGGCCGCCGGAAGTAGTCGGCGCAGGCTGCACGAAGAACAGGTTGTGGAGCTTCTGGTCGAACACCGAAGGGCCGCCTCCGGCCGGCTCGATGAACGCGTATTTGCTCCGGTCGGCGACGCGGGAGGCGGGGACCGTGAGCAGGCTGGAGAACGGACCGAAGACGAGGTCCACGTGATCCTGGCTGATGAGGTTCGTGTAGTTCGTTACCACCTGTGTCGGATTCGAGGCATCGTCGACGATTTTCAGTTGGACCTGCCGCCCGAGAACCCCACCGTTCTTGTTGACGTCGTCTTGCCAGAGCTCGTAGCCGCGCCTGGCGGCCTTTCCAGAGTCCGAGAAGTCACCGGTGAGGGACAGGGAGATGCCGATCGTGAGGGGTCCGCTTGCGGTCGCCGAGCCGGGGGGCACGGCCGAGCAGGCGGTCGCGGCGAGCGCGACCGTCGATGCCATCGTGGCACCGAGAAGCAGACGTCGAGTGTGTGCGCGGAGTGCGCGAGATAGTGGTTGCACCATTGCTCCTCTAGCTGTTCGACGGGTGAGGGGGTTTATCACAATCGATTGCAGTCAACCGTCGCATACGCATTGAAGGGCTGTCAAGAGTCTCGGTCTCGGGCGAAGCGCCGCTCAGTGGCGCGGAGGTGCGGTGGAGCCCCGCACGATCAGCTCCACGGGCAGGGCGATCTGGAGGTTCCGGATTTCCCTGGTCTGAAGCTGGTCGAGCAGCAGTTTCGCCGCCTCGACCCCGAGGTCGAAGAGCGGTACGCGCACCGTCGTCAGAGGGGGACTGAAGTCCTCGGCGAATGGCATGTCGTTGAAGCCGACGATCGACAGGTCGTCTGGGCAACGCAGGCCGGCTTCACGCACGGCGTGGTACGCGCCGAGCGCCAAGAGGTCGTTGCCTGCGACGACTGCAGTCGGACACCTCGCGCCCAGAGCAATCATCTCTGTCGCGGCGGCCTTGCCCGCGTCAACGCTGAACTGCTCTGCCTCGATGGTCACGCGCTCGACACCCAGTGAGTCGCACGCGGCCCGGAACGCATCCGAGCGGACGCGGCTGGTGGAGAATGCCGCGGGGCCCGCGAAGTGGGCGATGGTGCGGTGTCCTAGGGCGTGCAGGTGCTCCACCGCGGAGTGGATGCCGTCGGCATCCATTCCCACGGCCGCAGGGTAGGGGACACCGCCGGCGTCGCGGTTCACCATGACCGCGTTCACGCCGCGGGCGAACGCGTCTGCGGCGACAGACGGTCCGGCGTGCCCCGTTCCGAAGATGATCCCGTCCACCTGGCGCTGTAGCAACGATTCGAATAGCGCACGCTCGGTCTTCTCGTCGCCGTCGGTGTTGACGACGAAGGCCGAATAGCCCCGCCCCGCGAGACAACTTTCTATCCCGCGGACGATCGGCGGGAAGATCGGGTTGGTCAGGTCCGGGATGATGACCCCGACCGTCATCGAAGAGCTCGTCCTCAGCCCGCGCGCTATCGGGTTCGGGGTGTAGCCGAGCTGCTTGGCGGCTCGCCGGATACGTGCCCGCGTCTCACCGTTGACCTCAGCTTCCGTCTTCGGATTCAGCGCTCGCGAGACTGTTCCGGGATGCACGCCGACAAGCCGGGCAACATCTGCAATTCGCACCCGCTCGGTCACGCGCCCCATCATACCTGCCTTGACACCCGTATCCCCAATGCCCATACTTCAAACTACCACAATCGATTGCAGTAACTTCGGATGTCCGCAAGGAAAGGAACGAACATGGCACAGCACACGATCGGCTGGATTGGCACCGGAAGGATGGGGTTCGCCCTCGCCTCCCGTCTGAGCCACTTCGGACACGACGTAACCGTCTTCAACCGCACGCGCGCCAAGGCCGAGCCGCTCGCAGAGCTCGGATGCAGGATCGTCGACCGTCCGGTCGAGCTCGCCGACCGGGACATCGTCTTCGTCATGGTCTCCACCTCGGATGACCTCGAAGAGGTCCTCGTGGGGGAGAACGGTCTCCTGACCGATCCCGAGCATGCACCGCGAGTGGTCGTCGACTCCTCGACGGTATCGCAGGAGGCGTCGGCGCGGCTGCGGGTCGCCGCCGCGGAGCGGGGTACCCGCTTCATTGCGGCACCGGTCAGCGGCAATGCCAAGGTCATCGACGCCGGAAAGCTCACGATCGCGGCATCCGGACCGCGCGACGCATACGACGAGGTCGAGCATGTGCTTGAGCATCTGGGCCAAGCGGTCACCTATGTCGGCGACGGCGACGTGGCGCGCCTCGTCAAGATCGCTCACAACGTCTTCTTGGGCGTAGTCACCCAGTCGCTGGCGGAGATCGTGGCTCTCGTCGAACGCGGGGGAGTGAGCCGCGCCGACTTCCTGGACTTCCTCAACGAATCCGTGATGGGGTCGGTGTTCACTCGATACAAGTCACCGGCGCTGGTGAGCCTCGATTTCACGCCGACGTTCACGAATGTCCTGCTCCGCAAGGACATGCAGCTGGGACTGTCGGCGGGCAAGGCTCTCGGCGTCCCCATGCCGATCGCCGCCGCGACCGACATGCTCGTGGCTGAAGCAGTCGGCGCCGGCCACGTGACCGACGATTTCGCCACACTCTTCCTTGAGCAGACACGCCGCTCCGGTTACAGCCCCGAGCCGGAAGACGCGGCCGTCGACGACGGTCTCACACCGTCAGCGGTCCCGGCATGAACGGGAGGCCGATCGGCGCCCCCGGCCACATGGGGGTCGACTACGAGGAGCGAGTCGACTTCGACCGGCTGCGCAATTACCGCATAGCGCGCGCAAAGGCGGCGCTCGACGCGAGCGAATGCGGGGCCTTCCTGCTCTTCGACTCCTACAACATCCGCTACACGACCCAGACGTGGATCGGGGGCGCGCTGGGCGACAAGATGATTCGGTACTGCCTCCTGGTGCGCGACCGAGAGCCGGTGCTGTGGGACTTCGGGTCGGCAGTGCGCCATCACAAGCTCTACTCCCGATGGTTGCCAGAGGAGAACTGGCGGCCCGGATTCCTCGGATTCCGCGGCGCGGTCCCCCCCGAAGCCGGACTGATGCGCGACGCCGTGCGCGAGATCAAGGGTCTTCTCGAGGATGCGGGCGTTGCGGGTGCCCCGATCGGCATCGACATCGTGGAGCCGCCGTTCCTGTTCGAGCTGGAGCGGCAGGGGATCAAGGTGGCCGATGCCCAGCAGCACATGCTCGACGCGCGCGTGATCAAGTCGCAGGACGAGATCATGCTGCTCAACCAGGCTGCGGCGATGGTCGACGGCGTGTACCAGGACATCGTCGAGGCACTCAAGCCGGGCATCCGTGAGAACGAGATCGTCGCTCTGGCCAACAAACGGCTCTACGAGCTGGGCAGCGATCAGGTCGAGGCAGTCAATGCGATCTCGGGGGAGCGGTGCAACCCGCATCCGCACAACTTCACCGATCGCATCATCCGTCCCGGCGACCAGGCCTTCTTCGACATCATTCACTCCTACAACGGCTACCGGACGTGTTACTACCGGACGTTCTCGGTCGGCAGCGCAACGACGACCCAGCGCGACGCCTACACGCAGGCCCGGGCGTGGATGGATGGCGCCCTCGATGCGATCAAGCCGGGGGTGGGGACGGACGCGGTGGCGCGCACACTGCCGAAGGCGGAGGAATTCGGATTCGACAATGAGTTGGCGGCATTCGGGTTGCAATTCGCCCACGGCCTGGGGCTCGGGTTGCACGAGCGGCCGATCATCTCCCGTCTCAACTCGCTCGACAACCCGATCGAACTGGAAGCCGGGATGGTGTTCGCGATGGAGACGTACTGTCCGGCCTCGGACGGCATCTCGGCCGCGCGCATCGAAGAAGAGGTCGTCGTGACCGAGAACGGTACGGAGGTCCTCACCAAGTTCCCGGCGCAGGAACTGATGGTCACCAACGCGTATTGAGGCAGCGGCCTGGTTTCCGACATAAGGGAGAGTCGTCAGCTCAGGCCGAATTCAGAGTGGTCGCAACACCGCTGGTTGGTTAGCACCCGATCGGTAGATCACGCAGGCGCTCGGCTAGGACATCCGAGCCGAGCGCCTGGGCGGTCGGGCATGGAGCATCCTCGCCGCGGGTCCACCGATCCCATCGTCGGGGTGGTCGCGTTCCTCCCGGCCCTCGGCTAGGGGTCGGGTGCGTCGGCGAGTCTCCCGATCAGCCGAACCTTGTGAAGATCGGAGTGAGCTACAACCTGATCCGCACCCTTCGGGCGCTGGCCGAGTCGGTGAATCTCATGGAGCCCGGGGCGTCGACGGGAGGGCCGTCGTTAAGGGCGGGCCCTTCGCCTCAGCCGTGCTCGAAGGCCTCCGGCTGGCTGGCCAGCCCGAGTCGGCTCCGCCGGATGTGGCCTGCGAGTACGCGCTCGGCCTCCTCGACGTCGCGGCGGCGTATCGCCCCGACGAGCAGTTGGTGGTCGTAGTGGATGCTCCGGTCGCCGTCGCTGTAGAACAGCCTCGTGGCGGCCCTCCGGTAGTGCTGCGTGCGGTTCCACAGGCCGCGCACGGTGTCACCGAGGACGGTCGTGTGCGCCGCTTCGAGGCAGCTGAGGTGGAAGTCGCGGTCGAGCTCGAGGAAGCGCTCGACGTCGTCCGTGGCCTCCATGGCGTCGGCCAGGCGCCCAAGACGTGCGATCTGCCCATCGGTCAGGAGGGGGATGTTCAGCCCCAGGAGGAGCGGTTCGAGCCGCTCCCTCATCCGGTACATCTCCTCGCACTCGACCAGGCTGATGCGCGAGACCCAGGCGCCGGCATTGGCCACGAGGGTGACGAGGCCCTCGGCCTCCAAGATCCTCAGCGCGTCGCGGACGGGCAGTCGGCTTGCACCGTGTTGTTCTGCGAGCTCGTCCTGCCTGATCTTCTCGCCCGGGGTGTAGTCGCCGGCCAGGATGGCGTCGCGGAGAGTCGCCGCGACCCGGACCCCGGTCGCGCCGTGGGTGCTCGGCTCCGTTGTCATCGCGTCCTCACTCAGCAGGATGGGCGGGATGCCACAGCCGAAGTTGGGCGTCCCGCTCGTATTCTTTACCACCCTGGAAGCTCACGAGCTCGAACTGCATGCCCCAGGGGCTCCGGAAGTAGATCCACCGCTGCCCCGTCGCCGCCTGTTTGCTGGCCGTCGGCCCGCCCATGAGCTCCACTCCCCGAGTGCGGAGGTACTCGACGGCCGCATCCAGGTCGTCGACGTAGAAGGCGATGTGGTGCCCGCCGACGTCGCTGTTGCGGGGCTGGTCCCTGTGGCCGTCGGCAGGCTCGTAGAGGAACACCTCGAAATTCGATCCGTGCCCCAGCCGGTAGAAGCGGATCTCCCGGATGACGGTACGCGGATGGACGCCCAGATGCGTGCTCATCCAGTCTTCGTCGGACAGCTTGGCTCCGAGCCTGTAGACCTCCTGGCACCCCAGGATGTCGACGAGGAAGCCGTGGGCCTCCTCAAGATCGGGCACCGTGAAGCCAATGTGGTCCGTGCCGCGCATTCCGGGGATGCCCTGTCGAGTCGTTTCTTCCATGTTCGTCTCCTCATCGAGTTTAGGACGATTATATCCAATAAGCTGCTAAACGACCAAAGTTGGCCACCCCGTCGGCCAAGAAGGCTTGTTTTGTATAAAATCTCCCGGTAGCCTCCTTGTAAAGACTTCAGCGGAGCCTTCCGCCGGACTATGACGAAGGTGGCGACGATGCCAAAAAAGAAGCGGCTGCAGACCGGGGTCGACTGGATCGAGCTCTCGACGACGGATTCAGATTGGGACGCCGCGGATCAGGTGCTGCTGGGCACGATGCTCAGCCAGCTGCACCTGATCCGCGCGTTCGAGGAGTCAGTGCTTGAGCTGGCGGGCGAGGGGCTTGTGCATGGTCCTGCGCACTCGAGTATCGGGCAGGAGGGCGGGGCTGTCGGCTCGATCGTAGGGCTGCGTTCGAGCGACGGGGTGAACGGCTCCCATCGAGGCCACCACCAGTTCCTCGCCAAGGCCCTTACCCACGTCAGTAACGGCAAGCTCGATCCCTCGGATCCGGCCACGCCGGCAGTTCAGATGGTGCTCCAGCGCACGCTCGCGGAGATTCTCGGGCTTGCCCAGGGGTACTGCCGCGGGCGCGGCGGTTCGATGCACCTGCAGTGGTTCGAGGCCGGAGCCCTGGGCACCAACGCGATCGTCGGAGGCGGCGCTCCAATGGCCGCAGGCAATGCTTGGTCGCAGGAGCACAGCGGCACCACAGACCTCACGATCAACTACTTCGGCGATGGCGCGGCCCAGATCGGCTCGGTGCTCGAATCAATGAATCTCGCCGCGGCCTGGAAGCTCCCCGTGTGCTTCTTCGTCGAGAACAACCTGTATGCCGTCTCGACGCGGGCCGACGAGATCACCGCTGACCCGCGGTTTTCCGTCCGAGGCCAGGGATTCGGCATCCCGTCCTGGCGTGTGGACGGCATGGACCCGCTCGCCGTGCACCTCGCGATGGAGGAGGCCGCGGTGCGCATGCGCTCCGGTGAGGGGCCGACCGTGATCGAGGCCGAGGTGTACCGCTTCTTCCACCAGAACGGCCCCTACCCCGGAAGCGCCTTCGGCTACCGGACGAAAGAGGAAGAATCCGCCTGGCGCGCGCGCGACCCGCTCGACCTCATGGCGCGGAAGATGATCGAGCGCGGGCTGCTGGACGACGAGCGCGTCGCCGCGCTTCGCGCCCGCGCCCAGGAAGCCATCAAGCAGGCGGTCGATCAGCTTCTGGAGACCGACCCTGGGCGCCCTGGCAAGCGCCGCATCCGGCCTGAGCTGTGGCCGGAGACCAGCTTCGTCAATGTCGGCGTTCGCGGCGACGCAAGCGAGCTCGAGCAGCTGCGCGTGATGGATCCCGCAACCGGCGAGGGCCCTCGTCGTGACGTCAAGTTCGTCGAGGCCGTCGCCGAGGTGATGGACCAGCGCATGGGCCAAGATTCCCGGATCGTGGTGATGGGGGAGGACGTCCATCGCTTGAACGGCGGCACGAATGGCGCCACGAAGGGTCTTGTCAAGAAGTACGGCGAGGGCCGCATCCTCGGCACTCCCATCAGCGAGAATGCCTTCCTGGGCCTTGCCGGTGGCATGGCGCTCGATGGCCGCTTCCGGCCCGTCGTCGAGTTCATGTACCCCGATTTCATGTGGGTCGCCGCGGATCAGGTCTTCAACCAGATCGGCAAGGCGCGCCACATGTTCGGCGGCGACAACCCGGTCCCGCTGGTGCTGCGTACCAAGGTGGCTATCGGCTCGGGGTACGGGTCACAGCACCTCATGGACCCTGCGGGGATCTTCGCCACGAGCCCGGGCTGGCGCATCGTCGCCCCGTCCACGGCGGCGGACTATGTCGGCCTGATGAACGCGGCCCTTGCCCTCCAAGACCCGGTCCTCGTGATCGAGCACGTCGATCTCTACGGAGTGAAGGACGAGGTGCCGGAAGGAGACCTCGATTACATCATCCCGCCGGGCCGGGCTGCGATCAGGCGAAGCGGATCCGAGGTCACGGTGATCAGCTACCTCTCGATGGTCAGGCACAGCCTCGAAGCCATCGAGGAGACGGGCATCGACGCGGAGCTGATCGATCTGCGGTGGCTCGACCGGGCGTCCATCGACTGGGACACGATCGAAAAGAGCATCAAGAAGACCAACGCGGTGCTCATCGTCGAGGAGGGCGCCCGGGGCACCTCCTATGGAGGCTGGCTTGCTGACGAGATCCAGCGGCGCTTCTTCGACTGGCTCGATCAGCCGATTGCGCGGGTCACGGGCCAAGAGGCGTCACCGAGCATCTCGCGGGTGCTCGAGCGGGCGGCGATCGCCCGAAAGGAAGAGATTGTCGCCGGCCTCGAGGCCGTGCGTGAGGGATTTGGAGTCCGCTGATGGCTGAGATTCTGCGCATGCCCGAAGTGCTCGCGGGCGCTTCGGAGGCTTCCATCCAGGCCTGGCTCGTCTCGCAGGGCTCGGTGCTCGTTGCGGACCAGCCGATCGCCGAGGTCGAGACTGAGAAGGCGACCGTGGAGTTGACCGCCGAGTTTGCTGGCGCCGTCGGCCGTATCCTCGTGCCGGAAGGCGACAATGTCGCCGTTGGCGATGCGATCGCCGTCCTCCTCGGCGAGGGTGAGGGCGAAGACGCCGTCGAGGCGGCTCTCGCCGGCGCCGGCCTCTCCAAGCCGCCAGCGAAGCCCGAGCCTACGCCCGGGGCCGTCGCACCCGCCACCGAAGCGCCGGGGACCGGGTCCGGGTTCGCGGGCAATGGCCTCGCCCACGCGCCCGCCGAAGCCGGTGAGCGCCGCTTCGTGAGTCCGCTCGTGCGTCGGCTCGCCCGCCAGCAAGGGGTCGACCTGGCCTTGGTGCCGGGAAGCGGTCCAGGCGGGCGCGTCGTCCGCAGGGACCTCGAACGCCTTGTCGCCGAGCCGGCCAAGAAAGCGCAGCCGAGTCCCGCCGTCGCCCCCGCCGAGACCGATCGGCTGGCTCCGCCGGCGCCGCGGACGGCAGCCGCACCGGCCTCGGCGGCGTTCGAGGACGTTCCCCTCGATCGGATGCGCAAAGCCATCGCGCGCCGGCTCACCGAGAGCAAGTCGACCGTCCCGCACTTCTACCTAGTGGCAGACTGCCGAGTCGATGCGCTCCTGGTGCTCCGCCGCCAGGTGAACGAGGCGGCGCCACGGAAGGTGTCCATCAACGATTTCGTGCTCAAGGCGGTCGGGGCGGCCCTCGTCGACGTCCCCGCGGCGAACGCGATCTGGATGGGGGATGCCATCCGCCGCTACTCCTCGGTCGACATCTCCGTCGCGGTCGCCACGGAGGGCGGTCTCGCGACTCCGGTGCTGCGGGGGGTGGAGCGTATGCCTCTGTCGGAGATCAGCGCCACGGTCGCCGACATAGCCGAGCGGGCGCGGGCGGGCCGCCTGCGGCAGCACGAGCTCGAGGGCGGCAGTTTCTCGGTCTCGAACCTGGGGATGTACGGCACGGTGGAGTTCAGCGCCATCCTCAACCCCCCGCAGTCCGGAATCCTCGCCGTGGGCGCGGCCCGGCAGACCCCGGTCGTGGACCGGGCCGGAAACCTCGCCGTGGGGACGGTCATGACCGTGACCCTGTCCGCCGACCACCGCGTCCTGGATGGTGCCGTCGCCGCCCAATGGCTGGCCGCGTTCCAGCACCGCATCGAGAATCCCCTCTCGATCCTGATCTGACGCCTCCCGCGTCGAAACACCACGGTTCAGAAAGGACCCCCATGGGAACCATCCGTAGCATCGATCCGGCCACCGGCGCCGAGTTCGCGGCTTTCGAAGAGGACAGCGCCGCGGTCGTCGAGGCCAAGCTGGCCGCTGCCGCCGCGGCAGTCCCGCAATTGGGTGCGGCCGTCTGGAGCGGCCGCGCCGCGTGGATGCTCAACGCCGCCCACATCCTTGAGGCGGAGATCGACGCGGTCGCCACGCTGATCACGAAGGAGATGGGCAAGCCCATCGCCCAGTCCCGCGCGGAGGTGACCAAGTCGGCCCACACGATGCGCTTCTACGCCGAGAACGCCGAGAAGTTCCTGACGGGCCGGACGCTGGAGGACCCGAGCGCGGTCAACGCCTCGTCGGCCGGGACGCGGTTCGACCCACTCGGCGTCATCCTTGCGGTGATGCCGTGGAACTATCCGATCTGGCAGGTTGTGCGGTTCGCCGCGCCGGCCCTGATGGCGGGAAATGCTGGCGTCCTCAAGCATGCATCGAACGTCCCGCAGTCGGCCCTCTACCTCGGAGAGCTGTTCACCCGCGCCGGCTTCCCCGAGGGGTCGTTCGCGACGCTGCTCATCGGTTCCGCACGGGTCGAGGACGTCATCCGCGACCTGCGGGTCGCCGCGGTCACGCTGACCGGGTCCGAGGTAGCGGGGCGTTCGATCGCTGCCACGGCAGGTGACGTTCTGAAGAAGGCCGTGCTCGAACTCGGCGGCTCCGACCCGTTCATCGTCATGCCGTCGGCTGACATCGATGCCGCCGTGGAGACAGCGGTCAAGGCCCGCACAACCAACAACGGCCAGGCGTGCATCAACGCGAAGCGGTTCATCGTCCACGAGGACATCTACGACGAGTTCACCGGCAAGTTCGCCGACAAGATGGCCTCGCTCATCGTCGGCGACCCGGCCGACCCCGCGGTGGAGATCGGCCCGCTGGCGACCGAGTCCGGTCGCAGGGACGTCACGGAGCTCGTCGAGGACGCCCGCGCCAAGGGCGCGACAGTTGTCGCAGGGGCATCGGCCGAAGGCCTGGAGGGCGGCTGGTACTACACGCCGACCATCGTCACCGGCCTCACCCCGGAGATGCGGCTCTGGGCCGAGGAAGCCTTCGGCCCGGTTGCCTCTGTCTATCGCGCGGCGGATCTCGACGAAGCCCTGCGGATCGCCAACGGCCTCGAGTTCGGCCTGGGCTCGGCGTTCTGGAGCAACGACGACGCCGAGGTCGACCATGCCGTGCGCGAGCTCCAGGCCGGCGCCGTGTTCGTCAACGGCATGACGATCTCCTATCCGGAGCTTCCGTTCGGCGGGATCAAGCGCTCCGGCTATGGCCGTGAGCTGTCCATGGAGGGAATCCGGGAGTTCTGCAACCTGAAGACCGTCTGGGTGGCATGACCTCCAGGGGGCCGAGGGCCGCCCGCACGGGTTCCCATCTGCCAAGCCCAGACGAGGTCTTGGTGGGCCGGCAGGGCGGAGCGTGCGGTCGGCAACAGTGCCGGGCAAGGACTCGGCGCGCGGCCCGGCCATGCGCGGAATCGCGGGGGCGAGACGGGCACGTCATCGTATCGCCCGGACATCGGTTGGCGAGCACCTCAGCCGGTCTCCCAGATCTCGCTGGCGAGAAGTTCGTTGACCTTCCGGAGGGCGGGGCAACCCGGCCGACCGTCGTCCAGGCCTTCGCTGAGGCCGGTGTCGAGAGGGTCGTCCAGATCGAGGCCAGGAGTTTTGCCGAAGCTGTCGATATGGTCGTCCGTGGCCTCGGACTTGCCTTCATGCCGGCCTCGGCCCTCGAACCCGAGGACAAGATCGTGCTCTGGTCCGAAGGGTTTCCCCTCCTCTGGCGCATGCAGCTGGGGTGGTCCGCTGCCCGGCCGCCCACGGGCGCCACGCTGGATATCATCCGCGCGTTCCAAAATGCAGCCGGGCGGGGAGGGACCGCATGACCAGAGGCGGAGCCGATACCCGCGGTGGCCAGCTGTCAGAGGCTGGACGCCTGATTGTCCCGCGGCGTGGAGACCGTCACGGCCCCCTGTCTCCGCTCCTTCTGATCCTGACGATCGTGACCGGGCTCGTCGACGCGTTCAGCTACCTGTGCCTAGGGAGGGTGCTGGTTGCGAACATGACGGGCAATATTGTCTTCGGGGGTTTCGCGCTCGGAGGCACCCCCGGGTTCACGTGGTGGGCGCTGCTGCTTGCTGCGGGTGCGGTCATGACCGGAGCGTGGATTGGCGGCATCATTGCGCGCCAGAGCCACCGAGGCCGTCTGCTCAGTGTCGCTGCCGCTATCGAATCCGTGTTGCTCGCAGGCGCCTGGCTTGCAAGCCTCATCGGGCCGCAGCCGTATGCAGGCGTTCATCTTGCGGTGCTAATCGCAATTCTTGGCGTGGCACTGGGACTGCAGAACGCGACGGCGCGGTCACTGCAGGTGCCGGATCTGACGACTAGCGTTCTGACCCTCACGATCATCGGAATCGCCGCAGACACCGCCACGCGGGCCGGCAGCCGGTGGGGGCGGCGCTCCGTTCCGGTGCTGACGATGTTCCTCGGCGGCGCGGCGGGTGCAGCTCTGGTGGCCAGCAGCCTCGGGCCCCTGGACCTGGCGCTCTCCGCGTGCCTTGCGGCCGCCGTGGCCGGGGCCGCGGCCGTAACCTTTCGGTCCACCAGGGCATGGACCCAGTGGGAGCCGCCTGCGCCACCTACGGCGCCGCGATACCGCAAACGCCTCCATTGAACGGCGTCCCCTACTACTAAAGGCATGTTTGTTTTCCGGTCCGCCGGCGTTTTGACCGCGCCGGCCGCCACACGGCCAGATCACCGTCTAAACCGGCTCCTACGGGG
>FSZH01000577.1_pt1 | contig 18665 bp, 12 predicted proteins | sample 1638741 | NCBI WGS metagenome assembly FSZH01 (sample SAMEA3914813, study PRJEB12502) | metagenome | biome: forest; material: soil | place: Canada | collected 2011-07-07 | depth 0.3 m | reverse complement strand
ACTTTGGTAAGGATGGGCCGATCCGGCACAGCAACGTGATGGGGCGATACCACGAACGGCGTCAGGCAGGGAATTCACAACCCCTGCCGCGAGCCCGGCCGAGCCAACCAGAAGACTTTGGAAGTCCAACAATCGGTGCGCAGTCGCTACCGTAACCAGGTCGTCGTCTGTCGTGCAGTCGACGACGGCCGCATCACACTCCGCAAGGAAGACCCCACGGATCCGGTCGGTCAGAGTCTGTGCGTCCGCATATTCGCTCCTCTTGATGACGGCTGCACGCAGGCCGCCCTGGCGAAGTGCTTCGACGACATCGATGCTGTTGGTTTCGCCTTTTGCGCTTAGACCATCAATCAACACGGCCCCGTCCACCGTTATTCTGGCCGCCGCGGGCAGCGCTGGTGCGACGACCGCGAAGGCAGGCAGCCCCTTCCGGCCCAATGCCCTGAGCGCGCCAGCGACTTCGTCGCCGACATTACCTCGAAGCCGAGAGTCGACCTTCTTGAATATCTTTTGCCGACCCTGCTTGATGAGTGTTCCAACCAGGGTTTCCACGACCAGACCCGCAGCGGATGGGCGGAGCTGCCGGCTCCCGGTATTGAGGGACACTACATCCATCGTCGATCGCTGGACCACGCTGTCGCGGATAATTCTTGTCTTCGCGAACCGGGAGAACGGTGCGGCGGCGTCTGTTGCTCCGCTTAGGTCATCCGCGACGATTGTCCACAAGTCACAGGAGCCGAACCGCCCCGCGGGCTCTTGAAGATCCGTTTGGCTACAATCCACGGTGCCTCCTTCCTTGGACAAATTGGGCAGAATTCTGGTTGATTCTCTGCAGTAGCTTTGTGTTTGGGGTTCAGATGTATTCATTGGGCTCTGCAAGGTGATTATTGTGCGACGGGGGCAGCGATAGCGTCGTCGAAGCCATGGGCATGTGCCGACTCTTCGTCTCCAATGGGGTGTCGCGGCAAGGTCAGCGCGACGACGACTCCTGCCAACAGGAAGATGCCGGCGACGACGAAGGCACTGTTGTAGCTGTGTGTCGTGTCAACGATGTAACCGGTCACGATCGGTGCTGCGGCTCCGAACGTGTTGCCCCCGATCATGGCTATGCTGTTGGCCCTTCCGGCCAGATGGCGCGACCTGAGCAGATCACCCAGCAACGCCAGGTTCATGGAAACCGTTGTGGAAATGCACGTCATCGAGATGCTGATCAGGATCAGGATCACGGTGACGTCGGAGAAAAACGGCGTCAATAGAACGACTGAACTCGCCAAGAGACAAGCGGCAACGATATACCGGCGTCGGGCCGTGGATTGTGCATGTCTTTTCAGCCCGCGATCAAAGACGATACCGAGTCCGATTCCAGCAAGAACCGCGACGATGTACGGTACAGCCGTAAACAGTCCGGACTTCATGATCGACAAATGATGGACTTGCTCCAGATAGCCCGGGAGCCAAGTGAGAAAAAGGTACTGCGTGTATACGGCTGCTGACTGGACGAGCGCCACGCCCCACATGCTTCGGTATCGCAGGAGGCTCAGGACGCCGCCCGTGGGCTTGCCCTCCTGTGGCTGTTCGCCTGGTACTTTCCGCTCCTCCAGGATCATGGCTCGCTCTGGCCCCGACAGCCACGTGGCCTTGGACGGATCACGGAACCAGATCAGCCATGCACCAAGCCAAATGAATCCGAGGGCGCCCATGATTACGAACATTGTCTGCCAGCCAAAGGAAGTAATTAGGGCCGCTGCCAAGATTGCTCCCAGGGCCGGTCCGGCATAGGCACCTGAGTTGTATATCGAGGCAGCGCGTCCACGCTCGCTGGCGGGCGCCCATTCGCGCAATACTCTTCCGGCGGCCGGATATGTTGACGATTCCCCGACTCCCATTAGCAGCCGGGCTCCAATGAGGCCACCGAACCCGCGGACGATTCCAACGAGCATCGTGGCGAGCGACCAAACGACGATGCTGACTGCGTTAACTACCCGTGGGCCGAACCGGTCGGTGAGGATGCCGCTGGGAATCAGGAACAGCAGGTACGACCATAGGAACGCCGAAAGCATGAGTCCTACTTGAGTCGACGAGAGATTGAGCTCCTTTTGGATAGGTCCTACGGCGACGGAGAGCGCGGTCCGATCCATATAGTTGATCATGACCAGGACGAAGAGGAGGAGATAGATCCACCAACGGCGGCGGGCGATTTTCATTTTCAAAACCTCGTTGTTTCTAAGAATTTAGTGGGAGCTGCCGGCAAGCAGGTCGATGGTTGTGGTTCCGGCGCCGTTGGACTGCCAGATTTTTACTCCAGCTTCGAGCTGGGAATGCGCGATGGGTTCCCCGTCTTTGAGGCTCAGCAATCGGTCATGCCCGGGTACCAGAATCGAAGAAGGATCATCGACGAGCATCCTGCGGACGGTTTCGATGCTTTCCCGGCTCAGGTCTGGATCAAGGGTCATGTCTGCGACCCCTGACATCAATTCAGTTTCGTTCTTGACGGCGTCGCCAGCGAAGATCGCGCGGCCGCCCTCAACCGCCGCGTGGTAGGCAAAGTGCCCGGGCGTGTGTCCCGGAGTCGCCAACGCAAAGAACCCGGGCAATGGTTCTGCGCCGTCGGCAATCCGTTCCACGCGATCCGATTGGCTAAGGAAATCAACGTGGAACTCCGGCAGTTCCCACGTTCCTACGGGCTGTTCGACGGCCCATTCCAACTCCGGGCGCGGCACGATGATGCGCGCGTTGGGGAAAAGGGGAAAGTTACACGCGTGGTCCCAATGGCAGTGCGTGAGGGCGACTGCGGTCACATCTTCGCGTCCGATGCCTTGGTTCGCGAGAGCAGCCATGAGCGGGACACGGTATCCGTAGCCGCCTGTGTCGACAAGGATGGTCTCCCCTTGCCCTCTCAAGACTGAGACGGTGCTCCATCCCAGTCCACCGTGGCAGGTACTTCTGCCGGGAAAACCCTGGATCAAGATAGTCAAGTCATACACAATGCGCCTCCTTGCGATACATGTATTGAGAGATGCGCCGGCCAAGCGCTTCACGGCCAATTGCTTCTGGGCGTCTTGCCGCACGTCGCTGATACTGGCGCCTGCTTGCACTGACGGGGTTACGTCGATGCATGGTCAATGCATCTATCTTGACATTGATGCGTGTTCTGCGCAATAGCCATGCACATTCTGCGCAGATCGAAGAAGTGGGCCGCAAGGCGAGAAGCTCTCGTTTGGGTTTACTTTTGCGGGGCCTGAGGGCAAGCTGCATCGACCCGCGATTTAGCGCATATCAGAGATGCGTGAACCGCGCAGTCTCTCTGCAAAGCGCCTCGTCGGCCATTGCCGCTCTTGGCTGAGGTTGCCAGATTTGGACTTCGGGATGCTCCGTCTGATTCGGTTTTGGTCTCGCGATGCCCCGGTTATTGAAGCAAAGCGTTCTGCGGCTTGACTTCCCCGGGAGGGTCTGACTGGGCGGCAGCGGGGTTTTTGGCCACCAACACGTCGATCCCTTCCGCTTCGAATGCCCTTAGTTCGTCCGGATCGGCACTTTCGTCAGTTACCAGCGTCCAGGGTTTGCCCAGGCGGGTCCAGAAGTGGAAAGGCCGGTGGCCGATCTTTGCGCCGTGCGCGAGAACATAGACGCGCTCTGCGCGTCGGGCCATGAGTTCCTTGAGTCTTGTCTGGGTGAGCTCGGCCTCACATACGCCATCAGTTGCACTGACACCGTCAGCCCCGAGAAAAGCGCGGTCAAACGTCATGCGTTCCAGGGCCGCCTCTGTCAAGGGGCCTACAAAAGCTTGACTGAGTGCCCGCAGCCTTCCGCCGAGGCACTCCAAATCAATGCCTTTGCTGTCATTTAGCTCCGCTATGACTGAAAGGCTCGTTGTGGCGACGTGAAGCCGACTCGTCGCCTTAAGCTCGTGGGCTAGCAATGCGATGGTCGATCCGGCGTCGAGTAGAACCGACTCTCCCGGCTGAATGAGCTGGGCTGCGGTCCGGGCGATCGCCAATTTCGCGTCGTACGCTTCGCCTGCGCGCTGCCTTAGCGCGGATTCAGGATGGGCGGCCGGTGCCATGGCGCCGCCATATGTCCTGGCGAGAAGTCCTTCAGCGGTGAGGCGCGCGAGGTCGCGGCGGATAGTCGATGCCGTCACATTGAAGTGCGCGGCGAGTTCCTCCACGCCTGTCAGGCCGACGGTGGTGGCGCGCTTGACGATCTCATCGCGGCGCATGTGGGAGTTCGTGGCCAATTCGATGCCTTTCGCTACGGGTCAGGCCGATGCACATCCCGTACACAGCTTTCGACGATGATCAGATGCTACCCGGGCAGGATCGCTCGGCGCTTCCATTGGTCACTTCGCTGATCCACGATTTCCTGGGCGAAGTCCGCAATCCGTTTTCGTATCGGATGCAGGAGTTGCCTATATTATTTACATCTATTTGTCAGAAGTTGGCGGTAATCCCGCAAATGACGACATTCCGCGGTCTAGGGTGGGACATCGAGAGGACAGGCAGAGTGACCGGATCACGCAACGGCACGCGCAGCCGGGAGGATGTGCCGGTGGGTCCGCCGGGCGGCCTCATCGTTGGCGCGTATGCCACGTCTCCATACCGCAACGACTGGCATCCAGAGTTCGAGAGTCGGCTTTTTGGCCGCATGATGTGCGGAGGCCTGTCACCCGCCTCCTCGCCGGTAGGCGGTGAAGAATTTCCCAGCGACTCCAACCCCAACCACCCTTAAGAGGTCAGCCCGTGCCCCCACGCCAATCTTCCGAATCTTCCAGAGTCAAAGCCGCCGTCAGCGACGCGTATCCTTCCATGCGCGCGTCCATTCTCGAAGGCCAGATCCCCCCCGGAACGCGGATCAACATCGACGCCGTTTCCCGCAGCCTAGGCGTGTCCCAAACGCCGGTGCGTGAGGCGCTGCAGCGGCTTGAGGGGGACAACCTTGTGGTGTACAGCCCCGGCCGCGGCTATAGTACAACGCCCCTACTGGATCTGGCCGAGCTGCGCTCCCTTTTTGAGTTCCGGCTTCTGGTAGAACCCTGGGCCGCGCGCTCGGCGGCGGTGGATCGGCTCGCGAATCCCGCTGGGGCGCTCGAGAACGAGCTGGCGGCGTTCCGCAGCGCAATGCAGGGCGCGGGGGACCGGCGCCAGGACCTCGTGGCGCACGACGCTCGCTTTCACGACACGATCCTGGCTGCGTCCGGCAACAATATCGTCCGCCACGCCTTTGCACAGACGCACTGCCACCTGCACACGTTCCGGCTTTACCCTGCTGACGTCGACGGCGCCATCACCGTCGCTGAGCACTCGGCCATCCGGGAGGCCATCCAGGCCTGCGAGCCAGAGCAGGCCGAGGCGGCGATGGCCGAACATATCAGGAACTCATTCGGGCGGTTTGCGCAGGCTTTCTCGGGTAATTCAGCGTTGCTTCCACTGGAAGACGGCGGCCCCCGAGGGCGACACATTGTGAAGTGAAACGAAGCCCCGGCTTGGCACCGGGGCTTTTTGCTGGGCTGACCCCTTGATATCGATACCATTTCCTATATGATTGTTGAAATTCATATAGGAAATGGCCATCCGGTCGTTCACTGAGAGAAGAGATTCATGCCCTCCATCATTTCCATCACCACCCAGGACGTCCGGTTTCCCACGTCCTTGGAACTCGATGGCTCCGACGCGGTCAACGTTGACCCGGACTACTCTGCGGCTTACGTCGTCATTCGCACGGACGCGAGCGACGAGGGGCACGGCTTGGTGTTCAGCTGCGGGCGCGGGAACGACATCATTACGTACGCCATCGACGCCTACTCCCGCCTGCTGCTGGGCCGCGATATTGATGAGTTGATCTACGATCTGGGCAACGCGTCCAAGCGCCTTATCCACGATTCGCAGCTCCGTTGGCTTGGCCCGGAAAAAGGCGTCACGCAAATGGCGGCTGGAGCGTTGGTCAGCGCCCTTTGGGACATCCGTGCCCGCCGCGAAAACAAGCCTCTTTGGCTGCTCCTCAGTGAAATGCCCGCCGAGGAAATCGTCGACGTCGTCGATTTCACGCATATCCGTGACGCCCTGAACCCGCAGCAGGCGCTCGACATCCTGCGCGCCGGCGAAGAAGGCAAGGCTGCCCGCATTGCGTCACTCATGACCGACGGCTACCCGGCTTACACCACGTCGCCCGGGTGGCTCGGTTACAGCGATGAGAAGCTGGTGCGGCTGAGTAAGGAAGCCGTTGCGGACGGCTTCTCGATGATCAAGCTCAAAGTGGGCGGGGACATAAACGACGACCGCCGCCGCATGGCCATCGCCCGGGAAGCAGTGGGAAACCTTCCTATCGCCATCGACGCCAACCAGCGCTGGGAGGTGTCCGAAGCCATCGACTGGGTTAAGCAGCTGGCCGAATACGACCCGTACTGGATCGAGGAGCCCACCAGCACCGACGACATCTTGGGCCACGCGGACATCCGCCGGGGAGTATGGCCGGTTCGTGTCGCCACCGGCGAGGCCGTGGCTAGCCGAATTGTCTTCAAGCAGCTCATGCAGGCCGGCGCCATCGATGTCCTTCAGCTCGACTCCACCCGCGTGGGTGGTGTGAATGAAAACATCGCGAACCTCCTCCTCGCCGCCCGCTTCGATGTGCCCGTATGCCCGCATGCCGGCGGTGTGGGGCTGTGTGAACTGGTCCAGCACTTCTCCTTCTTTGACTACGCCGCCATCACCGGCACGCAGGAAGGCCGGATGATCGAATATGTGGATCACCTGCACGAACACTTCGCCGAGCCCGTTCGCATCCTCAACGGCCGGTACACCGCGCCCCGCCGCCCGGGCACGGGTGCCGAGATGCTGAGCGCATCCCGGACGACATGGGAATTCCCCACCGGTGCCGGCTGGCTTGAGGTGGGCGACCGAGCGGCCGTGACGGGCGCGTCCCTGGTTCCCGCAGGCGGCGTACGATGAACACCACCATCGAAGAGCTCAACGCCAGGGTGGAGGCCGCCCACGGTGCCTTCGAAAAGGGCCGCGCAGCGGATCCGCAGGTCCGTGCTTCGTGGTTGGAGGCCGTGGCAACCGGGCTGGAAAATAGCGGCAGCGCCCTCGTGGAGCTGGCTAGCAAGGAAACACATCTCAGCACGCCACGGCTAGAAGGCGAATTGAAGCGCACCGTCTTCCAGCTGAGGCTCTTTGCCGAAGAAATTCGGCAGGGCGAACACTTCGACGCGACGATCGACCATGCAGACGCCCGCTGGGGCATGGGCCCGCGGCCGGATCTCCGCAGGGTCAACGTCCCACTCGGCGTTGTGGCGGTCTTCGGGGCATCCAACTTCCCGTTTGCCTTCAGTGTCATGGGTGGCGATAGCGCCTCGGCTTTGGCCGCCGGCTGCGCCGTCGTGCACAAAGCGCATGACGGCCACCGGCAACTCGCGGCGCGCACGGCGGAAACCGTGATGGCCGCACTTGACGGCGCTGGCGCACCCTCCGGCCTGTTCTCGCTGGTGAATGGACGCCCCGCGGCCGAGGCGCTGGTAGACCATCCGCTGATCAAGGCCATTGGGTTCACAGGCTCGACGGCGGGCGGCAGAGCATTGTTCGACCGCGCCGCCGCGCGGCCGGAGCCTGTCCCATTCTTCGGCGAGCTGGGCGGGATAAACGCCGTTTTCGTCACCAGGGGAGCCTGGGAGTCCCGGCGAAGCGAGATTGTCAACGGTTACTTCAGCTCGTTCACTATGGGCATGGGGCAGTTCTGCACCAAACCGGGACTGTTGTTCGTCCCCGCTGGCGGCCGGGATGAGGTTCGCAGGCTGCTAAGCGATGCCCTGTCCGGGTTCTCACCTGCCGAGCTCCTGAGTGAGCGGCTGCATCACGGCTTCCGGGAGGCAGTAGAACAGCTTCGGGACAAGGCCGGTGTTGACGTCCTGGTGGAAGGCGACTTCGCGGCGGCGCCGGCGCCAACCCTACTTCACACCACCCCAGCTGCTGTGCGCCGTGATCCGTCGATCCTTCGTCAGGAAATGTTCGGGCCGGCCAGCGTAGTTGTGGAATACGGCGATGAGTCCGAACTTGCGGCCCTTGCAGGAATGCTCGAGGGGCAGCTCACCACCACGTTGCAGGCAGAGCCGGATGACGACGTTACCGAGCTCGCCGCCCGGCTGACGGACGTCAGCGGTCGCGTGCTGTGGAACGGCTGGCCGACCGGAGTCACGGTCAGCTATGCCCAGCACCACGGTGGACCATATCCCGCCACGACATCGGCCACCACCTCCGTTGGAACGGCCGCCATCCGCCGCTTCCTTCGGCCTGTGGCCTATCAGTCGTTCCCCGAGGCGCGACTGCCCGAGCCACTGCGGGATGCCAACCCTTGGAACGTGCCGCAACGAGTGGACGGCGAGTGGCGCGGCAGGGGACGTGTCGCTAACTCACCGTCGATTGAAGGTCCGCGATGAACTCCCGCCATACCGCTGCCTCGGTTCTACCCGACGACGCCGGAGACGCGCTACTGATCGGCCGGATCTGGGACTTCGAAACCGCCGGTCCCCGTGTGGTGGCGGTCCACGGAGAGGACATGTTCGACATCCAGCGCCTGGCCGGGACGGTCTCCGAGCTGTTGGAGCGCACAGACCCGGCTGCTGATGTTCGCTCGGTAATTGCCGACAGCTCGGTGATCGAACCACGGTGGAAGACTGCCGACGTCGTCGAGGCGTCCCTCCGGCAGGAAACCAGCCGACCCTGCCTTCTGGCTCCGGTTGACCTCCAGGTCATCAAGGCGTGCGGCGTGACTTTTGTGGACAGCATGATCGAACGCGTCATCGAGGAACGCTGCGGCGGAGAGGCCAGCCGGGCCACGGCGATGCGCGAGCTCGTGGGCAAGGCACTCGGCGGCAGCATCACCGCGGTGCGCCCCGGGTCTCTTCAGGCCGCGGAGGCCAAACGTGTTCTAATCGCCGAAGGTCTATGGTCCCAGTATCTGGAAGTCGGAATCGGGCCGGATCCAGAGGTCTTCACTAAGGCGCCGGTGCTCTCGTCTGTGGGTCTTGGCGCCGGCGTGGGGATTCCATCCTTTTCTTCGTGGAACAACCCCGAGCCGGAACTCGTGCTCATCGTCAATTCGCGGGGAGACGTTGTGGGCGCGACCCTGGGCAACGACGTGAACCTTCGCGACGTCGAGGGCCGCAGCGCGCTCCTCTTGGGCAAGGCAAAGGACAACAATGCCTCCAGCGCGCTGGGACCGTTCATTCGGCTGTTTGACGAGGGTTTTACCCTGGACACGGTACGGCAGGAAGAGATCCTGCTGCGCGTGGAAGGTACAGACGGCTACGCAATGGAGGGCCGCAATTCCGTGGCCAGAATCAGCAGGTCATTCGAGGAACTTGTGGCGGCCACTTTCGGCCCGCACCACCAGTACCCCGATGGTTTCGCCCTGTTCACGGGTACCTTGTTCGCACCCGCTCAGGACAGGGACACGCCCGGGCTGGGATTCACCCACAAGATGGGTGACGTGGTCACCATCAAGAGCCGCCACCTTGGCTCGCTCGTCAACCACGTGGCCGCCGCCGAAGAACTGCCGGAATGGACGTTCGGGGTCCGACAGCTGTTCAATTACCTGAGCTCTCAGGAACCCGCGACGCCAGCCCACAGCTGACGGTTCAGCGTCGCCGTCGCGCTGTGGTGGGGAAGCGTACGTGCTTTGCCTAGCTCTGGCTCTGGTGCTGAAACCCCCAGTCACCACCCCTATCTGCGCCAGTCTGTGATCTCGGACGAGGCATCCGAGTTGGTCAAGCCATTTGCTTCTGCGAAGCATTCGTACATGATTACCCCGAATCCTATTGTTCATCTGTTTGTGGCTGTAGATTTGGCTATCCTTCACGAATGGCCACCGTTGCCCCGGCAATGTGTTGAACATGACAGATGACAGACAAATTTTTAGTACAGCATTTTCACGACGTGGCTTCTTCGCGGCGGCCGGAGTCGCTAGTGCCGGCGCAGCGCTGGCCGGCGCGGCACCTGCGACCGCGGACGTTGGGGGTAAGGCGTCGGCGTTGCCGACGACGGTAGGTGACCCGCTGACAACCCCGATCGTGAACGGCCTGCACCTCCAGTTCGGGGCGGACGCGTCCAGCGAAGTCGTGGTGTCATGGCATACCCTGCAGCCGGTCAGCCATGCCCGGGCGATGCTCGGTGAGTTGGACGGAAGCTACGGCAAGAGCCAGGATGCAGTGCAGACCAGTTACACCGACGGCAAATCCGGTCAAATCGTTTACGCCTATCATGCGAAACTCACCGGTCTGAAATCGTCCCACGACTACGTCTACGCGGCCATCCACGACGGCGCGCAGCCTGAGTTTGGTTCTTTCCGTACTGGACCGCGCGGCCGCGAGGCTTTCACCTTCACCAGCTTCGGCGACCAGGGCACACCGACGTTGGGAAAGAAGTACGTCCCGCCGGCCGGAGTTACGCTCGCTAATCCGCCGTGGGTCAACGACAATCTCGGCTCGCCCGCTGCGGGGGACATGCCCGCCGGAATCGAACGCGTGCAGCCCTTGTTCCACTTGTTCAACGGCGACCTCTGCTACGCCAATGGCTCCGTGGACCGAGTACGCACTTGGACCGATTTCTGGGACAACAACTCCCGCAGCGCCCGGCACCGTCCATGGATGCCGGCGGCGGGCAACCATGAGAACGAGCTTGGCAACGGGCCAATAGGCTACGCGGCCTACCAGACATACTTTTCGGTACCGCCGCAGCCAGGCCAAACCGACATCACCCGCGGGCTCTGGTACTCCTTCACCGTCGGCTCCGTGCATGTGATCAGCCTGGCCAACGATGATATCTGCATCCAGGACAGCGGAAGCAGCTACGTCCGCGGATACTCCCAGGGCGCGCAGAAAGCATGGCTTGAGAAGGAACTGATCGCTGCCCGGTCCGACAAGAACATCGACTGGGTTGTAATCTGCATGCACCAGGTCGTCATCAGCACCGCGAGCGCGCTCAACGGCGCCGATCTGGGCGTCCGGCAAGAATGGGTGCCGCTGTTCGATAAATACGGCGTCGACTTGGTCGTTTGTGGCCACGAACACCACTACGAACGATCTCACCCGATCCGCGGCCAGCAGCCCAACGCGACACTGACCCCAATCCCGGCAGACACCAACACCGACATCATCGACACTACCAAGGGCACCGTGCACATGGTTCTGGGAGGCGGGGGCACCTCAGTCACCTCCAACCAGATGTTCTACAACCCGCCCGCCTGCCGTGTTATTACGAGCGTCGGACCGCTCAACCCTACGACCAACAGGCGGCCACCGGTTTACACGCAGGAAGACGCACCCTGGTCGGCCAAGCGCGACGCCGCCAACTCGTACGGATTCGCCGCCTTCACCGTCGACCCGGGAACCCAGCCCGGAGGAATGACCAAACTGCAAGTCACCTACTACAACGTGCTCGGGCCACAAGGACAGCTGGCCGCCTTCGAATCCTTCACACTGCAGCGGCCCCGCACCGACAACACCCGCCAAGGCGTCGGCAGCGGAAACGACAAAGGCCAATAAAACTAAACGCCGTCCGCGGCTGAACCACGTCGGCCCGCTCCTGCTGCAAACAGGTGCAGCGGGAGCGGGCCGGCCAAGGAGACCGGTCCCTTACCCTTTGGTCCCGGCCAGCCTTCCGGGCGGGTCTGACACACCGGCAAGTCGCGCCGGGTACCCCATCGAGAAAGATTGAAGAACACATGCGATACCTCGCTCATCGATTCACCTGGAAACCATTCGCGGCCGCCGCCGGCGCCGCGGTCCTGGCTACCTCCACCCTCACCGCCGGCCTGTTCGGCTTCGGCGCCGGCCCGGCCACCGCCAGCGAAAACCATGTGGACACGTCCACACCCATCAAGCATGTGGTGGTGATCTTCGGCGAGAACGTCTCGTTCGACCACTACTTTGCCACCTACCCCAAGGCTGCCAACACGCCGGGCGAAACCCAGCAGGGAACCGGGCTCCCGGCAACCCAGTTCACCGCCGCCAAGAACACGCCGACGAACATTGCCACACTGGCTCACGACGGCCTGCTGGGACCGAACAACCCGAACTCCATCCAGCCGCAGCGACTGACACCGGCACAGGCCGTCACCTGCGACCAGAACCACACCTACACCGCCGAACAGTTGGCCTACAACGGTGGCCTCATGAACAAGTTCGTTGAGAACACCAGCAAGGACGTGTGTGCAGCGAACCAATATGGGGCGCCCGGCCTGACCATGGACTACTACGACGGGAACACCGTCACCGGTATGTGGAATTACGCCCAGAACTACGCCATGAGCGACTCGTCCTTCAGCACCGGCTTTGGCCCGTCAACCCCGGGCGCGTTGAACCTGGTCTCGGGCCAGACGCACGGTATCCAGGAATTCACTGCCGCGGGTGCACCCGTCGTTCCGACAGCCAGCACCAGCACCGTACGCGTCCCAAACTCGAGCGGCGTCGGAACAGTGATCAACGACCCCGACCCGGCCTACGACGACTGCTCCAACAGCAGCCATAAGACCACGAACAACGTGGCCAGCGCGCAAGGTAAGAACATCGGCGATCTGCTCAACGCCAAGGGTGTTAGTTGGGGATGGTTCCAGGGCGGATTCACGCCGACCGCCCCGGTGTCCGGAGCCACGCCGGCTTCCTGCCTGAGCACGCACACCAACGTCACGGGCGCCTCCATCGTCGACTACTCCCCGCACCACGAGCCGTTCCAGTACTATGCCTCCACCGCCAACCCGCACCACCTGCCGCCGGCTTCGGTCGCAGAAATCGGTCACAACGGCCAGGCCAACCACCAGTACGACGTGACGGCGTTCGACCAGGTCGTCAACTCGAACAACATGCCGGCCGTGTCGTTCCTGAAGGCTCCCCAATACCAGGATGGCCACCCGGGAAGCTCCGACCCGATCGACGAGCAGGCCTTCGTTGCTAAGCAGGTCAATGCCATCCAGAACTCCCAGAACTGGGACAGCACCGCCGTCATCCTTGCCTACGACGACTCTGACGGATGGTACGACCACGTAGCAGCAGCCGTGAAGAACTCCTCCAACTCACCCGATGATGCCGCGTTCTGCCTGAACGCGTACAACAAGGGCGTACCCATGGCCGGCGGCTACGCGGACCGTTGCGGCCCGGGCCCGCGCCAGCCGCTGATCGTGGTTTCTCCGTTCGCGAAGACGAACTTTGTCGACCACACCCAGACGGACCAGACATCCATTCTGCGTTTGATCGAGGACAACTGGAGCACCGGCCAGATCGGTGGTTCCTCCCTCGACGCCCACGCGGGCTCGCTAACCAACATGTTCGACTTCAAACACCCCAACACGGACAAGGTCATCCTGAATCCGACGACCGGGGCCGTCGTCCCCGGAAAGGACTCCAACGGCAACGGCAACCATAACGGAATCGGCAAGCAGATCAACAACTGGTGGAACGGCCTGAACTGGAATTGATCCTCCATCCTGCGCTCTAGCCGCAGCGACACAGGAGGAACCGGCTCGCCGTGGTGCTGCGGCGGATCTGCTGCGGTGCCATGACATGGAAATTCGGAAAGGACCTCCGCGATGCACACCACAGAATGCCGGTCGCGTCTAGGCATGTCCTGACGCTCCTGGCGGGATGGGCACTAGCCACAGGCAGCTTTTCAGACGAACGGGCTCAACGATGGGCCGAACTGCGTACCCTTGCGGGTTCGCAGCAGCTAGGACTTCTTGATGAGGGGAAATACAGCATGGGCAAGAAAAGACGTTTGCGTAAGGGCGTGGCCATTCCGGCTGCCGCCGTGGCGCTGGTATTGGCTGGCGGCGGCGCTTATGCGGCCGGTAACACCGACTGGGGGCAGCGCCTGATCGGGCGCCAGGCCAACGGGTCGGTACTGACCGCGAGTAACCAGTTGGTCACCCCGGCCGGGTCCGGGGTGGAGCAGACCGGTAGGCCGATGGCTTTGGCCGTGAGCCCGGACGGTCACACTTCGGTCAATGAAACCTATGACGGGAAGGGCACCTTCACCGTGACCGACTTGGTGGGGCATAAAGTCCTGCAGCAGTACACGCCGCCGGCCGGCACCGGCAGCGGACAGGCCGGGTATGGCGGGTTGCTTTACTCAGCGGATGGCAAGAGCCTGTGGGCCGGGCAGAAATCAAACCTGCTGCGTTTCACGGTTGCCGCGGACGGGACTCTGTCCAGCCCGGTGGTCGTGGCATTGCCGGGCGTGAGCGGTAAGCAGCCGTTGCCGGCCAGTCTTGCCTTCGCCCCCGGCGGGCAGCAGATCCTGGTCACCCTGAACGGAACCAACACCATGGCTGTCCTGGACGCGGGTACCGGGGCCTTGGTCCGTCAGGTTGCGGTCGGCAACGCGCCGCGGGACGTCGTGGTGGCCGGTGCGCACGCGTTCGTGGCCAACCAGGGCGGGCGCACCGCGGTGCCCGGGGATAAAACCAACCTCTCCTACGGTACGGATATTGTCACCAACACCGATAACGGTTCTCCGTCTACCGGTACCGTCTCGGAGGTCGACCCGGCGACCGGAGCCGTGGTGCGCAGTTACGACGTGGGTCTGGCCCCCTCGGCCTTGATGGTCCAGGGCACAGACGTGTTCGTCGCGAACTCCAACTCCGACACCGTCTCGGTGCTGGATACCAAGACCGGCAAAGTTGCCCAGACCATCAACGTCAACCCGTTGCCGGGTGCGCCGACCGGCAGCGAACCGAATTCGTTGACGATGCTGGATCCGACGCATCTGGCCGTGAGCCTGGGAACCGCGAACGCAGTCGCCGTCTACGACTACAGCAACGCCCAGACACCGGCTGGCTTTCAGGGCCTGATCCCCACCGGCTGGTACCCCGGCACCGTGGTGCTCGACAAGGCCCTGGGCGAGATCGTCGTGGCCGCGCAGAAGGGTGTCGGGTCCCTCGGCGCCCAGGCCACCAACAGCCAGGGCGCGGGCACCGCGACCGTCACCGGGCATAGCGTATATTCGGACATCGGGCTCGTCAGCACCGTCCCGATCCCCAAGACCAACGACATGCCCAACTACACCAAGCAGGTCTGGTCAAACAACCAATGGACCGCGTGGCAGGACCAGCAAAAGGCCAAGGGCGATCAGGGCAAAGCGAAGCCGGCGGCGATCCCGCAGCGTGCCGGTGACCCCTCCACCATCAAGCACGTGTTCATGATCGTTAAGGAAAACCGCACGTACGACCAAGTCCTGGGCGATGACACCCGCGGCAACGGCGCACCCTCCCTAGCCCAGTTCGGCGGGGCGACCACCCCGAATTTCCATGCCTTGGTCCAGCAAGGACCGTTGCTGGATAACACCTACTCCTCGGGCACTATGTCCGCCGATGGCCACCAGTGGCTGACACAGGCCAACGTTGATGAGTATCTGAACCAGTCGATCAGCAACTACACCCGGAGCTACCCTTACAACGGCGGGGACGCGATGGCCTACGGCTCCACCGGGTTCCTCTGGGACAACGCTGCCGCGCACGGCGTCAGCGCCAAGGACTGGGGCGAGTACACGAACAAGTGGACCAGCGCCACCGGTGCCAACGACACCAACAGCTGGGCCCAGTGGTACCAGAACACCCTGGCCCAGGAAGCCGGCAAACCAGCGATCATCCCGCAGGACGCGTTCCACGCCTCCACCGACGTGCCCTCGCTCACGAAGATCCTGCAGCCGCAGTTCCCGGGCTTCCAGCTGCAGATCCCGGACCAGTATCGGGCCGACCTGTTCCTCAAGGACCTGAAGAGCGCTGAACAAAACAACAACCTGCCGCAGTTGAACATCATGACGATCATGAACGATCACACCGCCGGCACTTCGGCCGGCTCCCCAACACCCTCGGCCATGGTCGCCGACAACGACCTTGCAGTGGGACGGATCATCGACGGCATTTCGCATAGCAAGTTCGGTCAGGACTCCGCCGTGTTCGTCGTCGAAGATGACAGCCAGAACGGTGTCGACCATGTCGATGGGCACCGCGCCCCGGTGCTGATCTGGTCCCCATATGCCCGCCGTAACGCCGTCGTAAGCGACTTCTACACCCAGCTGAACGTCGTGCGCACCATCGAGCAGATCCTCGCCCTGCCGCCCATGACGCAGATGGACCTCGCCGCCGAACCCATGTACTCGGCATTCACCAACAAAGCAGACACCACCCCGTACACCGCTAAGCCGAACCAGATCCCGCTCGACACCATGAACGGGGCACCGAACACCCTCACCGGCGCAGCCGCCGCATGGGGCACCTGGTCGGCGCAACAGGACTGGTCAGGACCTGACCGCGTCGATCCCGGCCGACTCAACCGGGTCGACTGGTACGCCGCACACAACTGGACCACCCCCTACCCCGGAGACGCCCGCATCCTCTTCCCCAACGAAGTACCCGACGGACCCGGCGACGGCGACAACGCCCCCATCGGGACCGGGAAATAGCAACAAGACCACGGCTAAACCCATAACGGGCCCCGTCTAAACCTTGGTTCTAGCGGTCGTTGCAACACCCAGAATTTTGGGAGTTGCAACGACCGTGTCTCGTTTATGCTGTGATTCGCCAGGTCGAGGTCGCCATGGCCAAGATTGGAAGGCGGGAAATCCGGAAGTGAGCAGCCGACGCATTTACCCTGACGGCGAAGCATCGACTGCAAGACGGAAACGAGCTCCTTCGACGCCCGACCGGCCCAATCGCGGTGCCCGCACCCCGGCATCGCCGCGCTGGAAAAACCAATTGCTCCGCGATGCCTGCCTCTGGAGGATCGATAGAAGATCCGGGACCTGTCTGGAGCAGGAAGGTTCGAGCGGCCGGTGTAGCTTCAGGGCGAAATAAAAGGTTTACGGCACTGGGACGAACCAACCGAGCCAGCTCTGGCCGCACCCGAGCGCAAAAGGCCCATTTGAGCTATGCGCACGCCATCGGAGCACCCGTGGGATGGGACGATGCACTTCAACGAGCCCGCGGGGTCACGCCCAGCCGGGATTCTGGATCCTGTCCGCTCCACCTTTGAGGCCAAGCTCGGATCGGCATCCGCAAGACTGAATATGCGGTTGATGGCCTCTACTTTTTGAATGCATGGTCAGAGTATTCGGAATGCCCCAACCACTGAGGGCCCAATTCTCCTAAGCCGAATCAGTCAAGAACCCGGCGCCGGATGCATCCGTGTTGTCTGTTGTTTGTGTGGGCTCCCAGGCGGTCGCCGCCTCGGCGCCGAAACTGCCTAGCAGTGTGAGGGAATCGGCCGTCGGCGAGCCGGGCTTTGCGGAAAATACGCGCAGCACTTGGTCCGGGTCGTCCGGGAGCGTCAGGTTTTCAACGTTCAGTTCCAAGTCGCCGACGACGGGGTGGTGCAACCGCAGACTGCCCGCAGACCTCCTGGCCACCCGGTGTCCGGCCCACCACAGGCGGAAGTTCTCGCTCTGAACTGCGAGTTCGCCAACGAGCTGATTGGCCTGGGCATCGTCCGGATGCCGGCCAATGTCCACTCGGAGGGTTCCGACCGCTTCGGCCGCTACGGAATTCCAGTCCCGGAAGAGTTCCTTTGCTCGCGGATCGAGCATCATCCAGCGAGTCAGGTTCCGCTCGGCAGCAGGCATGGACGGGAAATCGGCAAGCAGGAGAAAAGCCAGATGATTTCCGGCCAAAACATCCGTTCGGCGCCCCAGTACCAGTGCGGGCACGCTTCCCACGGCATCCAGCAGTTGCTTCAGGGCGGGCCGAACGCTCTGGGCCGGTAGGGGTGGACGCTGGGACTTCGCACAGTTCTCAAGGAGGTCCATCATGTGCGCCTGTTCGCTGGAATCCAGGCGCAGAGCCCGGGCTACCGAGTCCAGTACTGCCCTGGACGGGTGGATGTTGCGGCCCTGCTCGAGGCGCGTGTAGTAGTCCGTGCTCACGTCCGCCAGCCGGGCTATCTCCTCGCGCCGCAGCCCGGGAACCCGTCGGACACCCGAAGTGCCTGGCAGGCCGCCGTCCTCGGGCTTCAGCCGTGACCTCATGGCCTTCAGGAATTTTCCAAACTCTGCGCTTTGACCCATGATTCCTATTCTCCACGTCCCGATCACAGCTTTCTACAAGGAAGGTAGGACTGTCCTTCCTAGGAAAACCAGGGAGTGGCATACCGGCTGACACGACGTCCCAAGATAGGTAGCGTATTTTGCAAGCCCGGGCGCACGGTTCGCACCGAATTTCGTGCGGGGCGCTCGAAGGGTCCAATCTCACTGACGGAAGAATCGATAGTGTCGCAGACGCAAGAAACCACCACACCCACCGTGACCCTCAACAACGGCGTCGAAATTCCGCAAATCGGCTTCGGCGTGTTCCAGGTTCCGCCGGACGAGACCCAGCGAATCGTCGAGGATGCGCTTGAGGCCGGCTACCGCCACATAGACACCGCCGCCGCCTACCGCAACGAGGCCGGCGTCGGAGCAGCCATCGCTGCCTCAGGCATTGCCCGGGATGAAATCTTCATCACCACCAAGCTGCGCAATGGCGAGCAGGGCAACGCGCATGAGGCCTTCCAGAACAGCCGGAAAGCGCTTGGTGTCGACTTCGTGGATCTGTACCTGATTCACTGGCCGGTGCCCTCGCAGGGGCTCTTCGTCGAAGCTTGGAAGGCGATGGAGAAGCTTTACGCCAACAGCGTGGTGCGTGCCATCGGT
>FSZH01000246.1_pt1 | contig 19082 bp, 13 predicted proteins | sample 1638741 | NCBI WGS metagenome assembly FSZH01 (sample SAMEA3914813, study PRJEB12502) | metagenome | biome: forest; material: soil | place: Canada | collected 2011-07-07 | depth 0.3 m | reverse complement strand
TCCCGGAGCCCGTGGGGCCCACGATTGCGGTGCGGGTGCCGGCCGGAAGCGTAAGGTCGATGCCGAGCAGGACTTCAGTGCCGCCGTCGTACGCGAAACGGACGCCTTCGAAGCGGACCTCGCCGCGCACTGCGGCCGGATCCACCGGGACGGGCCGCGCCGGGGCAGTGATCTCGGGAGCCAAGTCCAGGTACTCAAAGATGCGGCTGAAAAGGGCCATCGCGGTGACCCATTGGACGCCGAGGTCCAGGAGGCTCATGACGGGGCGGAAGATCGCACCCTGCAGGGCAGTGAACGCCACGAGCGTCCCGATGGTCATGCCTCCGCTCGTGACGGGCAGTCCAGCGGCCAGGTAGATGAGCGCCGGAATGGCCGAGAAGATGATGCCCATGGTGGACATCCGCCAGCGGCCGGCCAACTGGGAGCGCATCTCCAGTCCGATCAGCCGTTTGGAGCTTTCCGTGTAGCGGTGTGCGTCGCGCTTGGTGGTTCCGAGGGTTTTGGAGAGCCGGACGCCGGAGACCGACAGTCCTTCCTCGACCTGCGTGTTCATGGTGGCCAGTTCGCTCTGCAGCGTGGACGTGATGTTGCGCCGGAGCAGGGCCACCCGGCGGGTGAACAAGACTGCCGGCGGGATCACTATCAGGGACAGGAGCGAGAGCCCGGGCGAAATGGCGACCATGGCGATGGCGGTGGCAATTGCCGTGGTCAGGTTGGACGCAACACCGGTCGCGGTGGAGGTGATGACCTGCTGCAGGCCGGAAATGTCGTTGTTCAACCGCGACTGCACCTCGCCGCTGCGGGTCCGGGTGAAGAATCCCAGTGATTGCTGCTGCAGGTGTGTAAACAAGCGCGTGCGCAGCGTGTGCATGATCTTCTGGCCCATGCCCGTGGTCATCCAGGTCTGCAGCACGCCAATGAGTGCGGTTGCGGCTGCCACGGCGATCAATCCGGCGGCCAGCCACGCGAGAAGCGGTAGATCCTTGCCGGGGAGCGCGACGTCGATGATGTGGCGAACGAGGAACGGCTGTGCCAAGCCGATGATGCTCGACGCGCTGATGAGAAGCACGACGGCGGCAATGGTCACCTTGTGCGGTGTGAACAGCCCGGCGATCCGTTTGAGGCTCACGGGATGCTGTTTTAGCTGGGTGCGGTCGGCAGGATTGAGGCGGGCGGGGCCGCGGCCGGGATTTCGGGCTCCAGCGCCCGGACGATGGGGATTTTGGGTGAGGATATTCTCCGTCATAAGCACCACCTCCAGTGGCGAGCGGGGCGCGGGAATCGCGCCTTTCTAATACAGAGGCTACCTCACTATGTGGTTACCGGTCAAATTGCTAGACTGGCAAAATGCACTCACAGCCCTCTGATTCTGCCGACCTTGGCGATCTCTTCCATGCCGCTTTCCGAGGGCTGCGCCGGACCTGGGCCGAGCAGCTGTCGCCCTGGGAGCTGACGCCGCACCAGTGGCGGGCGCTCATGACGCTTATGCGCCCGGCGCCCGGGGAGCCGATGCGGTTGAAAGACCTGGCGGAACGGCTGCGCATTGCGCCGCGTTCGGCCACGGAAGTGGTGGACCAGCTGGAGGTCAAAGGCCTCGTCCGTCGCGATCCGGACCCCACGGACCGGCGGGCCACCCTTGTCGCCGCCACCCCAGCCGGCCAGCAGCTCTTCGCGAAGATCAGCGCCGAACGTCGCGGCAAGTCGTCCGAGTACTTTGCCCGGCTCAGCGCAGAAGATCGCGACGAGCTGGCCCGGATTCTGGGGCAGCTCAGGGATTGAAGCCAACGCCGCTTCCCTCCCAAGTTGCCGCAGAGTAGGTAGAGTCGAAGCCATGACTCGCCGGAAGGTTCCAGTTGCCCTCGTCGCGCTCCCTTTCGCGTTGTGCCTTATCGCACTTGCGCCAGCGGAGACCGCAGGGGCCGCATCCTGCGATTCGCAAGGCCTTCTAGGGGTAGTCGGCATGTGCTCTCCCGGCAGCTCCCCATCTCCCCGGCCGACGGGCAAAGCAACCCCGTCCACCACGGCCAGCCCACCGGTACAACCGCAACCCCAGCCGGATCCCGGCGTCGCAGTTCCTCCCGGTGGCGCTTCAACGACCGCGCCGGCGGTGACCGCCGAACCGGCACCCACCCAGGTGGCGCCACCCGCTACGATCACCGCTGCGGTGCCGTCGCCGATCGTTTCCAATCCGAGCCCCTCGACGCAAAATTCAGCCTCGGCGGCGGCCGCCCGCATTGACCCCGGCGCCCCTGCCCAGAGCGACCATCCCATCGCTCCAACCGTCTCGGTGGCTGGAATCCTGGTGGCCTTCGGCGGAACCCTCATTGCCGCGGGCGGCGTCGTTGGCCTCAGAAGATTTCCGCCGCTCTAATCCCGGCCCCTGAGATACTGAGCGAGTCCGAATTGAGCGAGGCGATTACGCACTTGGCGTTCTACGCGGGCTGGCCGAAGATGATGTCCGCCATGGCGGTCGCCAAGCAGGTGTTTGCCGAGTAGCCAAGTTCACGTCAGAGGGCGCTTGGCCCCCTCTTTCCCGGTTGCTGGCCGAAGTCAGGCCTGCGGGGTCTGCCCTTGGAGGGAGGCAATCTGTGCCCGCGCGGCTGCGATGAGCTCCTCGTTAGTGTTGGCGTGGCCGTTGAGGCCCCAGCCGCCGTCGGGGGCTTCCGTGAGCAGGACCCAGGTTCGATCGGGCAGTGTCGGATCCGCGGCCGCCGTCGCGACGAGCGCGGTGAGCTGTTCGACCAAAGCGAGCTGCTTTTCGCGGTTCAGTGCACCCGCGTTCGTGAGCACCTGGACGCGCACGTAGTTGCTGTCGCCGTCGACATTCGACAGATCTCCATCCGGGAGTTCGTGGATAAATGCCGCCGTGTTCTTGCGGAACATCGGGATATCCGGAACCTGCTCCACCCGCATCACGGTCGATGCCAGATCAACGGCGAGCTGATGCTTGTCGGCAAAGGTCCCTGTCGTTGCGTACACGTCGATCATGGGCATGATGCTTCTCCTCTTCGATGTGGGTCAACGGTCATTTCTTGTGCCATCCTTGCACTTTGATGTCACCGTGTCTTCCTCTGGGCGATCATTTGCGGGTCGTCCGGCTTGACGTCCTTGGAAGTGCGGTTCTTCGGCCGGTGCGGCATGATCGGTTCGGACGCGAAGCGTCGTGGGCCACTCCACATTGATGGCGGGGCGTCGATCGCGTAGGCAAGGGCGTATGCGACCTTCTCGTAGTTGACGCGCCAGCCCCTGAAGTGGGGCCACGCTTGTTCTGCCGTCACCTCAACCGGGTAGTCGACGGCCCGCATGAGCTCCACGGCCGCTTGAAAGTCTTCGAATTTCACGTCGAGTTCGGAATCGGGATCTGGGTCTTCCTCGACCGGGATACGAATAGCCCGCGCCACTTGATTCAGGCAGGTGAAACCCATCCGAAGGACCAGCCGCGCCCGGGTGCTCGGGGCAGACCCCGGACTCAAGGAAAGCTGTAACGCGGCCGCGTCCATGACGCTGAGGATGGAGTTGAGCCAGTTGGATTGCGGTGAAGGTGAACGGAACCACACCAAGGTGAGGTAGGTGCTGTGTGATTCGGCTACATCCGCGGCCCATCGCTCCCACCTTTGGTAAAGCTCGCTGAGCTCGCTCGTACTGATTTGAGCGGCCATGCCAAACCGTGTGCGCACAAGAAGCTCCGGTCCCCATGAAGGTGAACCTGCCCGCGATACCAGGAGCGTTACCTCCGACTCCCGCCTATTGAAGGCTGCATAGAGGGTTGGTAAGTAACCAATCTGCAAAGCGATGACAATCAACCCGGTATACGCGGCAACGTAAACCAACACCGTATTGCCGACATTCGATGGCGCAGCGTAGCCGAGCGTGAACATCGCGGAGCCGGCCTCGCTTGAGGCTTGCCAGAAGTCTCCGTCGACAAAGGGAAGGAGCAGGAGGCTGAACGACAGATCGAACAGGATCACCCAAACCAGCAGGCGGACGAAGAGCGCCATCGGAGACTGCCAGGCAAGGATCCGATCACGCGCTTCGTACGAGGTGACGGGTTTTGTGATGGCAAAGAAGATTTTCGCAGTGACCAAATGGGTCACCCGTGAAAGGTTGCTGTGCAGCGGACGTGGCACGATCAGCGTTCCGATCACACTCATCCAGTTCAGGAGCAACCCAACCAACCCGACTGAAAAACACGCCCACACGATTACTGTCAATGCGCTCTTTCGACGTTGTTGGACACCAATTCAGCTATTGACCACCGGAAAGGACAAAGCTGGTGAGGCTCGTATCATTCATTCCACCGTCGGACCTTGTCAAGGGTGATGGGCTCCGTCGTGTTGTAGGGTGTGCCGTGTCACCCAGCAACGCGTGGCCGGACAGCTCAGGAGATAACCATCGTGGTAAGCCATCTCATCCTCGGCGCGGGACTGGTAGGCGGGACGCTCGCGAGGCAGCTCTCCGCCCGTGGAGACCAGGTCACACTCGGCACGCGCAGCGGCACTACGATCCCTGGTGCGACTCCCGTGAAGCTGGACGCCAGCAACCCGGCCGATGTGACACAGGCTGCGCGCGGAGCCGGCGCGATCTTTGTGTGCACCAACCCGCCGTACACCAAGTGGGTAGCCGACTGGCCACCGATCTTCGACGCTGTGATCACTGCGGCCCGTGACTCCGGGGCCGCGCTTGTGCTCATGGGCAACCTCTATGCGTACGGACCGCCGGCCGGTCCGATGACCGAGCACTCACAGCTCGCCACCACCGAGAAAAAGGGCCTGGTACGCAAGGCGGGTTGGGAGAAAGTGCTCGCCGCGCACCAACGCGGTGAAATCCGGGCCGTGGAGGTTCGTGCCAGCGACTACTTCGGTCCCGGGGCTGCGGGGATGTCGACACACCTTGGCGGTGGCTTCTTCGAACCACTCCTGGCTTCCAAAACGGCGCGGGTCGTTGGGAACCCTGCGCTAGAGCACAGTTGGAGCTTCCTTCCCGATATCGCCGCGACATTGATCGCAGCTGCCGACCACACGGGCGAATGGGGGCGCGCCTGGCATGTGCCGAGTGCATCCGTCCCCCGTTCGGAAATCGTGCGGCAGGTGAACGAGCGCTGGGGCGTCAATGGTCGGGTCGCGCGGATCCCGCAATGGTTGCTCAGCGCTTCAGGCACGGTCATTCCCATCCTGCGCGAGATCTCGGCTTCAAGCTACCAATTCACGATGCCCTTCGTGATCGACTCCGCGGAGACGCAGAAGATGCTGGGTGTCACGGCAACACCATGGCACGAAGCGCTGGAGGTCACGGTGGACAGCTACCGTAAGCCGTTAACAAGCAACTAAAGCGCCTAGATCACGCGGTGATCCACGATAAATGCCCCGGCACCATCACATAGTGCCAGGGCATTTTCGCGTCCTGCCAGAGGGCCACTCCGATCACAGGAGCGGCCTCTCTGGCCCTGTCGGTCTTCTATTGTTGATACGCGCTCACGGCCTCATGGTCATGCATTCGGGGTCGCCGCGGCCCTACGGACCATTCCGGTCCCCGGGCATTAGAACCCTCCCGACGTCGCGCCGGCAGACCCAAAGGAGGGGGTCGTTAAGGTCGAGTTGGAGCCTGGCTGCCAGGCGTCTGCGGATGCGGGGTAGTTGGCTTCCTGGCGCTTGATGCATTTCCATTCGATGGCAGTGTTCGGCGGGAGGTCGCTGATCGTTCCGGTCCAGGTGGGGTAGGAGGTGGGGTCGAGCTTGACGGCGCTGGCCGGTGACCAGTTCCCCAACCCGGGGACGTTGCCTACGACGTAGACCGACTGCCCGCTCGTGGTGGTGCCGTTTGAGCAGGTGAAGCTGGCTGATACCGGGGTCTGGCCGAGGGTGAACTGGAAAGACTTCGTGGTCCCGACCGCGGTGCTGTCGGATTTAGCGACGACGAGGTTCCCTCCGGCGTTGTACCAGCCGCTGGCGGCGGCATCGAAGGCTGCCTTGTTCGCGTACTGGGTCAGCGGCATTCCGTTCAGCGTTACGGCGGAGGCCTGGGTTTCGTCGGTGACGAGTTGGACGACGTTCTGGCGGCTGTCCGGCGCTCCGGTGTAGGTGCCGGATGATGCGGCGATGTTCACGGTTTCGGTGGACCCTGACAGTTGCTGGGTGATGCCGGTGAGGCGCTGCGCCCCGGTCTGGTAGTTGACCGACTTGCCGTCGTCTTCGGTAAGGGTGAAGTTGGAGGCGTTGGTGTCGGGGTAGACCTGGGCGACGAGCTCGTTGCGGGTGGTGGCGTCGGTGCGGGCGCCGGTGACGTTCATCGTTTTGTCATCGACGTACATCTTGGGCAGGATCGCTCCGGCCTTGGCGAATGCGGGGAGCTGGAAGACTCCGTTGGTCCATTCGGGCAGGTTGTTCACCCACTGGCCGGTGCTGACGTACTTCTTGTTCGTGTGGTAGTCGTACCAGGTGCCGGCGGGCAGGTACATGTTCCTCTGCCGTTCGCCTGATGCGGCGACGACGCCGACAAGCATGTTCGGTCCGATCATCTTCTCGCTGCCCATGGTGCGGACGTTGGGGTCGTTCTGGTAGTAGTACACCAGCGGCGGGGCGAGGGGGTCTCCGGTGCTGTAGGCGTTGTGCGCCACGGAGTAGTAGTACGGGGTGAGCTCGTAGCGCTGGCGGAGGTTGGCCAGGTTGCTGGGGACGTCGCCGATCTTGTCGGGGGCTGTCTGCTGGCAGTTGCAGGTGTTGTCGGTGTGGGGGCGGATCGGGACGTCGAACCATGCGGAATTCGCGAACCATTGGGTGTAGATCTCGTTGATGTCGGACCCGGCGATGGCCTCGTCACGGTGGAAGCCGCCGATATCGGAGCCGAAGTAGTCGATGCCGGACATCGACATCTCCATCTGGACGTTGGTTTGGTCTGCAAGGGCGGTCATGCGGGTGGCGATGTCACCGGACCACATGGCTGCGCCGTCGCGCTGGATACCGGCGGCTCCGGAGCGGGAGAGCAGGAAGGGCCGCTGGGTTGACGAAGCGGCGGTGTACCCCTTGGCGACACTGTTGGCCCATTCCAGGGCATACAGGTTGTGGTAGTCGGCGTGGGCGTGTTTGCCGGGCAGCAGGCCGGAGGTCCAGTCGTTGGAGTCATACATTTCGGGTTCGCCGAGATCGAGCCAGTGGCCGAGGATGCCCATGTTGACGAGTGGCTGTTCCTTGGTGGCGGCCCAGTAGGCGCCGGCGGCCGGCTGGGTTCTGTCGATCATGCTTCCGCGGCCCCACCAGTCGTTGGCGCTGAGGTAGACGGGGTCGCAGGTGGGGCAGCCGGCGCGGGCCAGGAAGCCTTGGTTGGCAAGGTTGGTGTATTCGGGGAGTCCTTTGCCGATGTAGGACTCTTCGATGGTCATGAGGCCGACGCCTTGGTTGTCGCGGTAGTCGGCGATCTTGGACGCGGCGTTGGGGAAGTTGGTCGGGTCGAACTGGAGGGTACCCATCTTGGTGTTGTCCGAGCCTGCGGTGACGCCACCGAACCATTGCAGGTCGAGCATGAATCCGTCGACGGGGAACTTGTCGGCGCGCAGGCCGGCCAAGGTGTTGTCGATTTCGGTCCAGTTCTTGTACCCGTATTCGGAGTTCCAGAGCCCGAATGCCTTCTGCGGTGGCACCGGGGGGTGGCCGGTGAGGTTCATGTAGCTCTTGCGCAGGTCCGGCAGGCTGGGACCGGCCATGACGTACCACCGCAGCTGGTCGCCGTAGGTGTCCATGGTCCAGGGGTCTGCGGTGAGGTTCCAGTCCTGCTTGTAGACCTGGTCGACGAAGAGGCCGTAGTTGGCATTGTTGGCGCCGACGGCGAAGAGGACGGGGATCTGGGTGTTTCCGACTGGGCCGTTGTCGACGTCGTAGTTCATGGTGTTGCCGTAGGCACCGGGGGAGGAGCGGTCGACTCCAACCCTGTCGCCATCGGCATTGCCGCCGGTGAAGAATTCTTCGCCGAGGCCGTAGGCGTCCTGCATGGCGGACTTGGTGAAGGACAGCCCCTTCCACGCTGCCGTCAGGTTCCGTGGGCAGACTGTGTGCAGCAGCAGGGCCGGCGTCCGGGTCGTATCCGTGACGTCGGCGCACATGGTCGTGGTGTTGACGCTGACCTGGATGTGCGCGCTGCTGGCGGTCGAGGCGGTCTGGGTGAAGGCGGTGGGGCCTGCGTAGCTGGTCGAGGCGACTTGGTCGGTCGTGGGGATGGCCACCCCGGCGCCGGGCCCGGATCCGGTGCCCATTTCGAAGTGGACCAGGTCGTCGCTGAGGAATTCCGCGACCAGGTAGTCGCCGGCTCCGGTGAACTGGACGCGTTGGATCCCTGCCGCGTGGGCCGGGACGGCGGTCACAAAGGTGGCCCCGGCGGTTGAGGAGAGCAGCAGCATCATTCCGACGAGGATCCCGCTGAGGCGGTTTCGGCGCCGGTCTCGGCGCGGGGCGGTCATGGCCTGCCCACTGTGAGGTTGTCGAGGTTGATGGCGGCTGTGTTGGCCGTGTCGTAGGAGATCTTCACCGAGCGCCGTCCTGAGCTGAGGGTGGTGCTGATGGTTGCGGTGCCCCATGTGTCCCAGTTGGCCAGAGTGGGCAGTGTGAGGGTTCCGACGGAGGTTCCGTCGACGTAGATGGTCCGGGTGGCTGGCCCGCCTGTGGCGTTGGCGTAGCGGAAGGTGAGTTGGTGGGTTCCGGTGGCGTTGGCGCTGACGTCGAATGTGAGGGAGGAACCGGCGGCGGTGAAGCCGTCGACGAAGCCGGTGCCGGTGAATCCGGGGTGGTTGGTGTTGGTGGTGGTTCCTGTTGCGGTGGCGAATTCCGCTTCGTATGCGCTCTTGTTGACCCCGGAGAGGATGACGGTGCGGGTGGTGGTTCCGGAGGCGATCTTGATGAGTGTGAACTGCTGGACGGGATCCCAGTACCAGCCGGTTGCCGCGGCGGTGAGGCCGCTGAGCGTGCTGTAGGCGGTCAGGGCGATTCCGTCGACTGTGATGGTGCTGGGGACGGTGGTGTTGACCTGGAGGGTTGCGGTGGTGGCGAGCGGCGGCACGGTGGCGATGACCTGGTGGCTGCTCCAGTTCTCAGTGCTGGTGATCTGCTTGACGGTACCGGCGGCGTCGTCGAAGTAGTCGGCCGAGGTGGTTCCTGCGGGGTAGATCCGGAAGACCAGGTTCGTGTAGTTGTAAACGTCGTTGCCGATGCTTCCGCCGTATTCGTAGTTGGCGTTGAGGTTCAGTGGGATGATGGCGCCGTCGCGGGCGTACACCGGGATGGTGGAGGTGTCGGCGATGTAGGTCTTGTTGCCGGGACCGGAGGCCTTGCCGCCGTTGGTGACGTCGTGCCATTCCCCGCCGGGGAGGTAGAGCGTGACCGAGGTCGCCCCTTGGGTGGTGATCGGGGCGACGAGCAGCTGGCGGCCGAACATGTACTGCATGTCCAGGGGGGCCGCCGAGGCGTCCCCGGGGAAGGCCAGCCGCATGGTCTGCAGCAGGGGCAACCCGGTCAGGGAAGCGTTCTTGGCCTCGGTGTAGATGTAAGGGATCAGGTTCATCCGCGTGTTGGCGAACTTGCGGAACGTGGGGACCACCGTTGTGTCGCCCGTGCGGGCCTGGACGTTCCAGGGGGTCCGGGCCTCTGACGGACTGGGATCGGACTTCTCGGAGTGGTACTGCATCATCGGTGAGTAGGTCTGCTGGGCGGCGGCCCGCAGGTAGAGCTCGCTGCTCGGGAAGGTCCCGGTGAAGCCGGCCATGTCCCACGCCCAGAAAGGAATGCCGGACTCCCCGCCGCTCAGGCCTGCACGCAGGGCCTGCTGGAAGGCCGAGAACGTCGAGGCCTGATCCCCGGCCCAGTAGATGGAGTGTGCCTGCGCACCCGCGGTTCCGCCGCGGCTGAACAGGACCCCGTCTCCGTTCTTCTTGGTCTGAACGTAGGTGCCGTAGGCGCCGGTGTAGGCGTTGGTATACCCGTTGTGCATCTCGTCGCCCTTGCGGCCGTCGGAGAAGGAAGCGTTGCGGCCGAAGACCATCTCGCCGCCGTCGGTCTTCATCCCGTCGATGCCGACATCGTCGAAGAGGTAGGCGCGCTTGCTCATCCACCAGGACGTCGCCGCGGCGTTGGTGAAGTCCGGCATGGTGCTGTCCCCGAACCATTCCCCGGTGGGGATCCGGTATTGCCCGCCGACCCCGTCTCCGATCAGGTAGCCCTGGGCGGCGGCGTAGCTCTGGTCGTTGAGGTGCTGCTGGGGCGCGGTGGCGGGGTTGGTGCTGAAGTCCTGCTTGAGCACGGGGATCTGCCACAGGACGACTTTGATGTTCTGGGCGTGGGCGGCGGCGACCATGGCCTTGGGGTCGCTCCACTCGCCGCCGGACGGGAAGGTGAGGTCGGTGTAGGCCAGGGCGCCGCTGCCAGGCTTGGCGGTGTAAGTCGCGCCGTGCCAGACGTAGAAGGTGGCCTCGTCGCTCCACTGCTCCAGGACCAGGACACTGTGCGGGATGTTGTTGCTGGTGACGTTGGCGAGCTCGTTCGTGACCTCGGTCTGGGTGTTCCACTCGTTGGCGGACATCCACAGGCCGAACGCCCATTTCGGGGGCAGCCATGGGCGTCCGGTCAGAGAGGTGTAGGCATCCAGGATGTTTCCCTGGGTACCGGTGAGGAAGTGATAGTCGACGGTGGAGTCGAGCGCGCCACCGGTGTCGACGGTGAAGCCGACCATGTCGGAGAGATAAGTGCACACATTGAACAGCGAGTAGCGCGTGCTGGGGACGTACACCCCGTAGCCTGCGGAGTTGGTGAAGAACGGGACCGACATGTAGGTGCGGTGGGTGGGTCCTTGATCCTGGTACTGGTTATAGACGTAGTTGTCGACGTCGTGGCCGCGCTGGTCCAGGTAGTCGTACCGTTCGCCGAAGCCCTCGAACCGTTCTCCGGCGGGGGTCAGCCAATGGTCCTCGATCTTGGTGACTGTGGTGGCGCCGTCGCTGGCCCATCCGGTGTTCCGGAATATGGCCGGGTCGTACTGTTGGGCAATCAGCGTGGTGCCGTCGGCCTTGTAGACGGAAACGCGGTAGGGGCTCTTCTGGATCTTCACCTTCAGCGCGCTGGTGGCCAGTTGTAGCGTGGTGCCTGTGTCGGTGACGGTGTAGCCCGTGGCGCCCGTGATATTCAGGCCGGTGCCGTGGGGTGCGATCTGGACGTGGAAGCGGTCTGGCGCAGGGAAGGTGTAACGGATCTTGGGGGAGAAGCTGCCGGAGGTGTCGCTGACAGCGACGTCGACCGAGGTGCCGTTGTCGGTGTAGCCGCTGACGTTGCCGGTGCCGGACCAGTCGGTGACGGCGAAGCTGAACGGGCCGCTGGTGATCGCGCCTGCGCCGTCGACGTTGGCGTGGACGGTGTAGGTGATCTGGTCGCCCCTCGCGAAGGAGCCGAGGTTGACCTTCCAATAGCTGTTGTTGCCATTGTTGTAGTCGAAGGAGCAGCCAACGTCGGTCTGGGCGACCCCGTTCTTCGTCCAGGAGACCCAGCATGTCTGTCCGGGAGAGATTGGCCATGTGGTCGAGTGCAGCTGGACCGTCTGGGTGGACATCGGGTCGCGCGGACCGCGTTCGGTCGGCGTGGTGCTGTACAGCTGGTCGTAGCCGGTGGGCCCGTGGAAGACGCCGGTGAGGGTGTCAGCTTTGGCCGATTCTGCGCCGAAGACCGCCGGTAGCAGGGCCAGGGGCACCGCGCCCAGGATGCCGAGGACGGCTGTGCGGCGGGATATTGTCGGCGTGACTGAAACGGACATCGTTGCCCTGCTTTCTTTTGAGAGTGAAGCTCACCCAGCGGAGCGGCCGATGAGGGTCGGCTCGTCGCTGTTCAAGCGGAGGTTGGGTTCGAACAGCTCGTTGAGCAGGAGGCTTGCGGCTCCGCGTGCCCAGGCCTCGTCGTCCCACGCCTCGGCGTGGATCGAGAGTCCGTCCTGCAGTCCGTCAAAAACGGTCTCGTTGAGAGCGCGGCGGAACGCAGGCATGATGAGGTCGAGATTATGCGTACCTTCGCCGGCCAGGAGGAGCCGGTCAGGGTTCAGGATGTTCACGACGTTGCCGACAGCCCGCCCCAGATGTTGGCCGGCCTCGGCGAAGACCCGTGCTGCACGCTGGTCCCCGTCCCGGGCCATCGTGCCGGCCTCGTCGACCGAGACGCGCCGTCCCAGCTCACCCGCGAGGGATCCCAGGAGGGCCGGCTCGCCGATCACGGCCTCCAGACAGCCGCGGCCACCGCACTCGCACTCCGGGCCTTCGGGCACCACCTTCATGTGGCCGAGCTCGCCGGCACCTCCGCGGCTGCCACGGAACAGGCGCCCGTCGAGCACCATGCCCATGCCGACGCCGCGTCCTATGGTCACGACGGCGAAGTTCTTCACGCCCCGCCCGGCCCCCCAGCTCTGCTCGCTCGCCACCAAGGCGTTGACGTCGTTGTCGATGAGAACCGGCAACCCGATCGCATCTGAGAGCCGTTTGGCGAGCGGTTCGTTGTGCCAATCGAAGTATGTGGCGTGGCGCACACTTCCCTCATCCCGGTCGATCACCCCGCCCATGCCCAGCCCGACGCCGAGGATCCGGCCATGGCCGGCGGGAGCAAGCGCCTCGACTGTGCTGACGATGCCTGCCACTACCGCGCCGGGCGTCGGTAGCGCCAGGGCGGCGTCGGCTCGGGCCACGACGTTGGCGTCCAGGTCCGTCAGGACGCCGATGGCCCGGTTCTCGGTCAGTTTGATGCCGACGACGTAGCCGGCGCGTTGACGCAGGCCAAGGAGCACTGGTGGCCGCCCTCCCGCCGATGCGCCGGTGGCCCGCTCTTCGACGAGGCCTCGGTCTATGAGCCGTGACGTGATGGCAGTGACCGTCGGGCCGCTGAGTCCGGTACTCCGGGCGATGTCCGCGCGGGAATGGAGCGACTCGCCGCGCAGCTCGGCGAGCACGAGGGCCTCGTTGATCTCCCTGATCAGCCCTTTGTTGCCCGCACGGTCGATCCTCACAGCGCACCCAACCTTTCCGAAGTAACTAAATTAAGTCGCCGAACAAACGCTAGGGGAGAGCGGGCTGCTCCGCAAGAGGAATTTTCTGCTCGGACCAGGAGGCAGCCTTTGAGCATAAGAGACCCCTTGACGTGAGGTGCGTCATAGTTCTAATCTTCATTTAGTCGTAAATAAAGGAGAATACAATGGTTCGGCCGAGCGGCAACGCTGACGTTACGCGGTCTGCGATCCTGGCATTTCTTGGTACCTCCGGTGGTGCGTCCCGGGCTGACTTGGCAAGGGCACTTGGAGTCTCCCCGGCTCTTATGACCCAGCTCATCAAAGAGCTCATCGCGGACGGCCTCGTGAGGGAGCTGTCAATGTCTCCCTCCAGCGGCGGTCGTCCTGCACGGATGCTGGGCCTTGCCACCGCTGCAGGGCGCGTGGTGGGTATGAAGATCTCGAAGGATCATGTTGCCTTCGTTGAAACGGAACTTAGCGGGCATGTAGTCCGGTCAGGCAATAGGGCATACGACGCTTCCTCGATCACATCGCTTTCCGACGTCGTCTCACTGGTCCATTCATTCGTTGGCGAAGATCGTGTCACCCCCCTCCTGGGAATAGGCGTCGGTGTTCCCGGATCGGTGGATGGGCAAGGTAGTGGTGTTGTTGATTCAAGCCTCCTGGGGTGGCGGCAGGTACCGCTTGGAGCGGTTCTGAGCCGGGAACTCCATGTTCCGGTCCTGGTGGAGAACAATGTCAACGCCCTCGCTGTAGCCGAACGGCTCTATGGGTCAGGCCGCGAGCATGCCGAGTTTCTGGTTGTGACGATCGGCGAAGGCGTCGGCGCGGGGTTTGTCACCGGCGGTGCGGTCGTGCGCGGCAGCAGAGGCGGTGCCGGCGAAATCGGTCACATACCCGCAGTTGCGGATGGACCTCTTTGCACCTGCGGTAACCACGGATGCATCGAGGCCCTGATTGGGGAAAAGACACTCGTCGCGAATGCGCGGCAATCCGGAATCATTTCGTCATCAGAGACCATGGCAGATCTGCAAGAGCGCGCAAACGACGGTGACCCCCTCGCCCAAGATATTTTCAGGGGAGCCGGTCAGCCGCTGGGGCGAATCGTCGCTGGTCTCGTGCAGATCCTGGATCCGGAGATTGTGATCGTCAGCGGGGAAGGAACCCGTGGATGGCGCCACTGGGCAGCAGGATTCGAACGATCATTCCGGGGTGCCCTGACGGCAGACCGCCGGAGCATCCCCGTGATCGTCGAGTCCTGGGACGACGAGGCCTGGGCCCGCGGAGCCGCCGCGCTCGTGGCGTCTGCGCCCTTCTACAGCGAAGAAAGTTCAGGTGAGCAGGGGAGACGGGTTCGTGCCCGGCTCACCCACGTACCGGCGGAGGTAGGAGGATTGTGACCGCTCTGCAAGACTCGAGGTCCGGCAGCCCCGGACCCACGGCAACAACGAAGCGCTACCGAGGACCCGGGATTCGGCGTAAAGCAACCGGCAATCGTCTCAGATACGGGCTGACTGTCGCCGTTTTCCTCATCCCGAGCGCGTTGCCACTGTTGTTCTTCACCATCATTCCCATGTTTTCCGCGTTCTGGATCAGCCTGAACCAATGGAATCTAGTCGGTCCGATGAAATGGGTTGGCCTTGGGAACTACGGCAAGCTCATCGGCGACCCCGGCACGCAGGGCGCCTTCCTGCACACCATCTACTACATCGTCGGATACCTGCCGCTTGTGTACATCGGCGGGCTGGCCATAGCGCTTGCCCTCAATTCCCGGATCAGGGGACGCAGCATGATGCGCGGCCTTTACTTCCTCCCCGTGGTGACCAGCTGGATCGTCGTTGCACTCGTCTGGCGTTGGCTACTGAATCCCAGCACGGGAATCGTCAACTGGCTGCTTGGACTCATCGGCGTGACAGGGCCGGGATGGTGGACAGATCCGGCATGGTCCATGCCTTCGATCATCGTGGCTTCGGCGTGGAAGGACCTTGGCTTTGTCATGGTGATTCTGCTCGCCGGCCTCCAAGCCATTCCGGAGGACCTGTATGAAGCCGCGACTGTCGACGGCGCCGGCCGGTGGAGGCGGCTGTTCAGCATTACGCTTCCCATGCTTTCCCCCTCGACCTTCTTTGTCATTGTGCTGTCGCTGATCAACGGATTCCAGGTCTTTGACCAGGTCTATGCCATGACCGGAGGCGGCCCCAACAACTCTTCCCAGGTGGTGGTCGAGCAGATTTACGACCTCACGTTCCGCTACGGCAGGGCCGGCGAAGCATCGGCTCTGTCATGGCTACTGTTCCTTTTCATCCTGGTCATCACTCTGATTCAGGTGCGCGGTCAAAAGAAATGGGTGCACTATGCGTAAGCAGCGTCCCTCGATCACCCTGAACATCCTCGTCCTCGTTGGCGCCCTCATGATGGTCTTCCCTTTTCTTTGGGCGTTCGTAACGTCCATCAGCCCCGGCGCAGGCCTCTCCGCGACACCGCAACTTATCCCGGAGAATCCTTCACTGTCCGCCTACGCTCAGTTGCTCCAACGGCTCCCGTTTGCCCAGATCGTCCTTAACAGCCTGATCCTTGCCATCCTCACCACGGTGTTCCAGCTTGTCACGAGCTCACTGGCCGCCTATGTCTTTTCCCGGATGCCGTTCAAGGGGCGAAATGCAGTGTTCGCCGTGTATCTGGCCACCATGATGATCCCGATGCAGGTGCTGGTCGTCCCGTTGTTTGTGGAGATGAAAAGCCTGGGCCTTATCGATACCTATCTCGGCGTATTGATGCCGGGGATCGCCAGCGCCTTCGGAGTGTTCCTCCTGCGGCAGGCAATGAATTCTGTGCCGCAGGACCTGGATCAGGCCGCGACATTGGATGGTGCCGGCCACTTCCGGATCTTCGGCCTCATTGTGCTTCCCCTGGTCCGTCCGGCGCTGGCGACACTGACGGTGTTCGCGTTCCTGAATAGCTGGAACAGCTTCCTTTGGCCGCTGATTATCCTGCGCACCCCCGCAATGAAAACCCTTCCCGTGGCGTTGGCGGGACTGCAAGGCCAGTACACAACCCAGTGGGACATCGTGATGGCCGGATCTGTGGTCAGCGTCCTTCCAATGCTTGCCCTCTATATCTTCACCCAGAAGTACATCATCCAAGGGGTTGCGGGCACCGGACTCAAATAGACCGGATCGGCCAGTTTCCTCACCTATCAATGGAGATACACATGAACAAGAAACCCCTGGCATCGCTGGGTCTCGCTCTCACCGCAATCCTGGCCATGTCAGGCTGTGGATCGGCGGCAAGCTCAAATGTTTCAAGCACCGAAAAAGTAACCATCAAATACTCAAACTTCATCTCGAACGGGGGCAACGAGAAGAATCTGGACACCATTGTCCAGGCCTTCGAGAAGGCCAACCCGAACATCACCGTCCAGGTCACCACCTTGCCTTACAAGGACTACGCGACGGCACTCCAGACAGACCTGGCCGCTGGGACCCAAGCCGATACTTTCGATATCGAATACGCGAACCTGCGCTCCTACGTGGCCAGTGGGGCTGTCGCTCCCCTCGACGGAGTCGACGGTTCCAAGTACAAGCAGTCCCTGCTGCAGTCCTACCAGTCAGACGGCAAGCAGTACGCGCTGCCCAGTTCCTTCTCCGACGTTGTCCTCTACTACAACAAGGCGCTCTTCGACGCTGCCAAGGTCGCCTACCCCACGTCCAGCTGGACATGGGCTGATGAAACGGCTGCTGCAAAGAAAATCACGGACAGCGCCGCGGGTGTCTACGGGGACTACCAGAGCGTGAGCTTCTACGAGTTCTACAAAGCACTGGCCCAAACCGGCGGCAAATTCCTCAACGACGACGGCAAATCGGTCGCCTTCAACTCGCCCCAGGGCATCAAAGCTGCCGAATGGCTGGCAGGTAAGAGCGGAACGACCATGCCTACACCCGCGCAAGGCGCCGGAACCCCGGACTTCGACACGAAACTGTTCAAAGACGGCAAACTTGGCATGCTCCACAGCGGCATCTGGGTGGCCAGCAGTTTCGCCGATTCACCCAAGAGCTGGGACATCGTCGTCGAACCCGGAGACACGCAGAAGGCAAGCGCGGAGTTCTCCAACGCCATTGGGGTATCCGCCAACTCCAAGAACAAGGCCGCAGCCCAGAAATGGGCCGAATACATGACCAGCTCAGACGTCATGGCACAGACCCGCATCAGCGCAGCATGGGAACTCCCCGCCACCTCCGATGACTCAGTCCTGAAGCCCTATCTCGCAAAGGACAAGCCGGCAAACCGCAAGGCCATCTTCGACGCCCTTGACAACGTCGCCCTCCCGCCGGTCATCGGCGACAACCAGCAAAAAATGGTCGACATCATCACCAACGCTCTTGGCGAAGTCGAAGCGAAACGCTCCAGCGCGGCCGATGCCCTGAAGGGCGCCGCGGACCAAATCAACGCTCTGCTGAAGTAAACCGGGCACAGTCCGAACAAAGCCGGTGAGCGGGCCGCGGTAACACCGTGAGCTGCCGGCACCGCGACCCGCTCACCATCTGAAAGAGAAGCCAATGACAATGCAAGGTTCAACGGTAATGCGCAACGGAGATCCCGCGGTCCGTTCGATAGTCGAAGCCGGCATCCGGCTCATCCTGGAACAGCAGACCTCCGGGGGCGCCTACCCGGCAAGCCCCTCGTTTTCCGCCTACGCCGGGTACTGCTGGTTCCGCGACGGCTCGTACATCGCTGACGCCATGTCCGCCGCCGGACATATCGGATCCGCCGAACTGTTCTTCGACTGGTGCTCGAATGCCTTGACTTCCCGCGCCGGAAGGATCCGCCATATCGTGGCTGAAAGCCTCGCCGGCAGGCCGGTGGCCGGTGACCAAATGCTGCCCACGCGTTTCACTCTCGACGGAGCCGAAGGAAACGACGACTGGTGGGATTTCCAGCTCGACGGATACGGCACCTGGCTTTGGGCCCTGGCTGAACACAGCGCCCGCCATGACCGGCCACTGGAACGCTGGACCGAGGCCATAGCCCTCACCATCGACTACCTATCGGCCTCTTGGGAACGGCCCTGCTATGACTGGTGGGAAGAGTCGGCCCAACACGTGCACGTGAGCACTCTGGGTTGCGTCGCCTCCGGATTGGTCAGCATCGCCCGAACCGGGCTGATCGAGGAGTCACTCTCAGAACAGGCCACCTCGATCGCGGACCAGATCCGCCGACGAGTCCAAGACGAAGGTGTCCAGGACATCCATCTGACGAAATGGCTGGGAACAGACACGGTAGACGCCAGCCTCCTCTCGCTGATTGCTCCGATGAACTTCCTGCCCCCGCACAGTCCCTTGAGCGCAGGGACCATCGCGGTCATCGAGGAGCAGCTCACCGTCGACAACGGCGTTCACCGGTATCTTGCCGACACCTACTACGGCGGCGGCCAATGGCCCTTACTTAGTTGCTTCCTCGGCCTGGCCCAGGCCGCTGCCGGAAACCGAACCAGAGCCCACGAGCTCCTCGAATGGGCCGCCTCGACCGCCGGCGCGAACGACGAACTTCCCGAACAGGTTGACCATCACCTTCTTGACCCCGATCATCTTCAACCTTGGAACGAGCGCTGGGGTTCCTCTGCAAACCCGCTGCTGTGGAGCCACGCCATGTTCATCCGCCTCGCCATCGCCCTCGGCGTCCCCTACGACACCGCCGATCCGACTCCGGCTCCAGCAGCGAAAGAGAACGCTAAATGATCCGCCACAAACCATTCGGCTCCGGCCACCCCTACGTCGCCGACACCGATCAGCGCAGCCCGTCCCATCCCGTCGCGGGGGAGCCCGTCATCCTCGGCGTACGAACCTCGCCGGAACTGACCGACGTGATCTGCGAACTCGAAGTCACCCGTCGCAGCGGCGCTGTCACGCAATTGACCGAAACCCTCCAACGTGTACCGGCGGCATCGCGCGGACAGGTCATCGATGGCGGCCACCTGGCATCGGCCCAGGCCAAACTCGCCCGTTCAGCTAGCGGCTGGCAGGTAACCCTCGCGCCGGCGGAACCCCAGACAACATACAAGTACCGTTTCACGG
>FSZH01000185.1_pt1 | contig 27637 bp, 21 predicted proteins | sample 1638741 | NCBI WGS metagenome assembly FSZH01 (sample SAMEA3914813, study PRJEB12502) | metagenome | biome: forest; material: soil | place: Canada | collected 2011-07-07 | depth 0.3 m | reverse complement strand
GTGTAAATCCGGGGCGCGTCATGTCCGTCCCGGGATCGTCTTCGCTCGGATGTCGGATCCTGCTCAATCATTTGAATGGACAAATTCCAGGCCCGCGGAATCACGGGACCGGCAACTTCGGCGAAGAGAATGATCCAGCAGAATCCGACGGTGTCCATAGATCCTCGAACGAGGTGAGCGAAGACTGATTGGAGGTGCCCATCAGCCAGCCAAGGAACGCCTCGAGCTCTGAGCGTCGGCTGACGTCCTGGCGTTCACCGGAGCGGCTGGCCCCGCAGCCCAGGCACCGGTAGCGCTGCTTACCCGCGGCCGTCTTTCCGTTCCGTCCCAGCGCCTGACCGCAGACCTATACCACAGGATGCCAAGGCGATCACCACGAGCATGCAAAAAAGAACCCCGCCACGATTGTGACGGGGTTCTTCTTTGGTTTGCTACCGGTCGCCAGGCGGCCGGTCCTTCACCGATCTACAAGTAGAAACTACTTGATGATCTTGGTGACACGTCCCGAACCAACGGTGCGGCCACCTTCCCGGATTGCGAAGCCGAGGCCCTCTTCCATAGCGATCGGCTGGATGAGCTCAACGGTCATCTCAGTGTTGTCGCCAGGCATAACCATTTCCGTGCCTTCCGGCAGGGTGATAACGCCGGTTACGTCCGTGGTACGGAAGTAGAACTGCGGGCGGTAGTTCGAGTAGAACGGGTTGTGACGTCCGCCTTCGTCCTTGGAAAGGATGTAGACGTTGGCCTCGAAGTCGGTGTGCGGGGTGATGGAACCCGGCTTGACGACAACCTGGCCACGCTCGACGTCGTCGCGCTTCAGACCGCGGAGCAGGAGGCCACAGTTCTCGCCGGCCCATGCTTCGTCGAGCTGCTTGTGGAACATCTCGATACCGGTAACGGTGGTCTTCTGGATCGGACGGATACCAACGATTTCAACTTCAGAGTTGATCGCGAGGGTACCGCGCTCGGCGCGACCCGTTACAACGGTGCCACGACCGGTGATCGTGAAGACGTCTTCGATCGGCATCAGGAACGGCTTGTCGCGGTCACGAACGGGGTCCGGAACCGAGTTGTCGACAGCTTCCATGAGGTCCTCGACGGACTTGACCCAAACCGGGTCGCCTTCGAGTGCCTTGAGGCCGGAAACACGCACAACCGGAGCGTCGTCGCCATCGAAGCCCTGAGCGCTGAGCAGCTCGCGAACTTCCATTTCAACGAGGTCGAGAAGCTCTTCGTCGTCGACCATGTCGGACTTGTTCAGCGCGACCAGCAGGTAGGGAACGCCAACCTGGCGGGCGAGCAGAACGTGCTCGCGGGTCTGAGCCATCGGGCCGTCAGTGGCGGCAACCACGAGGATCGCACCGTCCATCTGGGCAGCACCGGTGATCATGTTCTTGATGTAGTCAGCGTGACCCGGAGCGTCTACGTGTGCGTAGTGGCGCTTCTCGGTCTGGTACTCAACGTGGGAGATGTTGATGGTAATACCACGCTGGCGCTCTTCCGGAGCAGAGTCAATCGACGCGAAGTCGCGCTGCTCGTTGAGAGTGGGGTACTTGTCGTACAGCACCTTGGAAATGGCGGCAGTCAGCGTCGTCTTACCGTGGTCAACGTGACCAATGGTGCCGATGTTGACGTGCGGCTTAGTCCGCTCGAACTTTGCCTTTGCCACAGGTTCCTCCTAGAACGATTTCAAGTGAGTTGCTCCTCGGCCGCGCTTTTCGCGGCAGAAACTCCAGCAAGTCTACTTGGGGGCTTTGGATTTGGTGAAATTGCAGATTCAGGGACCAATGCCGGTACCTGGAGTCTGTTCGCGCAGGGACCGGACTGCGGCCTGGGCTACAGCCCGGCGCCTGCGCTGAATGCTTTCCCGAACGGGCCAGCATCCTGGTTTATCCGTCGGTGATTACTCGCCGCGGTTCTTCTGGATGATCTCGTCGGCAACTGCCTTCGGGACCTCGGCGTAGCTGTTGAACGTCATGGAGTACACAGCACGGCCCTGGGTCTTCGAACGCAGGTCACCGATGTAGCCGAACATGCCGGACAGCGGAACGTGCGCACGGATCACCTTGACGCCAGCGGCATCTTCCATGGACTGCATCTGGCCACGGCGGGAGTTCAGGTCACCGATTACTTCACCCATGTATTCCTCAGGGGTGCGGACCTCAACATCCATCAGCGGTTCGAGCAGAACCGGGTTCGCCTTGCGTGCGGCTTCCTTGAAAGCCATACGGCCGGCGATCTTGAACGCCATTTCCGAAGAGTCAACATCGTGGTACGCGCCGTCAATCAGCGTGGCCTTGATGCCGACAACCGGGTAGCCGGCCAGAACGCCGTCGTTGAGTGCATCCTGGATGCCCGCGTCAACGGACGGGATGTACTCGCGGGGCACGCGGCCACCGGTGACCTTGTTCTCGAACGCGTAGAGCTCGCCGTCGGCGGTGTCCATCGGCTCGATGGCGATCTGGATCTTTGCGAACTGACCCGAACCACCGGTCTGCTTCTTGTGCGTGTAGTCGTGACGCTCTACAGCGCGCTTGATGGTTTCGCGGTAAGCAACCTGCGGCTTGCCGACGTTTGCCTCGACCTTGAATTCGCGGCGCATGCGGTCCACCAGGATGTCCAGGTGGAGCTCGCCCATGCCGGCGATGATGGTCTGACCGGTGTCCTCGTTGAGGGAGACCTGGAAGGTCGGGTCCTCAGCGGAGAGCTTCTGGATGGCCGTGGAGAGCTTCTCCTGGTCACCCTTGGTGTTCGGCTCGATGGCAACCGAGATCACGGGCTCCGGGAAGCTCATGGACTCGAGGACGATCTGGTTGTTCGCGTCGCACAGGGTGTCGCCCGTGGTCGTGTCCTTCAGACCGATTGCTGCGTAGATGTGGCCCGCGGTAGCGCCTTCAACAGGCATTTCCTTGTTGGCGTGCATCTGGAACAGCTTGCCGATGCGCTCCTTCTTGCCCTTGGTGGAGTTGACCACCTGGGCGCCTGCTTCTACGTGACCGGAGTACACGCGGATGAAGGTGAGCTGGCCGAAGAACGGGTGCGCGGCAATCTTGAACGCCAGGGCCGAGAACGGCTCTTCGGCAGAAGGCTTGCGGGTGAGCTCCTTCTCTTCGTCGCGCGGGTCGTGACCGACCATGGGCGGGACGTCGAGCGGGTTCGGCAGGAAGTCAACAACAGCATCCAGCATCGGCTGTACGCCGCGGTTCTTGAAGGCAGAACCACAGAGAACCGGGTAGAGCTCGGAGTTGATGGTCATCTTGCGGATGCCGGCCTTGAGCTCCTCGACAGTGAGTTCTTCACCTTCGAGGTACTTCTCCATGAGTTCTTCGGAAGCCTCGGCAACAGTCTCAACGAGCTGTGCGCGGTACTCCTCAGCCTTGGCCTGGAGATCAGCGGGGATCCCCTGGACCTCGTACTTGGCACCCATGGTGACGTCACCCTTGGCATCGCCCGGCCACACCAGGGCGCGCATCTCAAGGAGATCCACGACGCCGATGAAGTCGTTCTCTGCGCCGATCGGCAGCTGGAGAACCAGCGGCTTGGCACCAAGGCGGCTGATGATGGTGTCTACGGTGAAGTAGAAGTCAGCGCCGAGCTTGTCCATCTTGTTGACGAAACAGATACGCGGCACGTTGTACTTGTCGGCTTGGCGCCAAACAGTCTCGGACTGCGGCTCAACGCCTTCCTTGCCATCGAAGACAGCAACGGCGCCGTCGAGGACGCGCAGCGAGCGCTCGACCTCAACCGTGAAGTCCACGTGGCCCGGGGTGTCGATGATGTTGATCTGGTTCTTGTCCCAGAAGCAGGTCACGGCGGCAGACGTGATGGTGATGCCGCGTTCCTTTTCCTGTTCCATCCAGTCGGTCGTCGAAGCGCCGTCGTGCGTTTCGCCGATCTTGTGGTTCACACCCGTGTAGAACAGGATGCGCTCGGTGGTGGTGGTCTTGCCGGCATCGATGTGGGCCATGATGCCGATGTTGCGGACCTTGCTAAGGTCGGTAAGCACGTCCTGTGCCACGGTGTCTCCCTTTCGGATGGACTACACGTTCGCCGCCAGCTCAGGGAGCCGGCGGCGTACGGGAAGTTTTACCAGCGGTAGTGTGCGAAGGCCTTGTTCGACTCGGCCATCTTGTGGGTGTCTTCGCGACGCTTCACAGCGGCACCGAGACCGTTGGACGCATCCAGGATTTCGTTCTGGAGGCGCTCGGTCATCGTCTTCTCGCGGCGGGCCTTGGAGTAGCCAACCAGCCAACGGAGAGCGAGGGCGGTGGAGCGGCCCGGCTTGACCTCAACGGGAACCTGGTAGGTTGCGCCACCGACACGGCGGGAGCGGACCTCGAGGGAAGGCTTGACGTTGTCCATGGCCTTCTTGAGGGCGGCGACGGGGTCGCCACCGGACTTGGCGCGTGCACCTTCGAGTGCGCCGTAAACGATGCGCTCTGCGGTGGACTTCTTGCCGTCGATCAGAACCTTGTTGATCAGCTGGGTGACCAACGGGGAACCGTAAACGGGATCGGAAACTAGCGGCCGCTTCGGGGCCGGACCCTTGCGAGGCATATTACTTCTTCTCCATCTTTGCGCCGTAGCGGCTGCGGGCCTGCTTGCGGTTCTTGACACCCTGGGTATCGAGGGCACCACGGACGATCTTGTAACGGACACCCGGAAGGTCCTTCACACGACCACCACGGACCAGCACGATGGAGTGCTCCTGGAGGTTGTGGCCAACACCGGGGATGTAGGCGGTAACTTCAACGCCACCGTTGAGGCGCACACGTGCAACCTTACGGAGAGCCGAGTTCGGCTTCTTCGGGGTGGTCGTGTAAACGCGGGTGCAAACACCGCGGCGCATCGGGCTGCCCTTAAGCGCGGGAGCCTTGGTCTTGGAGACCTTCGGCGTGCGGCCCTTGCGGACCAGCTGGTTAATCGTAGGCACTTTCGTGTTCTCCGTTGGTTGATCTCTGCTCCGCGCCCAGGCGTTGGCCTGTGTTTGCGTGAGAGCTTTGGCGTTGTCCATGCGGCCCTGGTCCGAAGACCCGATGGGCGTGCAAAAGTGCGGCATTCGTTGCGCACGTAGCCCGCAACCCGGAAACAGGCTCCACCCAACATCATGAGAACAAAACCGAAATGATGCTGCGGCGGCCTTCATCCACTGCCACACAGAACAATTACCAAAATTCTAGCATGGCTTGATCTGAGGCCTTAATCGGGTGTAAGGGGGTGGACGACGACGGCGCATGCCGCCCGCCGTCGTCGGGCACCTTCGCGGGCGGAGGGCCCGTCAAACGGGAAGGACCCCGCACTCACGGAGTACGGGGTCCTTCCTTTGCGTCGCAGACTACCTAAGGGCAGGGCGGCAGGGTCCCTACGTGGCGCGGAACGCGACACGAAAGGGCCCGCCGTGCCCGTTAGCGGAAGTCGTTGCCGAGATCGTAGTCGTCCAGCGGGATGGCGTGGAACTCGGGAGCTCCGTCGCCGCCCAGGGCGTCATACGAGAAGTCGGTGAAGGCGCTGGGGCCCGTGAACAGGCTTGCCTTTGCTTCTTCAGTCGGCTCCACGGTGACCTCGGTGTAACGGGGCAGGCCCGTACCGGCCGGGATGAGCTTACCGATGATGACGTTCTCCTTGAGGCCAAGCAGCGGGTCGCTCTTGCCTTCCATGGCCGCCTGCGTCAGAACGCGGGTGGTCTCCTGGAAGGAAGCGGCCGACAGCCAGGACTCGGTTGCCAGAGATGCCTTGGTGATACCCATCAGTTCCGGACGACCGGAAGCCGGGGTACGGCCTTCGGACACCACGCGACGGTTCTCGTCTTCGAAGCGGCTGCGCTCAGCGAGCTCGCCCGGAAGCAGATCGGAGTCGCCGGATTCGATGACGGTCACGCGGCGCAGCATCTGACGGACGATGACTTCCACGTGCTTGTCGTGGATGCCAATGCCCTGGCTGCGGTAAACGCCCTGGACCTCGTCCACCAGGAACTTCTGGGCGGCACGCGGACCCATGATGCGCAGAACCTGCTTCGGGTCCACAGGACCGTTGATCAGCTTCTGGCCGACGCTGACGTGCTCGCCATCCTCGATCAGGAGGCGGGAACGGCGCAGCACCGGGTAGGCGATCTCCTCGGAACCATCGTCCGGGGTGATGATGAGGCGCATCTGGCGCTCGGACTCTTCGATGGCGATGCGGCCGGCTGCTTCAGCAATCGGTGCAACACCCTTCGGAGTACGGGCTTCGAAGAGCTCCTGGATACGGGGCAGACCCTGGGTGATGTCGTCGCCACCGCTGGCGGAAACAGCACCACCGGTGTGGAACGTACGCATGGTCAGCTGGGTACCGGGTTCACCGATGGACTGAGCGGCGATGATGCCGACGGCCTCTCCGATGTCCACGGTCTTGCCTGTTGCCAGCGAACGGCCGTAGCAGAGTGCACAGGTGCCGACCTTGGACTCACACGTGAGCACGGAACGGACCTTGACCTCGGTGATGCCGGCTGCGAGCAGCTCGGCAATGACGACGTCGCCGCAGTCGGTGCCGGCAGCTGCCAGCACCGCACCCTTGGAGTCGACGACGTCGACGGCGAGGGTACGTGCGTAGGCGCTGTTCTCGACGTTCTCGTCAAGGACCAGCTCACCGTTGGCGTCCGGCACGGCGATTGCGGTCATGAGACCACGCTCGGTGCCACAGTCCTCCTCACGGACGATGACGTCCTGCGAAACGTCCACCAGACGACGGGTCAGGTAACCCGAGTTGGCGGTACGCAGCGCGGTGTCGGCCAGACCCTTACGGGCACCGTGCGTGGCGATGAAGTATTCCAGCACCGACAGGCCCTCGCGGTACGAGGACTTGATCGGACGCGGGATGATCTCACCCTTCGGGTTGGCCACAAGACCACGGATACCCGCGATCTGGCGGACCTGCATCCAGTTACCACGTGCACCGGAGGACACCATGCGGTTGATGGTGTTCATCGGGGACAGGCTGTCACGCATCGCCTGGGCGATTTCGTTGGTGGCCTTGTTCCAGATCTCGATCAGTTCCTGGCGACGCTCGTCGTCGTCGATCAGGCCCTTGTCGTACTGGCCCTGGATCTTGGCAGCCATGGTCTCGTAACGGGCCAGGATGGCCGGCTTGGAGGTCGGCACCTCGATGTCGGAGATTGCCACGGTGACGCCCGAGCGGGTTGCCCAGTAGAAACCGGAGTCCTTCAGGTTGTCCAGCGTTGCAGCCGTGACAACCTTCGGGTAGCGCTCTGCGAGGTCGTTGACGATCCGGGAAAGCTCGCCCTTGTCGGCAACAGCCTCAACCCACGGGTAGTCCTCCGGCAGGGTCTCATTGAAGAGAACCTGGCCGAGGGAGGTCTGGACCAGTGCGACCTGACCCGGCTCCCAACCTTCCGGAGCTTCCCAGCCGGCGTAAGGGACAAAGCCCTCAAGGCGGATCTTGACCTGGGAGTTCAGGTGCAGCTCGCGGGCATCGTAGGCCATGATGGCTTCCGCGACCGATGAGAAGATCCGGCCTTCGCCGGCGGAGCCAACGCGCTTGGTGGTCAGGTGGTACAGACCGATGATCATGTCCTGCGAAGGCAGGGTCACCGGGCGGCCATCAGACGGCTTCAAGATGTTGTTGGAGGAGAGCATCAGGATGCGGGCTTCAGCCTGCGCTTCGGGGCTCAGCGGCAGGTGGACTGCCATCTGGTCGCCGTCGAAGTCGGCGTTGAAGGCGCCACAAACCAGCGGGTGAAGCTGGATGGCCTTGCCTTCAACAAGCTGCGGCTCGAATGCCTGGATGCCGAGGCGGTGCAGGGTAGGTGCACGGTTGAGCAGCACCGGGTGTTCGGTGATGATCTCTTCCAGCACGTCCCAGACCTGCGGGCGGTAACGCTCGACCATGCGCTTTGCCGACTTGATGTTCTGCGCGTGGTTGAGGTCAACCAGTCGCTTCATCACGAACGGCTTGAAGAGCTCCAGGGCCATCTGCTTGGGCAGACCACACTGGTGCAGCTTCAGCTGCGGGCCGACGACGATGACCGAACGGCCGGAGTAGTCGACGCGCTTGCCGAGCAGGTTCTGGCGGAAACGGCCCTGCTTGCCCTTGAGCATGTCGCTCAGGGACTTCAGCGGACGGTTGCCCGGACCCGTGACCGGACGGCCGCGACGGCCGTTGTCGAAGAGGCTGTCAACAGCTTCCTGAAGCATGCGCTTCTCGTTGTTGACGATGATCTCCGGAGCGCCGAGGTCAAGCAGTCGCTTGAGTCGGTTGTTGCGGTTGATCACACGGCGGTAGAGGTCGTTGAGGTCGGAGGTCGCGAAGCGGCCACCGTCCAGCTGGACCATCGGTCGCAGTTCCGGCGGGATCACCGGGACGGCGTCCAGCACCATGCCAAGCGGGCTGTTGTTGGTCGTCAGGAATGCGTTGACAACCTTCAGGCGCTTGAGGGCACGGGTCTTGCGCTGGCCCTTGCCGTTCTGGATGGTGTCGCGCAGGGACTCCGACTCTGCCTGCATGTCGAAGTTCTCAAGACGCTTCTTGATGGCTTCGGCACCCATGGAGCCTTCGAAGTACATGCCGTAGCGGTCGCGCAGTTCGCGGTACAGGCCTTCGTCACCTTCAAGGTCGGCGACCTTGAGGTTCTTGAAGCGGTCCCAGACCTGCTCGAGGCGCTCGATCTCAGCATCCGCGCGCTTGCGGACGTTGGCCATCTGACGGTCCGCGGAGTCGCGGGCCTTCTTCTTGTCTGCAGCCTTGGCGCCTTCACCTTCGAGGCGGGCAAGCTCGTCCTCAAGGTCGCGGGCAATCGTGGCGATGTCGCTGTCGCGGTTGTCGACGAGCTGCTTCTTCTCGAGGTCGTGCTCCACCTGAAGGTTCGGCAGTTCCGCGTGACGGCTCTCGGTGTCGACGCTCGTGATCATGTAGGCAGCGAAGTAGATGACCTTCTCGAGGTCCTTCGGTGCCAGGTCAAGGAGGTAGCCCAAGCGGGAGGGAACACCCTTGAAGTACCAGATGTGCGTGACGGGAGCGGCCAGTTCGATGTGGCCCATGCGCTCGCGGCGCACCTTGGCGCGGGTGACTTCAACGCCACAACGCTCGCAGATGATGCCCTTGAAGCGCACGCGCTTGTACTTGCCGCAGTAGCATTCCCAGTCCCGGGACGGGCCGAAGATCTTCTCGCAGAAGAGGCCGTCCTTCTCGGGCTTGAGCGTGCGGTAGTTGATGGTTTCCGGCTTCTTGACCTCACCGTAAGACCAGCCGCGGATGTCTTCCGCGGTGGCGAGGCCGATCTGCATGAGGCCGAAGGAGGATTCGCTGGACATATGGTCCCTGTTCTCTCTTGTTCTCTAAATTCTGAAGTCTTGGGTTTACGGAAAGAGGCAGCTGCCTTGGCTGGCGGTCTGCACCGCCAGCCAGAGCGGCTGTTTAGACCTCTTCTACGGAGCTGGGCTCTGCGCGAGACAGATCAATGCCCAGTTCTTCCGCAGCCGTAAAGACTGCGTCATCAGAGTCACGCATTTCGATCGTCGTACCGTCCGTGGAAAGAACTTCCACGTTCAGGCACAGCGACTGCATTTCCTTGATCAAGACCTTGAAGGATTCCGGAACGCCAGGCTCGGGGATGTTCTCGCCCTTGACGATGGCTTCGTAGACCTTCACGCGGCCGTGGATGTCATCCGACTTGATCGTCAGCAGTTCCTGGAGGGTGTAGGCAGCGCCGTATGCTTCGAGCGCCCACACTTCCATTTCACCGAAGCGCTGGCCACCGAACTGTGCCTTACCACCCAGCGGCTGCTGCGTGATCATGGAGTACGGGCCGGTGGAGCGTGCGTGGATCTTGTCGTCCACCAGGTGGTGGAGCTTCAGGATGTACATGTAGCCCACGGAGATCGGGTCCGGGAACGGCTCGCCGGAGCGGCCGTCGAACAGACGGGTCTTGCCGGAGGAGTCGATCAGGCGGTCGCCGTCGCGGGTCACGTTGGTGGAATCCAGCAGACCTGTGATTTCCTCCTCGCGTGCACCGTCGAACACCGGGGTGGCGACAGTGGTCTGGCCGGATTCACGAGGCAGGTTCGGGAGGTTCTTGACCCACTCCGGCTCGCCTTCGATCTTCCAACCGGTCTTCGCAACCCAACCGAGGTGCGTTTCGAGCACCTGGCCGACGTTCATGCGGCCCGGAACACCCAGCGGGTTCAGGACGATGTCCACCGGCGTACCGTCGGCAAGGAACGGCATGTCTTCGATCGGGAGGATCTTGGAGATGACGCCCTTGTTACCGTGGCGGCCGGCGAGCTTGTCGCCGTCGGTGATCTTGCGCTTGGCAGCAACGTAGACGCGGACCAGCTGGTTGACGCCCGGGGGCAGCTCGTCGTCGTTGTCGCGGTCGAAGACGCGCACGCCGATAACCGTGCCGGACTCACCGTGGGGAACCTTCAGGGAGGTGTCACGCACTTCGCGGGACTTCTCGCCGAAGATCGCACGGAGGAGGCGCTCTTCCGGAGTCAGTTCGGTTTCACCCTTCGGGGTGACCTTCCCGACCAGGATGTCGCCGGCTTCAACCTCGGCACCGATGTGGATGATGCCGCGCTCGTCAAGTCCTGCGAGGACTTCCTCGGACACGTTGGGGATGTCACGGGTGATTTCCTCGGCACCAAGCTTGGTGTCGCGGGCATCGATCTCGTGCTCCTCGATGTGGATGGAGGAAAGAACGTCCTCAGCGACGATGCGCTGCGACAGGATGATGGCGTCCTCGAAGTTGTGGCCTTCCCAGGACATGAATGCCACGAGGAGGTTCTTACCGAGGGCGAGTTCACCCTGGTCCGTTGCCGGGCCGTCAGCGATGATGCCGCCGACTTCGAGGCGCTGGCCTTCGTTGACCAGGACACGGTGGTTGTAGCAGTTGCCCTGGTTTGAACGGGCGAACTTGTTGATGCGGTAGCTGGTTTCCGTGCCGTCGTCGTTAAGCATGGTGACGAGGTCAGCGGAAACTTCGTTGACGACACCGGCCTTCTTCGCGATGACAACGTCACCGGCGTCGACGGCGGCAGCGCGCTCCATGCCGGTACCCACGAACGGGGCCTCGGAACGGACCAGCGGCACGGCCTGGCGCTGCATGTTGGCACCCATGAGTGCGCGGTTTGCATCGTCATGCTCGAGGAACGGAATCAGAGCGGTAGCTACGGACACCATCTGGCGCGGGGAAACGTCCATGAACTGAACTTCGCCGGCCGGAACCAGGACGGGCTCGCCTCCACCACCACGGGCACGGACAAGCACGGTTTCTTCCGCGAACTTCTTGTCGGCATCCAGCGGTGCGTTGGCCTGTGCAATCAGGACTTCGGCTTCGTCGTCGGCGGTGAGGTACTGGACCTCATCGGAAACGACACCCTCGGACACCAGGCGGTACGGAGTCTCGATGAAACCGAAGGGGTTGATACGGCCGTAGGAAGCCAGCGAACCGATCAGACCGATGTTCGGGCCTTCAGGAGTTTCGATGGGGCACATACGTCCGTAGTGGGACGGGTGAACGTCTCGAACTTCCATGCCTGCGCGGTCACGGGACAGACCACCCGGGCCAAGAGCCGACAGGCGGCGCTTGTGGGTCAGACCCGACAACGGGTTGTTCTGGTCCATGAACTGCGACAGCTGGGACGTTCCGAAGAACTCCTTGATAGCTGCCACAACAGGGCGGATGTTGATCAGGGTCTGCGGCGTGATCGCTTCGACGTCCTGCGTGGTCATGCGTTCGCGGACGACGCGCTCCATGCGGGACAGGCCGGTGCGGACCTGGTTTTCGATCAGTTCGCCGACTGCGCGGATGCGACGGTTGCCGAAGTGGTCGATGTCATCGATCTCGACGCGGAGCTCGTGGTCTTCGCCATCGCGCTTGCCCATGAGGGTCTTCTCGCCTGCGTGAAGTGCGACGAGGAACTTGATCATGGCCACGATGTCTTCAACGTGCAGGACCGAAGCTTCCTTGTCGCCAAGGGAGCGGTCGATGCCGAGCTTGCGGTTGATCTTGTAACGGCCAACCTTGGCCAGATCGTAGCGCTTGGCGTTGAAGTACAGGTTGTCCAGCAGGGACTGGGCAGCCTCGACGGTGGGCGGCTCGCCCGGACGCAGCTTGCGGTAGATGTCCAGCAGGGCGTCTTCGCGGGTTTCGGTGGCGTCCTTCTCCAGCGTTGCGCGCATGGAGTCGTACTGGCCGAACTCTTCGAGGATCTGGCCTTCGGTCCAACCAAGGGCCTTCAGCAGAACGGTGACCGACTGCTTGCGCTTGCGGTCGAGGCGTACGCCGACCTGGTCGCGCTTGTCGATTTCGAGCTCGAACCATGCACCGCGGGACGGGATGATCTTTGCAGTGAAGATGTCCTTGTCACTGGTCTTGTCTGCGGTGCGCTCAAAGTAGGCGCCCGGCGAACGGACCAGCTGGGAGACGACGACACGCTCGGTGCCGTTGACAACGAACGTTCCCTTCTCGGTCATGAGAGGGAAATCGCCCATGAACACGGTCTGCTGCTTGATTTCACCCGTGTTGTTGTTCATGAACTCGGCCTTGACATACAGCGGTGCCGAGTAAGTGGCGTCACGGTCTTTGCATTCGGCCATGGTGTACTTCGGATCAGCGAACTCCGGCTCGGAGAAGCTCAGGGACATAGTGCCCTGGAAGTCCTCGATGGGGGAGATCTCTTCGAAGATGTCAGCAAGTCCTGAGGTGGTGGCGACGCTCAGGTCGCCTTCCTCGACAGCCTTCGCTACCCGTGCCTGCCAGCGTTCGTTTCCGACCAGCCAGTCAAAGCTGTCTGTCTGCAGTGCGAGCAGATTCGGAACGTCCAGCGGTTCGTGAATCTTTGCGAATGAGAGCCGGCGAGTTGCACCATCGGTGCTTGCCGTATTAGCGGTTTCGTTATTAGAGGTGCTCGAGGCGACCAAGAGGGATCCTTCCACAGACCTTCAGGCGTTTTCAGATCTCCCCCGCTTGCACCCTGCAGATTGAATCCGCAGTGTACCTTTCCGGTTCCGCTATATGACCCGGGACCCCCGCTGGCCAAGACCATGCTCGTTCTAACGGCATGTCGATGGCGCAGCTGAGAGGTAAAGCCCACCGCTATATGAAGGCTGAAGGTTAACAGGGAAGACGCAAATATCCACAATACGGCAAATCAACCCACCTGTCTACCCCACATCCCGTCCGAATGCAAGCACAGTTGCTGCAGGCACCTATGCGGCCCGGCCCGTTACTGCCGTGGGCGGAATGTTGATCCAGGCTCCATTGTTGAATGGAGAGGTGATCTACGCCACGGTAACCTAGGCTCACCACCCTTGATCGGAAGAGAGAAAATGAGCACCCCCTCAGACACAACGGACAACAACAACGACGTTGTCATCCTTTCCGCCAGCCGTACCCCACAGGGACGGTTGAACGGGCAACTGGCCGGGCTCACCGCCGTCGAGCTCGGTGCTCACGCCATTTCAGGCGCCATTGCGGCGAGCGGACTCACCGCGGACAAAGTGGACGCAGTGATCATGGGACAGGTCCTGCAGGCGGGCGCCGGCCAGAATCCGGCCCGGCAAAGCGCCATCGCCGCCGGAATCGGCTGGAACATCCCGGCCGTCACCATCAACAAGGTCTGCCTCTCCGGACTGACGGCCGTGATCGACGCCGCGCGAATGATCCGCAGCGGGGACGCCGCCGTCGTGGTTGCCGGCGGCCAGGAATCGATGAGCCGCGCTCCCCACTTGCTGCCCGGTTCGAGGCAAGGGTGGAGTTACGGAGCGATCCAGGCCCTCGACGTCGCTGCCCACGACGGCCTCACCGACGCGTTTGATGGCCAGTCCATGGGCCTGTCCACTGAAATCAAGAACCTCTCGCTTGGCATCGACCGCCGGTCCCAGGACGAAGTGGCCGCCGCTTCGCACCAGCGTGCAGCCGCGGCCGCCGCGCAAGGCGTGTTCGACGGCGAGATCACACCCATCAGCATCAAACAGCGCAAGGGAGAACCCTTGGTGCTGACGAGCGATGAAGGCGTCCGGCCCCAGACAACGCTTGAGACCTTGGCCCCCCTGAAGGGCGCCTTTGCCACCGACGGAACCATCACCGCCGGCAACTCCTCTCCCCTGTCCGACGGCGCCTCCGCACTCGTGCTCACGAGCCGCCGTTTTGCCGAGGAGAACGGCCTTGACTACCTTGCCGTCGTCGGCAAGCCCGGCCAGGTAGCGGGACCCGACAACAGCCTGCATTCGCAGCCTTCGAACGCGATACGGCACGCTCTGGACCGCGCGGGGTGGACAACGGCCGATCTGGACTTCATCGAGATCAATGAAGCCTTCGGTTCGGTTGCGGTGCAGTCCTTGAAGGACCTGGACTATCCCTTGGAGAAGTGCAATGTCCACGGCGGAGCAATTGCGATTGGACACCCGATCGGCGCCTCGGGAGCGCGGCTTGCCCTCCACGCGGCCCACGAGTTGAAGCGCCGCGGTAAGGGGAAAGCAGCGGTCGCCCTGTGTGGTGGCGGCGGCCAAGGCGAAGCACTGCTTCTCTACCGCGACTAGATATTCGGCGCATTCGGCAGCGGGAGCGGCCATGACTGGAAATGGGGCATGAATGCGGGGCACTGAGCGATTCCTCGCCGACGCGGCCGCCCGCGGACTCGACGTCCAACTCGTGGAGCGGGCGGCGGCAAGCAGCCTTGACGAAGCGGCCCGCGTCATGGGGATCACACCGGCCGACATCGTGAAGTCCCTTGTGGTCAAGCACCGGGATGGCACGTTCCTGTTTGCGTTGGTTCCGGGTGACCGGCAGATCTCCTGGCCCAAGCTACGCGCCCTCCTGGGCGTCAACAAGCTGTCCATGCCCTCCGCCGACATCGCCTTCGAGGCAACCGGCTATGAGCGCGGCACCATCACGCCGCTGGGAAGTTCGAAGCCCTGGCCGGTCTATGCTGATGCCAGCATCGCCGGACGCAGGATCTCCATGGGAGCAGGCGAACACGGATTCAGCGCTTTCGTGAAGGCCGATGAACTGGCCGCCGCGCTGCAGGCCGTAGTAGCCGACATCAGCGACCCCATCTGACCCTTCCAAAAGCAACGCGGGGTCACTTACGGCCCATCCAGCAGCACCCAATGGGCCGTAAGTGACCCCGCGTTGCTCTTAAATGCAGGAAACCCCGCCCGGACGAATCCGGACGGGGCTTCCTGGGTAAAGCGAATACCCGAAAAGGCGAGTTACTTGACAGTAACCGTGGCGCCTGCAGCTTCGAGCTGGTCCTTGGCCTTCTCAGCGGCTTCCTTGGTGGCGCCTTCGAGAACAGCCTTCGGTGCACCGTCAACCAGGTCCTTGGCTTCCTTGAGGCCGAGGGAGGTGATGGCGCGAACTTCCTTGATCACTGCGATCTTCTTTTCACCGGCAGCTTCGAGGATGACATCAAATTCGGTCTTCTCTTCAACTTCTTCGCCAGCGCCGGCGCCAGCCGGGCCTGCAACTGCAACAGCAGCAGCAGTAACTTCGAAGGTCTCTTCGAAGAGCTTGACGAACTCGGAGAGCTCGATGATGGTCAGTTCCTTGAAAGCTTCAATGAGCTCTTCGTTGCTGAGCTTCGCCATGTTTGGCGTCCTTCCTTTAGGTGGTGCTGCCACGGACGTCGTCCGTTACTGCACCGCAATTTGAATGGGGGAGAACTTAGTTCTCTTCGGTTGCTGCTTCAGCGGCTTCAGCCGGAGCGGCAGCCTCTTCTGCAGCAGCCTCGGCGGGAGCCTCTTCGGCAGCCGGTGCTTCTTCAGCGGCCGGTGCTACAGCGCCGCCCTCTTCTTCAAGCTTGAGGCGCAGAGCGTCAATGATGCGTGCAGCAGCGGCAGCAGGTGCCTTGAGGATGCCTGCAACCTTGGCGAGCTGCAGCTCACGGGACTCGAGGGCTGCCAGTGCGGCAACCTCTGCTGCGTTCAGTGCCTTGCCTTCGAAGTAGCCGGTCTTGATGACCAGCTGCTTGTTGACCTTGGCAAAGTCCGTCAGGCTCTTGGCGGCAGCAACCGCGTCACCCTTGATGAATGCAATTGCAGTGGGGCCGGCGAGCTGACCGTCGAATGCTTCGACACCAGCTTCCTTGGCTGCAATGGCGGTCAGGGTGTTCTTGACGACCGAGAACTTGGTGTCCAGGCCGAGAGAAACACGCAGCTGCTTGAGCTGTGCAACAGAGAGCCCGCGGTATTCGGTCAGGACAGCGGCGTTCGATTCCTTGAAATCGTTGGTGATCTCAGCTACTGCAGAGATCTTGCTAGGCGTTGCCATAACCCTCCTTCCGGGGAATAAAGCCGGTTTTCCGGGTCCCCGCTCAAAAGAGCTGCAACTAAAAAACGCCCCGCGCAGATGCACGGGGCTTGGCTCAACACGATCCAATGATCGCGGAGATTTGCTTCGTTCACCTGCGCCGGCCGCCCTTTGTCAGGGTCCTTCGTCAAGGAACCCACTTGGTTCTTCCGCGCGTAGCTGCAGAGTTGAGCTGCGCCCGGAGGAGTGGATTCCCATCAACCGACGGTCTTTGGTAGTTCAAGCTTACGGGACGGGCAAGTGCATCGCCAAATCGCGCCGCCTCACTCGGAGGAGGTGACCTTCGGGCCCATGTTCGGCAGTTCCTTCTGCCATAGACCGGTGACCCCGGCCGTCGTGAATCCCAATTGCTTGTTCACGGTCAGCAGGTACCGGTTTTCGGGGGCATTCCAGGTGTAGATCACCCGCGCGTCGGGGAACTGTTCGCTGAGGCGCTGCATATTGGCGACCTTGATGAGGAGCCCGAGTTTGTTTCCCCGGTGCTCCTGCAGGACGATCGTGTCGTCCTGGAAGACGACGTCCTGGCGTTGCGCCAGGACGCCGATCGTGGTGAGCCCGACGATCCGCCCGCTGGCGACGTGCTCGACGGCGGTGACCACCGTTCGGCGCCCCTGCGCGACGGCGGCGTCCTCCGCCTGGCGCAACACACCGGCGTCGAACACTAACTGCTGCTGTTCGGCTTCCGCGGTCTCACTGCGCTCGGACACTACTTCCCCGGCCGCGTTCTCGAGTGCGGCCACTGCTTCGAGCCACTGTTGCGGGCAACGGTCGGTCCAGTGGTGGACCTGATAGCGGCCGGCGTTCGCGACTTCCGCTTCGGCCTCAAGCTCGGCGACAAGCTTTGAATCCAGCGGGAGCGCACAGGAACTGAACTGTTCTATGTGCTGGAGGGTGTAGCCGGTGCGACGGGCAAAATCGACCTCGCGGCTGGCCAAGGGAACAAAGCCCAGGCCGCTGCCAGGTACGAGCTGGCCCTCGGCACCACCGCGCAAGGACTCTGCAGGGTGGTTGGTGTCCACCATGATCATCGTCCGGCCCTCGCTTTTGGCGAAATGTTCGGCAGCTTCCAGAAGCTGCCGGCCGACGCCCCTGCGCTGGAATTCAGGAAGGATGTCGAGGGTGAACTCGGCCAGGTCCATGTTGTCGGCAAGGGGCAGCGCGATGTCGACGGTACCGACAATGCGGCCGTCAACGCGGGCCACGAGAATGACCTGGCGTTCGTAAGGGTCGCCGAGTTCGAGCAGTTTCTCCAACGGGGTGTAGGCGAGATCGTCCGTGCCCCAGATCTGCATCCGGACCCTGCGGCTGACTTCGACGGCGGCCAGAAAGTCCTTTGCGTCATCGGCGTCAAGGGAATCCGGGATCCAGAGTTGGCCGATCTCCACCGTGCTCGTCATTTGATCCTCTTTTGCCATTCGCCGTCGTATCCCGCCGGTTTGAAGCCGAGCTGTACGTTGATGGACAGCATATGTTCGTTTTCCTCGGCGTTAAAAGTCATGACGCGCTGGACGGCTGGATATTCCGTTTGAAGCCTGCGCAGATTGGCCAGTTTCACGAGCATTCCCAGTCCATGGCCCCGATGCGGCTTTGCCACCAAAGTATCGTCCTGCTCTGCCACCCAAGGCTTCGCGGGGTCAAAGTAGATCACGGTGTACGCGACGAGCTCCCCCGTCCGCCGATGTTGTGCAGCGGCGACAAGGGCAGCCTGGCCTTCGGCAAGCGTGGTGTCCTCCAGTTGCCTGACGCGGGCAGCATCCCAGGCCTCTGCCTCGATCTCAAGGCCTCCCGCGGGTGTATCCGTGCTCATCCGGCCCATCAGCCCGGCCATGTGGTCCACGTATTCGCCGGGGCAACGGTTCGTCCAGGCAAGGACCTCATAGGCGGCGTCGGCTTTGGAATGCGCCGCAAGCTCGAGCCTTGCCCACTCCGCGTCATGGTCCATGTCCAGGCTGCAGAATCTGCTGGCCTGTTCCAAGCTGTATCCGTTCTTGAGGCAGAAGGCCACTCCCGGACCGTCTTCGGGCACTCCCCCGGGTGCCGCGGCTGGATCGAAGGGTGTTGCTGGTGCTCCTGCTCCTGCTCCTGCTCCTGCGGAGCCGATCGGGTGTTCGGTGTGCGCCTGCAGGACGCGCCTCCCCTCTGCCTTCGCAATCCCCTCGACTGTGCGGAGCAATGCGGTCCCGATTCCATGCCGGCGGTGCCCCTCCAGAACATCTACATGGAGCCAAGCGGTATGGACGTTGTCCTTGAGCGGAACCTGGCAGGAAGAATAGCCTACGATGCTTCCGTCAACCCGGGCGAAGAAGTTCCTTGAGGCCTCATATGGGGTATCCCGCCATCCCGCGAGCCGGGCCTGCGCCGAAGATGCCCGGTCCAGGCTTCCCCAGGTTTCCAACACCATGGCGTCCATCATGGAAGAGAGCTCCCGGAAATCCTCGCCGTCCGGCCCGTCCAGGGACTCCGGCAGGTGGAGCTCGTGGATGCTGAAATCCGGAAGCCGGCCTGTCATGCCCTCAGCCTAATCAGCGGTCGCAACCCGCGATAGGTGCCGGTTGCATACAACGAAAGGACCGCCCGGCGAATGCCGGACGGTCCTTTCAGAGTCGATGCTCCCGGTGGCTTACGCCTCGGTGAGAACCTTGGTGACGTTCGGGTCAACCGAGATGCCCGGGCCGAACGTGGTGGCGACCGTAGCCTTCTGGATGTAACGGCCCTTGGAAGCGGACGGCTTCAGGCGAAGTACCTCTTCGAGAGCAGCTGCGTAGTTCTCGGCCAGCTTCAGTTCATCGAAGGAAACCTTGCCGATGATGAAGTGAAGGTTCGAGTGCTTGTCAACGCGGAAGTCGATCTTGCCGCCCTTGATGTCGTTGACGGCCTTGGTGACGTCTGCGGTCACGGTACCGGTCTTCGGGTTCGGCATGAGGTTACGCGGGCCGAGGACCTTACCGAGACGGCCAACCTTGCCCATGAGGTCCGGGGTTGCCACTGCGGCGTCGAAGTCGGTCCAGCCGGCTGCGATCTTTTCGATCAGGTCATCGGAACCAACGAAGTCGGCGCCTGCAGCGATTGCTGCTTCAGCCTTGTCGCCCGTTGCGAAAACCAGGACGCGGGCAGTCTTACCCGTGCCGTGCGGCAGGTTGACGGTGCCGCGGACCATCTGGTCGGCCTTACGCGGGTCAACGCCCAAACGGAAAGCGACCTCAACGGTGGCGTCGAACTTGGACGGGTTGGTGTCCTTGGCGAGCTTGATGGCCTCGAACGGGGCGTAGAACTTGTCTGCCTCGATCTTGGCTACGGCTGCCTCATATGCTTTGCTGCGCTTTGCCATGCTGCTTATTCTCCTTGTGCAGTTGTGGTCTGCGGACCGCGCTGGGCCCTGCCACAGTTGGAAATCCGGCGTGGATGTCCAACATTTTCAATATTTCAATGGTGCCGGTTTCCCGGCGGTTGAAGGCTGGTATTAGCCTTCGACGGTGATGCCCATGGAGCGTGCGGTGCCGGCGATGATCTTGGCAGCGCCCTCAAGGCTGGTGGCGTTGAGGTCTTCCATCTTGGTGGTGGCGATCTCGTTAACCTGTGCCTGGGTCAGCTTGGCAACCTTGACGGTGTGCGGCGTGGCCGAACCCTTCGCAACGCCTGCAGCCTTCTTGATGAGCTCTGCAGCCGGCGGGGTCTTGGTGATGAAGGTGAAGGAGCGGTCTTCGTAGACCGTGATTTCAACCGGGATAACGTTTCCGCGCTGGGCTTCCGTTGCAGCGTTGTACGCCTTGCAGAATTCCATGATGTTGACACCGTGCTGGCCAAGCGCAGGACCGATCGGCGGGGCCGGGTTGGCGGCACCTGCCTGGATCTGCAGCTTGATGAGGCCGGTGACCTTCTTCTTGGGAGCCAATGTAGGTCCTTCTCTCAATAACTTCCTAGGACACAGGAGCGTGCCTCAGGTTTGTGGCCGCCATGGCAAGGCGACCGACCGCTCCGTGGCTGCTAAGCGGGCAACCGCGGGGCGAAATTCTTGGATCAACTAGATCTTGGTGACCTGGTTGAATGCGAGCGTAACCGGGGTTTCGCGTTCGAAGATTGACACCAGGACCACAAGCGTCTGGGAATCCATCTTGATCTCGGAGATCGTGGCGGGGAGGGTCTCGAACGGACCTTCCTTGACGATGACGGACTCTCCGACCTCGAAGTCGATGTCGACGGGCGTCTGGTGCTGCTTGTTGACCGGCTTGCCCTTTTCGGCCTGCTGCTCTTCGAAGACCGGAGCCAGCATCGAGAAGACCTCGTCGAGGCGAAGCGGAACCGGGTTGTGTGCGTTGCCCACGAAGCCGGTGACACCCGGGGTGTGGCGGACGGCGCCCCAGGATGCGTCAGTCAGGTCCATACGGACGAGGACGTAACCCGGAATGCGTACGCGGTTGATGATCTTGCGCTGGGCGTTCTTGATCTCAACGACTTCCTCCATGGGCACCTGGATCTCGAAGATGTAATCTTCCATGTCCAGGGTCTGGATGCGGGTCTCAAGGTTGGCCTTGACGCGGTTTTCGTAGCCGGCGTAGGAGTGAATGACGTACCAGTCACCTTCCTGGCGGCGAAGCTTGGCCTTGAACTCCTCAGCGGGGTCGGCGGGCGCTACAGCTGCAGCGGCGGCCAGGGCGTCGGCGTCGTCGGACGCCTCTGCAGACTCGTCGTCGGCGTCGGACACCTCGGCGTCGGACTCATCGGCGTCGTCGACGTCGGCAGTTTCGGGCGCAGCAGAATCGACCTCGGATCCTTCCACGGCGTCAGCCGTGGCGTGGGCCGTGCTTTCAGCGGGCCCATCCAGCTCAGTCTCAGTTACCTCGAGCTCCTGCTCAGACACTTGGTCTCCTGCTTCCTCATTGCCTAACATGCCTATTTAAATGGCTCAATTCCGCAAACCCTGCGAAATCCCTTGATTTTCCGGGGATTCCACGCGGTTTGCGGAGCGATCCGCTTAGTGGTTCGTGGTGCCAGTAGCGCCGAAAACCCATTTGATTCCCGTACCGAAAGCCAGGTCCAGGATGGTGACGACCAGCATCATGATGGCCACGAACACCAGCACCACGACTGTGTAGTTGACCAGTTCCTTGCGGGTGGGGGCAACTACCTTCTTGAGCTCACCAATTACCTGGCGGACAAAAAGTGCAATTCGAGCGAAGAGGCCGGAATCGGACTTCTTGGCAGGGCGGCCCTTCGAGCTGCTCGCAGCTGTTTCGGTCACCTGATCCTCACTCATCTATGCAAACGTCGTTGACCCGACTCTGATCAGAGTCATGGTTGCTGCGCTTGTTCCGAGGAAACCCTCGGAACAGCTTGCGCAGGGCAGACAGGACTCGAACCTGCAACCTGCGGTTTTGGAGACCGCTGCGCTACCAATTGCGCCACTACCCTATGGAACGAATCCATATTTTGGCCACACTCCATCAAAGCCAAGGAATCCAGAAGAACACGAGATTCCGGAGCCGATCTGGGGCGCGGACCATTGTGATGTTTTTCAACACCGGTGAACCAGTCTACGCAACAACGTCGCGATAGTCGAACCGGGCCATTTCCGGAGCGTTCAGGCCTTCTCGCTCATGTGCTCAGCGCTCGTGTGATCAGCCTCAACTGTCACTTTCCCGACGTTAGCCCGATAGCTCCGCAGAACAGCATAAAGTAGATTTCGTCGAATCCCACCATCCAGCTCATGAGCTGCCCGCGAAGAACGGTGCTTTAATGTCTGCCGGAATACCAGCCGCCCGCATTTCACAGCGAATTTCCGCCATCGCCGAATCCGCCACCCTTGCCGTTGACGCCAAGGCCAAGGCGCTCAAGGCAGCGGGTCGCCCCGTGATCGGCTTCGGCGCCGGGGAGCCCGACTTCCCGACACCCGACTACATCGTCAAGGCCGCCGTCGAGGCCGCCGCCCAGCCGAAGTACCACCGCTACTCCCCTGCCGCCGGCCTGCCGGAGCTGAAGCAGGCTATCGCGGACAAGACGTTCCGCGATTCGGGCTACAAGGTAGATGCGTCGCAGGTGATGGTCACCAATGGCGGCAAGCAGGCTGTCTACAACACCTTCGCCACACTTGTTGATCCGGGCGACGAAGTAATCATCCCCACGCCTTTCTGGACCACCTACCCGGAGGCAATCCGCCTGGCCGGAGGCGTTCCTGTCGAGGTTTTCGCCGGCCCGGAACAGGGTTACCTGGTCACCGTGGAACAGCTCGAGGCCGCGGTCACCGACAAGACGAAGATCCTGCTTTTCGTTTCCCCGTCCAACCCGACCGGCGCCGTCTACAGCGCCGAACAGGTGGCAGAGATCGGAAAATGGGCGGCGGCCAAGGGCCTCTGGGTTGTCACTGACGAAATCTATGAGCACCTGACGTACGACGGCGTCCCCTTCACCTCGATCGCCACGGCAGCCCCCGAGCTCGGCGACAAGGTGGTCATCCTCAACGGTGTCGCCAAGACCTACGCCATGACCGGATGGCGAGTCGGATGGATGATCGGCCCGGCCGACGTCATCAAGGCCGCCACCAACCTCCAGTCGCACGCGACGTCGAACGTTTCCAACATCATGCAGATCGCAGCCCTGGCTGCCGTGTCCGGTCCGCTGACCGCCGTCGACGAAATGAAGGTCGCCTTCGACCGCCGCCGCAAGGCGATCGTCGCCGGACTGAACGCGATCGAGGGTGTGGAATGCCCGACGCCGACCGGCGCCTTCTACGTGTACGCCGACGTCCGCGGACTGCTGGGCAAGGAATTCCCGACGTCGAACGGTCCCGTCCGTCCCTCAACGTCCGCTGAGCTTGCCTCGCTGATCCTCGACGAGGTTGAGGTCGCGATTGTTCCGGGCGAGGCCTTCGGCCCCTCCGGTTTCGTGCGCCTCTCGTACGCCCTGGGCGACGACGACCTCGCCGAAGGCGTCCGACGCCTCCAGGAATTCCTCGGCCAGGCGAAGTAGCCTTCCGCCTGCACAAACGCCCGCTCACCTTGGGATATAGGTGAGCGGGCGTTTGGGTTTAAGGCACCATAGGTGAGCGGGCGTTTGGGATTAAGCCGCCATAGGTGAGCGGGCGTTTGGGATTAAGCCGCCATAGGTGAGCGGGCGTTTGGGTTTAAGGCACCATAGGTGAGCGGGCGTCAGAGGAGGCGGCGCTCGGCGGCCCACTTGGTCAGTTCGTGGCGGCTGGAGAGCTGGAGTTTGCGGAGCACCGCGGAGACGTGGGTTTCCACGGTCTTGATGGAAATGAACAGTTCCTTGGCCACCTCCTTGTAGCTGTAGCCCCGGGCGATGAGGCGCATGACTTCCAATTCCCTCGCGGAGAGCCGGTCCAATTCGTCGTCGGCGATCTCGGCCGGGGAGGTTCCGAACGCGTCCAGGACAAATCCCGCAAGCCTCGGCGAGAAGACGGCGTCACCGTCGGCCACGCGGATCACGGCATCGGAGATCTCGGGACCGGAAATGGTCTTGGTGACATAGCCACGGGCACCGGCCCGAATGACGGCGACGACATCCTCGGCGGCGTCCGAGACGCTCAAGGCCAGGAAGCTCGTGTTCCCGCGCATCGGAGAGGATGCGCTGATGACCTCCCGCCCGCCACCGCCAAGGCCGCCGGGCAAATGGACGTCAAGCAACACCACTTCCGGGTGAACCTCGGCAATCACGGCGATGGCTTGTTCCACTGTTCCGGCTTCGCCCGCGACGTCGATCCTGGAATCGAGGTCGGCCTTCAGCCCGGACCGGAAGATGGCATGATCGTCCACGATCACCACGCGAACCTTCCGCGGCACTTGCCCGGCTACGACCTGCTCCGGCTTGATCTCTTCTGGGGTGCCGTTCATGCTTTGGCTTCTCCGTTTCGGTTCTCTGCTTTGTCGGCGCCCTCGACGGGCAGTTTCAGGCGGACTTCCGTGCCCTCGGAGCCACTGCTGATGACCGCAGTGCCGCCGTGGCGTTTCATCCGTCCGATGATTGATTCCTTGACTCCGAGTCGGTCTTCCGGGACGGCATCCGGGTCAAAGCCGGGTCCGCGGTCCCTGACAAAAACTTCGCTGCCCGTGTCCGAGCTCTCGAGATAGACGGACACGGCTCCGCCGCCGTGCCGGGCAGCATTGTGCATGGCCTCCCGGGCCGCCAGGACGAGGGCTTCGTGCCTGTCCGTCATGGCGGCGTCTCCCACGCTGACGACGTCGACGGCGTGTCCGTGGGCGTCCTCCACTTCGGCTGCGGCCGCGGCAATCCGCTCCGCCAGGAGTCCTGCATCCTTGGCGGCGTCCCGGTACAGCCAGGTGCGCAGTTCACGCTCCTGGGCGCGGGCGAGGCGGACCACGTCCTGCTCGGAACCTGCCCGGCGCTGGATCAAGGCGAGCGTCTGGAGTACCGAGTCGTGCAAGTGGGCGGCAATCTCCGCCCGCTCCGTCTCGCGAACCCGCGCCGCCCGCTCAGTCTCAAGGTCCTTCCAGAACTTCAGGCCCCACGGCAGCAGCACCAGCGCGACGCCGCCCAGCACTGCGATGGAAGCCAGCAGCGCGAGCCATGTCTGCTCCCATGAACCGGAACCGGACACCATGACCAACACACCGGCAACCACCAGGGCCAGGCCCGCAGCAAGGCGGACCCAGCCGCCGGCTTGGTCCGCCTTGGTCTTGTCCACCAGTCCGGCCCGGCGGGTCTCGTCCAGCTGCATCCACGCGATCGCCGCTCCGCCGAGTATGGCTGCCGCCGGGATCAGCGTGCCGAGAGGGACCTCGACGCCGAACTGCCGGGCGATGAGGATGGCGGCCACCAGGAGCAGGCCGGCTCCCAGGAGGATCTCTTTCCCGTACTGGATGCGCCGAATCCTGAACCAGGAGGCGAAGACGGGAGCCGGGGTGGACAGCGGCAGTGGCCGCGCGCCGCCGTCGGGCGCTGGTACTTCAGGAGGCATACTGACCGAGGGAGGCATGCTCACCGCGGGAGCAATGGGCGACACCGGCCGGCGGCTATTGCGGCGGGCGCTTTCGTCGGCGGTGGGCACCATGACCCACAGCCAGGCGTAGAAGGCCAGGCCCGCGCCGCCGGCGAACGAGGCAAGGACCATACCGAGCCGGATGTACTTCACAGGCCAGCCAAGGTGGTCCGCCAGGCCGCTGCACACGCCGGCAATTACCCGGTCGCTGCTCCGGACCAGCGGCGGGCGTTGGATGGCGGTTGTCATGAATCCATCCAAACACGTATCAGGGCCTTCTGCGCTCGAAGCCAGGGCATCTCAGGGGGCCACTCAGGGAACGTTCAGGGTATCCCCCAATAGAGGGCGACGTCGCCAGGCGGCAAGATCGAAGTATGAACGCGAACAGCATGAATCCCGAGGACTCCGGACAAGCAGCGGAGCCCGGACAACCTGCAGAATCCAGCCAGCCGGCCGGAACGGGCTCGCCGGAAGAACCGGTCCAGCCAAACGCCGGCCCCACCGGCGGCGCGGCACCGAACTACGCCGTTCCCGCTCCCCCGCAGAACTTCTTCAACTGGATCCGCAGCCAAGGCATCAGCCGTGGCCGGGACCGGTGGATGGGCGGCGTGGCCAGCGGCATCGCCCACCGCTTCGGCATCGATCCTTTGATCGTCCGCGGCATCTTCATCGTCCTCACCCTCTTCGCCGGCATCGGCATCCTGCTCTACGGCGTCGCCTGGGCCCTCCTGCCCGAACCCGATGGCCGCATCCACGCCCAGGAGGCCGGTGCAGGGCGTTGGTCCGCAGGCATGACCGGCGCCCTCATCACAACCATCATCGGATTGCCCAGCCTCGGCCACGGCTTCTGGGGATGGGGCTGGAACGGCGTTCCTGGAGTCCTGTGGACGCTGTTCTGGGTAGGCGGCATCATCTACCTGGTCTACTTCCTGGTCCAGCGCAGCAAATCCCGCAACGGAAGGCAGACCATGGGCACACACAACTACGCGGCCGCTCCAGGTTCCCCTGGCGGGGCGGGCACCCATGGCTCGGCAGGCTATCCAGCCGGCCCTTACAGCGCAGGTCCATATAGTGCCGGTGGTTACGGGACCGGAGGGGCCGCAACCCCCTCGGGACCCGTCAATCCCGCGGGGCCCTACCCGCCGGCTGGCGTACCCAACCGCCCCGAGCGGCCGAGGCGGCAGGGACCGGGCGCGGTTATCGTTGCGGTCTCAGCGGGGGCAGCCCTGCTGGCCGGCGGAACGCTCAAACTGCTCGACGCCGGCAACGTCATCCACTTGGGCGACGCCGCCAACGCGGTGGTCTGGGCAACGGGCGCCGCAGTCCTCGGCCTCGGCATCCTCGTCGCGGGACTTCGTGGCCGCACATCGGGGCTGCTCGGCTTCCTGGCCGTTGCGACGCTGGTGATCGGGGGCATATTCAATATCGCCCCCAGCGCAGACCACTTCCGTCTCCAGAATGCCCAATGGAATCCCGTGAGCATCGACGATGCCCGCAAAGGCTTCGACATTACCGGGGCCAACGGGACCGTTGACTTGACCAAGCTGAACCTGAGCGCACCGCTGGGTTCCGACGTCGTGGTTCCGATGGACGTGACCGCAAGCAACATCAAGCTCCTCATCCCCGCGACCGTGCCGGTGGAGGTCCAAGCAGACATGACCTTCGCGAACCTCAAGCAGGACGGTAGCGCCGTCACCCAAAGCAACGGTGGTACCCGGGACAGCTTCAACACGGACAAGCCCGGCGCCAAGCTGGTCGTCAAACTTAACGGCACCTTCAGCAACGTCACCGTCCAGGAAGGAAACTGACATGAGCACGCACGAACCCACGCGGCCATTTGAAGCGACGCCGGCACCCGAACCCACGGCGCAAGCCGCACGGGCAAGGGTGAGTACGGTGGTCTGGGGGCTGATTGTCGTGGCACTCGCAGCTTTGATCATCATTTCCAAGCTCGGCCTCGTGGCGCTCAACGGCAACTATGTGCTGATCGGGCTCATGATCGGGGCCGGCGCGGCACTCGTGATCGGAGGCCTGGTGTCGGCCCGCTCCCGAAAGGGCAGCGGATCCGGCCCGGACTCCGGAGCCGGCGCCGCCGATTCCGACCACCGCTAGCAAGCAGCACGTGACAAAGCAGCCACAACAGGGAAGGCTCTAGCCATGAACAAGTTCTTCAGCATCGTACGGGGCATCGGCCTTAAGCGCGGTCCGCAGCGTTTGATCGGAGGGGTTTGCGGTGGCATTGCCGCCAAACTCAGTGTGGACGTGGCCTACGTCCGGATTGGCTACCTGATCTTCTGCCTGCTACCCGGACCCGCCGTCGTGATCTACGTGGTGGCATGGCTGCTGCTTCCCAACCAAAGCGGCACCATTGCGCTGGAATC